>Ga0207712_10000337_pt1 | contig 42612 bp, 45 predicted proteins | sample KBSS44metaG_FD_184402 | JGI IMG/M metagenome (GOLD analysis project Ga0207712, IMG submission 184402) | Switchgrass rhizosphere microbial communities from Kellogg Biological Station, Michigan, USA - KBS S4-4 metaG (SPAdes) (version 2) | ecosystem: Host-associated > Plants > Roots > Rhizosphere...
TTGGTCTAATGTTTGTAAGGCTTCATCAATTTTTTCAGCCAAAGATGCTTCACTAAACCAGTGATTAAACGTTACGCCAAACTCACCAAGGTCATCTTTAATGTCATCTAAAATGGCATGTAAAGCTGCTTGATGGAATACACGATAACCTTCACCCACTAAAGTTTGTGAGTTGTGAATTAAGCCATCAATGTGCTTTTCTTTATCGCCTGAAATAACCACTTTATTGCCATCGGCATCAAGCTCTTCAGCATATTGCACATCTTCTGGAACATCTTTGTAAACATCAGCCACACTACGTACATAAGCATCAGCATGTTTGTCGATGATACCTTGGGCGATTTCTTTAACGTAATCACCTTGATAAGCATTTTTAGGGAAAACTAAAGTTTGGCCGCTTAATTCTAAATAACGTAAATAAGTTGATGTGGCGAGGATGTCCATTTGACGGCCAGCATCATTGACATAATATTCACGTTCAACTTTGGCACCTGTTGCTTCAAGTAAGTTTGCAACAGTCATACCATATGCAGCACCACGACCATGACCTACATGCAGGCTAGAGGTTGGGTTTGCAGAAACGAATTCAACCTGAATTTTCTTGGCTGCATTTGCTTGGGTTTTACCAAATTGTTCTTTTTGTGCTTGGATCTGATCCAACACAGTAAAGCGTTGATCGGCATTTAAAAAGAAGTTGATAAAACCAGGACCCGCAATTTCAGCTTTGGCAATATCAACCACTTCGGGTAAATTTGCCAAAATTTTCTCTGCAAGATCACGTGGTTTCATACCAGCAACTTTAGCGCCCATCATGGCAATGTTTGATGCGAAATCACCGTGGCTTCGGTCTTTAGTTCGCGTTAAAACACTCGTGTTTTTCCAGTCAGATGGAAGAGTCCCTTCAGCTTGTAGGGATTGCACTGCATGATCAAGAGCTGCTTGTATGGCCGTATTCATAATCTATAGAGAAATAAATGTCGCAGAAAAACGCTAAATATAGCAAATTTTGCGCCTTTTAGGTGAATGCATTTGTATAGAATAAAACTTATTCGATAAGAAAAATGGCAGTATGCTCAATTTCACTGTGTATTGGCGTTTAGATTTCAAATGGATTTGACGGATTACACTGCTTTAATCACTGGATAAAAAATATGTTTGTGAGTTTTTTAGATCAAATTGATCATGAGAATATAGAAAAAGAACAAGTTATACAGTTATTTGCGAAGATTCAGCCCACAGACTTGGAATATTCAAATTCAGGTTATCTTGCGCTAGATATGCCAAAACAAGGTCAGATCATTTTATTGTTTTGGTGGATAGATACGACTCACTTGATTTTGCGTTACGATAAAAATATCCCTACTGCCCAACAAGGCGAGTCGTGGCTGTCTTGCAATGAAGATCTGAACTTAGCGTTATTTGATGTTGGTGATGACACCTGGCTCCCTTTAAATTCAATTATTTCACTCGATGATGCAATCAATGTGATATCTGAGCTCTATGATCAGCCTTTAAATTTGTCCAATCAAATCAAATGGCAAAATGTGGCCGATGTTATGTGGAAGGATTAATTGTTTCAGGTCTATTAAAAGAATAAAATGTGTCCTGTTGGTAAATTTAGAGCGATATATGTCAAATACTCCTCCCACAATTATTGGCAATATCCCAAAACTCCCTGCAAAATTTGCAGCATGGATTATGTCGTTGTTCTTATCTTGTTTAATGAGTGGTATGGTGTCATTGATTAATATGTTGGTCAATGTGGGTTTGATTAACGGATTTTGGGTCAAATGGATGGTATCATGGGCTGTGGCATATCCTGTGGTTCTGATTGTTTTACCCTTAGTACGACGTTTAACCGCCGTATTTGTGGATATGCCTAAATAATGGATCTACTCTTTACATGTGACAGGCTTGCTAAGCAATTCAGCATGGCCATTTGTAAAGGTATAAAGTTTGGAATTATTAAAGATTTTAATCACTTTGGCTTTGTTCAGTGCCGTTTTAAATGTCGGCATTTTTTTCGCATTGACTAAGTCAAATGGATTGCCATAATTGTTATTGTCGATTAAGAATTGAACCTGCCCCGTTTGCGCATCATGTGCTTTGAGCAGCTCTTTGCCATCTTTATCTTCAATCGTAAAACCAGACTTCTGCGAAGGAATCTTACAATTCAAACGCAAATATAGGACGTTTCCATCACTGGATTTGTTCTGTAAGGTGTAAATACCTTGAAGATCATTTTCAATATAGACCCATTGTCCAGTAGGCATATTGATCTTCATTTGTTCTAGTTTTTCAAGGGTGGCTTTACTGACATCAACCACACCTTGTTGATCAACTTCTGGAACTTTGGCTTCGCCTAAGCCCACCATACTTTTGACTTTTTCAGTGGTTTTAGAAACACCAGAAGAGACTTTTTTTGCAGTTTGGCAACCAGTACATGCAATGACTGTGCTAAGAAGGAGTAGAGAGATCTTTGTGTTCATTGTTATTGGTTTAGCTTCATCGTATTTTAAACAAAATAAATCTAAACAGAAAAAAAATCAATGATTGGTCAAAATTGCGTACAAATATGCAGTTTTAATGGCGGGATCATGACTCATTATTTTATGGAAAAATATTAAATTGCTTAAAAAAGAGAATTTGATCCGCAAAACTGAGAATAATTTATCATTCTGTAAAATACTTTGAATATCATTATCACGTATCTAAATACCCATTTAGTCAAAAATAGGCTTAAGCTTGTATCAGACCAAAGTCGTAGCTTAGCAAAAGATAGAAGCAGGCAGTCTGCTTCAATGAGAATGGAAATGCCAACGGAAACCCTGAAAAAATATCCTCTATATATTCATTATGCAGGTAATGCCTTATTAGAGCTGCCTTTATTAAATAAAGGTTCAGCCTTCACAGAAGAAGAACGAACTCAATTTAACTTACACGGTTTAATTCCTCATGTGATCGAAAGTATCGAGGAACAAAGTCAACGTTCATACCAACAGTTCTGTTCTTTCAGTGAAGCGATCAATAAGCATATTTATTTACGAAATATTCAAGACACCAATGAAACGTTGTTTTACCACCTGATTGAAAACCACTTAAGTGAGATGATGCCGATTATCTATACACCGACAGTGGGTGAAGCATGTCAGCGTTTCTCCGATATTTATCGCCGTCATCGTGGGGTGTTTCTTTCCTATCCTGACCGTAAATACATTGATGAAATCATTCACAACGTAAACCGTAAAAATGTCAAAGTGATTGTGATCACAGACGGTGAGCGTATTCTTGGTTTAGGCGACCAAGGTATTGGCGGCATGGGAATTCCAATTGGAAAACTGTCTCTTTACACCGCATGTGGTGGTATTAGTCCAGCCTATACATTGCCGATTACCATTGATGTGGGAACCAATAATCAACAATTATTGAATGACCCGATTTATATGGGATGGTCGCAACCTCGTGTCAGTGGGGATGAATATTATGAATTTGTCGATGAAGTGATTGCAGCGGTTAAACGACGTTGGCCAAAAGCATTGATTCAATTCGAAGATTTTGCGCAAAAAAATGCCATGCCTTTACTTGAAAAATACCGCGATAAGATTTGTTGTTTTAATGACGATATTCAAGGAACAGCGGCAGTTTGTGTCGGTACTTTAATTGCTGCGAGTAGAGCCGCAGGTAAACAGCTCAAAGACCAGAAAATTACCTTCTTAGGGGCTGGTTCAGCAGGTTGCGGTATTGCAGAACAAATTATTGCACAGATGGTTGCTGAAGGGCTGACGGATGCTGAAGCGCGTGCCAAAGTATTTATGGTGGATCGTTTTGGCTTAATCACTGAAAATCAGCCAAACTTATTGGATTTCCAACGTAAACTTGCGCAGAAACCTGAAGATGTTGCACATTGGGGCAATGCTGAGGAAATCATTTCACTGCTTGATGTTGTGAAAAATGCCAAACCAACCGTATTGATTGGGGTATCCGGTCAACCAGGTTTATTTACAGAAGAGATCATTAAAACGATGGCTGAAAACTGTGAATATCCGATTGTATTGCCTTTATCCAACCCAACTTCACGAGTTGAAGCCGTGCCAGCTGATATTATTCAATGGACAGAAGGTAAAGCATTGATTGCGACAGGCAGCCCATTTACCCCAGTGAATTATCATGGTGAAACCTATCAGATTTCACAGTGCAATAACTCTTATATCTTCCCTGGTATTGGTTTGGGTGTGGTTGCAGTTCAAGCAACCCGTGTTACAGACAATATGTTGATGGCTTCAAGTTCAGCTTTGGCCGATTGTTCACCGAAGTTGCAAGATATCCACGCAGATTTATTGCCTGATTTAAATGAATTGCAGCAAGTATCTAAAATTATCGCGTTTAAAGTTGCTAAAGCCGCTATTCAAGATGGTGTAGCACCGATGATCAGTGATGAGCAATTGCTAGAAAGTATTGAACAGAACTTCTGGAAACCAGAATATCGTGATTATAAACGTGTTCCGTTCTAACTTTTATTGATAGGTAATGAAGTTAAAAAGGGAAATTACTAGATAATTTCCCTTTTTTTAAAAGAGATATTGATTAAAAAATATAACAATTTATCGGTGTCTTTTTTTGAATTTTTAATTAAAATAAGGACACTTGTAATTAAATATCAATAACTAAAATGCTGAAAAATATTACGACCTTACTTGAAAGCTTTGGCTTGGGACTACAAACACGAGCGATCCACGTTCAATTCTCAAATCAAGCCTTAAACAGCAGTGTATTCTTGCAATGCATTCAGGGGCAACAACAGATAAATCAAGGCTTAAAGGCAGAATTACTCTGCCTTTCAACCAGTGCGCATATTGCTTTAAAACAATTTATCGGGTGTCAGGTTGCAGTTGATCAAGTCACCGATTTTGGTGAATTGTACCGAACCACTGGAATTGTAACAGGGGCAAGCCAAGGGCAGAGTGATGGGGCGTTAAGCGTTTATAAATTAACGCTTGAAGATGCAACCAGTCTTTGGCATAAGCGTCGTAATAGCCGTGTTTTTATGAACAAAAGTGTTCTGGAAATATCAGAAATCTTATTTAAAGAGTGGCAAGCGAAAAGTGCCTTATTTTCTGCCAGTTTAAGTCTGGACAGTAGTGGTTTAAAAAAACAATACGATATCCGTCCTTTTGTAATGCAAGCCAATGAAACGGATTATGAGTTTTTAACTCGCTTGTGGCGCAGTGAAGGTATTAACTGGTTAGTTGATGAATCTGTACGAATTGTGCCTATTTCGGCAACGCAGATTCAGGCACAGAAATTACGTCTCATTGATGACAATACGCAATATGAGGCAATGTCTAGACGAAGTATTCGTTTCCATCGCAGTCATGCAACAGAACGTTTTGACACGATCACCAGCCTCATCGCCCAGCGCTCAATTCAATCAACAGCAATACAAGTACAACGTTGGCAAGCGGATAGCCTTTTACAAGATCAGGGCGATAGCCAGTTAAGTAATCACCAACATAGTGATCAACAAGATAATGAAACTTTAAGTTTAGAGCAGGCTTGGACAATTAGCCCAGCTTGGACCAGTGATCTCAATGGCGAAGACCAAACCACAGTTTCCAGTTCAGCTCAAGTTGATAAATTAAATACCCAACTAACACAATACCAAGAATTACAGTCCAAATATTTTACTGCAACCAGTTCAGTGCGTGATGCGCAAGTTGGCTATTGGTTTGAATTAAGAGAACACCCTGAAATTGATCAACATGATGGTTCGGATCGTGAGTTCTTAATCTTAGGTAAGACTTTTTACAATCAAAATAACTTACCTAAAGAGTTACAAGATCAGTTATCCAAGCTGCTTAATTTAAATTATTGGAACCATTTAATTAAAGACCAGCGTCAAGCCAATGAGTTGTCCTTGGTGCGCCGTAGAATTCCGATCGTTCCTGAGTATAACCCTTTAGCACATAGACCTTCTGCATTTCCACAACGTGCCAAAGTGGTTGGCCCGCAAGGCGAAACGATTTATGTCGATCAATGGGGACGGATCAAAGTTCGTTTCCTCTTTACCCGTACCGATGACAATAGTCATGATGGTGGTGCAGGCTCGAATGACAATGATACAGACTCAGCTTGGGTTGATGTATTGACCTCTTGGGCGGGAGAAGGTTATGGCACAAGATTCCACCCACGAATTGGTGAAATCGTAGTTATAGATTTCTTTGATGGCAATGTCGACCGTCCATTTGTGATGGGACGTTTACATGAAGCAGAACGTCATCAAACCATGTTTGATATCAAAGGCCAGTTGCCTGATACCAAAAAACTAAGCGGTATTCGTTCATCGGAAGTGGGTGGATCAGGTTTTAACCAACTCCGCTTTGATGATACAACAGGCCAAATCAGTACGCAGCTACAAAGTAGTCATGCAGCAACACAACTTAACCTTGGGAACTTAAGCCATCCGAAAGATAAGGAAACCAGCAATGGGCGTGGTGAAGGTTTTGAGTTAAGAACCGATGCTTATGGTGCCATGCGTGCAGGCAAAGGCATGCTTATCACGACGTATGCCCAAGAAAATGCGATTGCAGACCACTTAGAAGCAGCACAAGCGCAGTCCTTGTTAAATCAAGGTGCAGAAAGTATGAAAGTGCTGAGTGAAATAGCAGTCAAACAACAAACGGATGCATTGAATGTTGTCAATCGTTTGCCGAAACTGATTAATTCTTTAGAACTAAAAGGTGCAAATCAGGCTTTACAAGCAACCGTAGGTTTATTTAAAAATGCTGTGGGGAGTGATCCAATTTCAGCACTGAAAAACAGTGGTGATTTTATTGAGGACATCCAGAAATTTGGTAAAGATACCAAGAATATTGTAGATGAATTTAAAGACTTTTTTAATGATTCCAAAGAGTCGATTGAGAACTTAAAGAGTTTTATCGAAAATATTGAAGAACATGGTTCGGATGTTTTAAAAGGTAAATTAACCAGTTTAAAAGATAAATTTGATTCAGAACCGTTATCTACTTTAAAAGACGTGGGTAAGGTAATTGCCAATGTTGAAATTAAGGATTTTGATTTAACCAGTGTTTGTGGAACTTTTAATAAAGGCAGCAAATTGGATGTGAATCCGATGCAGGCTTTAGGCTCCTTACAGGGCTTTATGGAAAGTTATACAAAAGACTTAGAAAATAGTGGTGATAGTGCCAAACAAGAGCAAGGTAAGATTTTTCGTCAGGCATTGATGTTACTGGCTTCACCCAATGGGATAGCTCTGACAACCCCAGAAGACATTGTCTTACAAGCTTCACAAGATATTGCTGAAAGTGCGCAAGGCTCAATTAATTTGAGTGCACAGAAGAATATTGTCGGTCATGCACAAGATAAGATCAGCTTGTTTGCAGCACAGAAAGGTTTAAGTGCTTTTGCTGCAAAAGGACCGATAAAAGTGCAGGCGCAGGATGATTTGATTGAAATCATTGCGAAGAAAGTGATTAAACTGATTGCGACTGAAGATAAGATTGAGCTAACCAGCTCTAAAGAGATTGATCTAAAAGCGGGCGGTACTCAGTTGGTGGTTAATGGTAGTGGTGTTTTTATCAAGACGGGCGGGAAATTTGAAGTGAAGTCAGGACAACATTTGTTTACCAGTGGGGCAACAGTTAATGCGCAGTTACCGAAAATGCCTGAGAGTGGAATTTTTAGTAAACGTATCGATTTTAAAAATTTAATACCAGAAAATCTTTTAAATACTGAGTTGGCTTATAAGTTTATTAATCGTACAAAAAATCTTGAGTATGTGAGTGAACTTGATGAAGAGTTTAGAACAAACCGTTTATTTTCAGATGAGTCAGATCAAATAGAATTTAAATTTCTGGATGCTCAAAAAAATGATCAAGGGACATTATTCATTAGCCTATGTGAACCTGATGATGATTTATTTGCAAGTTTAGATGAAAGTGAACATGAGCATGTAGGTTGTGATTGTTTTGATGAGGATGAGAATGATGAAATCGTATAAATTTTTGTTATTTCCATTCTTAATTCTACCTATGTACACATTTGCAGCAAATGATGAACAGCGTAATTTATGTCAATTTAAGCAAAAATTTGATGACTCAATTCCAGCAGATAAATCATTTATTCAGTTTGGAAATGATAAAAAATTTAATGAATTTTTTATTAATAAATTATTTCATGAAACGATTATTCATGATTGTTTATATAGTAATAACAAATTCTATGTGTTGTCTCAGACAACCACTACATCGGTTGAATCTTTAGCACAGTCACTTATTTATGTAACTACCTTTGATCAAAAGGGAACTAAACTGAAAGATCAAATTTATAACAAAGATTGGAGTTGTGCTATTAATCAAAAATTTTTGATTAATAATCATCAAAAATATATAGATATGTCATGCACAGAAAAAAATAATCTTGATAATGGTCTAATTATTGATCAGAAAAAGTTGAAAAAATATCAAGTCGAGGTTAAATAAAATGGCCTATACCTATGAGGATCAACTGAACTTTGCTGCCAAACTGTATTGCCCAGTTCGAAAAATTGCGTTTCGATATGGTGTACATTGGAAAACGATAATGGCTCAGCTTATTGAAGAAACAGGTTGGGGAAAAAAAGTACTCCCAGGTACAAATAATTTATTCAATATTAAAAAAGCTGGGGGGGGATGGGAAGGTAAGCCCGTCAAACGTTTCACAGTACCTGAAGTTGACGCTAAAACAGGTCAAGTTTATATGGAAGAGGCGGACTTTCGTGTATATGTGGATTATGTAGAATCCTTAGAAGACCGTTTTGTCTGGCTGCTCAATCAATCATTCTATAAAGAATATTTTAGTGATGGTGTTAGAGGAAATCATGAAAAAGAAGTATATGCGTTAGCAAAAAAATTCGCCACTAACCCCAAATATGCTGATAATTTATTGGAAATTCCTCGTGGTCGTACGTTCCGTAGAGCGATAGCACTTGCCGAGTCAGAAGGATATTGCAACATCGTTAATGCAGCAATTTTAGAAGAAAATGGTGATAAATATCGTGATAAAGAAGTGGAAATTTCAGTAGATGGAGAGACTTATTTAAAAAAGAAAACGACTCAAGAAGGGTTGATTGTTGGAATGGTGGTTAAACCACAAGGCAATATTAGCTTCAAAAAAAATAATATTATCGTGCCTGCTCGTATTCCTGTGGTTAAAGGCACAATTAATATTAAAGTACAGCAAAGTGCCACTGTTATTGCAGATCAACTTGAAGAACATCAAGGAAATCCTTCAGTAAATAACGTTAAACAGCAAGAGGTGAATGTTGCTAGTAGTCCGTCACCTGCTCCAACAACTACAGCGACAGCTCAAAGTAATGATGTAAGCTTTAAAATTAAAATTATTGAAGGAGATTCTTCTAAGGCAGTGCCTGATTTAAAATATGCAATTCGTTATAAAAACAATCTAAAAGAACATACGCTTAATGGTCAGGGAGAAGAAAAAATTACAGCAGAGAGGGGGCAGAAGCTTGAAGTTTTTGTAAGTAGTGCTAAGGGGGACTTCTCTCAAAAAGTTACTGAATTTGTAGTCAATAATGAACAGACTCAAGTGGTGAAATTACCTTTAGTCAAAATTCGAATCAAACTGTTTAATCACGATAAATCTAAAGTTATGTCTAATTATCGTGTGATTTCGCACTATCGTGGGCAACAAAAGCCTAAGGTTACAGATGTGAATGGCTTAATTTCATTGACAGGTCTGGCTGGCTTAAAAATCAAATTAACTCTCCCTCAAGGGAATGTAGTGGTGCCTGATAAGGTGCTTGATTCACAAATACTTGAATATACCTATCTCATAAGAGAAAAATATGAGCGTCAAGATGTGCTTACAGCTTCTACAGCTACGAAAAAACCATCACCTACAACGGAAGAGCAACCTAAAGCCGAACCTAGAACTCAAAAGGTGAGTGAAGATAAAACAGCACCTATTAGTCAAGCTGACATTCGTGGGGGCAATGGTCATCCAATTAAAATGATCAATCGTGATGGTGAGTTTGAAATACATACGATCAATAAAAAGACCAATCAATTGGAGAGTGGTATCTCTTATGTGTTGGAATATGACGGGAAAAAAAGAAATCATACTTCTGGTCAAGATGGTAATGGGATTAAAAAACATAAAGGTCTAATTGGTAAAGAGGTTAATGTCTATAGTCTTGTTTCTGGCACGCAGACGAAGCAAGGTAGTATAGTGATTAGTGAGTCAAAACAGACTCTTGTTTTAAAAATTGATAAACCTTTGCTTGAAGTCAGTGGTGGACATTGGCATGGTCGTTTTTTAAGTAGTACCAGTTTAGATGATTTAGTTGATCCGTTTAAAAGCAATGCTAAGAAGTTTATACAAGCATTAAAAGACGCAGGTATTGGTGTAAGTTTAAGCACAACCTTTCGCCCAGTGGAACGTAGTTATTTAATGTATTACAGCGCGGCTATTATGCGTAAAGAAATTAACCCTGATAAAGTTCCTCCTTGGCCTGGAGTAAATATTGATTGGACGCACGGTGGTAATTATCAGGCTGCTATTGCTGGAGCAACTGAAATGCATCGGCGTTATAAGATTGGCCGTAATCCAGTAGGAAGACCAGAGCGATCAAATCATAATAACCGTATGGCAGTTGATATGACTTTAAGTGGGATTTCAAATAAAACAGTGGTTATTGATGGTGTAAGTACGAAAGTATCGTCAATATCAGATTTGGCTAAATTAGGTAAAAAAATTGGTGTAATATGGTTTGGGAGAGGGGATGTACCTCATTGGTCTCACACAGGTCGTTAAATATGAAAAAACAACTCTCTATTTTCTATACATGTATTTTGCTTATGGGATGTAGTCCTAAAGATATTAAAGTGGAGAAAGAGCCAAAACAAGCAACTAATTCTGTATCGCAAAGTCAAGTTGAACCTGTGGGTAATTTAACGGAAAAAAAAGTTGATTTAAAAGAACAATTAGTGAATGAAATTTATTACCTAGCTACGGAAAGTGGTAGTTGTTTGATCAGTTCTAGTCCTATTCATAATAAAGTTCTGATTGTTTATAAAAATGATTCAGATTCTGAATTTAAGTTTAGCTATATAAAACCTAAGATTTTAGAGTCAAAAAATAGTTGTATAGATGAACTTTCTAATACTGCCCGTGATTTTAAGTATTTTTATCATGTGGATGAAAATAAAGGTGATTTTTCAACAGGATATGGTTTTGAACTTGAACCAAAGCAAATTATTTATCAAGGTGCCCAAATTAAAGGTATAGATTTACTGGCAAACCAACAACCAAATCAATTAACAGAGTGTTTTTCACGAGAAGGATCTCATTTTAATATTTGGCAAAAACAGGGAAGTGACAGAAAGAAGTTATTACATCGTTATAGTTATTTAGACATGGATATTGAAGCAAACTGTAACCCTAAGGAATATGAATTGGGAATGTTTAATACGGTTTCGTGAACAGATCTATTGTGGTATTGAATTGCTAATGTTAAGGAATAGCCGGATTTGGCTATTCCTTAAATATTTCACCCTTCCAAAATATCTTCCAACACTTCTTCATTTGGTGCAAAGAAATAAGCACCATCCATAGGTGTTACAAAGTGCAGCAAACGGTCATGAATCCCATCGCCTTGAGTACCAAACATATTGACTAGCATACGATCAATACGGGTTAAGTCTTTGGTATAGGCAATAAAAAATAGACCTTGCTCGCCTTGACCATCGCCATAAGGAAGAGAGTGGCGTAGGATTTCTAATTCTTCACCTTCATTATCTTCAATGACAACACGAGCAATATGGGCATTTTCAGGTTTGTGTTCATCGTCCATCTCAATACTTTCTAATTTAGAACGACCAATCACATTTTCCTGTGCATCAACTTTTAAACGTTTCCACTTTTCAAGCTCGTGTACATAACGTTGTGCAAAAATAAAAGAACCATCTTCAAAAATACCTGAATCTTCACCTAATAGCGCAGTCTCCGCACGATCATCAGGGAATTGAGGATTTTCAGTGCCATCAATAAAACCAGTCAGGTCACGACCGTCGAGATAACGGAAGCACACCCGTTCATCCAGAACCTCAACTTGATTTTGGATACCATCAAAAAAGGATTGGCTAAGCGCAAAGCAAATATCTGTACGTGCAGACGCAATATGAATGAGTACATCAGCAGGAACCACTGGCATCTTAAATGTGCCTTGAATCGGTTCTAACTGCTTAAACCCTTCAGGAGTTGTGTGATAAAGTTTTGCCCAAAGTTCAGGACCAAAAGCGATTGAGGTTTTAATTTCGGCTTCAGGATGTTGAGTGATTAGGCGATCACGTGTACTTAACAACGCATTGAGTTGTTCTTTTAAGCCATCAATAGACAGATTTTTTAAATTTAAAACAATGAAACGAGCATGGTTAGAAGGTAAAGGTAGAATTACAGATTGGGCTGTCATATGGTGATGGCTCCTCAATTTTTATTTATCAATCCCCTTATTGTGCATGATCAAGCAACAGCTGAATAGTAAAGTCTTATATTTTTTACCAATTAAATTAATCGAAATGTATGGTTTTAAAACCGCTATAATAGCGTGTTAAAAGTTTTCTATCCTTTTGTTATGTCGTATCAAGTCTGGTTTGCCTATATGTTGGCGTGCTGGGTGATCAGTATTTCACCTGGTGCGGGTGCGATCGCGTCTATGTCGAGCGGTCTAAATTATGGTTTTCGCCGTGGTTATTGGAATGCAATCGGTTTACAACTGGCATTGTTGGTTCAAATTGCGATTGTCGCAGCAGGGGTTGGGGTATTGTTTGCAACCACACCGCTGGCATTTTTCGTGGTGAAATGGTTTGGGGTTTTATATTTACTGTATTTAGCCTACATACAATGGACGACGAAAACACAGTCGATAGATATCCCAACTGAGCAACCGACAAAATCTATTCCCAAGCTGATCTTATATGGCTTTATTGTCAATATCAGTAATCCAAAAGCTATCGTCTTTTTACTTGCTGTTTTGCCACAATTTCTAGACTTGTCTAAACCACAATGGATTCAATATGTGATTATGGCAGTGACCATGATCACGATTGACTTGATAGTCATGGCTGGTTATACGGGATTGGCAGCCAAAGTGTTAAGACTATTAAAATCACCAAAACAACAAAAATATATGAACCGTACCTTTGCTGTATTGTTTAGTTGTGCCGCTGGCTTATTAAGTCTAGTTCATCAATAAAAACTTAGGCGATTAAGTGCGTTATTCGTTAGAGATTTGACCATATAAATAAGCCATTGTTTCGAGGTTACTTTGAATTATTTAGAATTTTATTTGTATGCCATTAGTGTGATTATCATGATTGCAACGCCTGGTCCAGTCATGATCTTGGTTGCAAGTGCAGGTTTAAAAGGCGGCTACCAACAGTCTTTACTGACTATTGTTGGGACAAATTTGGCTTCTTTGGTACTTATCACAGCCTCTATTTTAATTTTAAAAGGCATGTTTAGTGTCAATGAAACACTTTTCTTGATCATTAAAGTTTTAGGATGTCTTTATATTGCCTATCTAGGTTATGGAATTCTAAAAGAAGTATTATCCCAACAGGAGCATCAACTCAATACGATGTTGTCGCCTGTGGATGGTGGTCTCAGCAAAGGCTTTTTAGTGGGTATCTCAAATCCTAAAGATATCATTTTCTTTTCATCATTTTTCCCGCAGTTTATACATATTCATGCTGATATAAATACCAGTCTGGTTATCTTAGTCGTGACATGGATTATTTTAGATTTTCTCACGTTATCTTTGGTCTATCTGTCGTTTAATAAGCTTTCTAAAAGTCAAATTTATCCAAAAATATTAGGGCTTTGCGGATTAATTCTGATTGTCATTGCTGTATATGGGTTATATGTTTCGTTAAAAAGCATGGTTTAAATATTGATTGAGGCTAAAGATGGAATTGATCCATCAAGCCATCTTTTTTACTTTCATTACACAGAAAATCACAGCAAACAGCAAAGACATGGTTAATACGATGCTTAGCCCTGTAGAGATGTTCAGGGCTGCACTTGACCATAACCCCACAGTCACACCAATTTGAGCAATTACAAACGCCCCTATCACCATTTGTTTCGGTGAGTGCGAAATAAGACGTGAAGCCAGTGCTGGAATAACTAATAATGCGCCCATCAATAACGAACCAACTGCACGTAAAGCGAGTACGGTGAATAAAGCCAATAACAACATAAAAATTAAGCGTTGCCATTTGGCGTTTACACCTTCACTCACTGCAATATCAGGATCAATCGCAATTTGAATTTGTGCTTGCCAGTAACGGTAGAGGACAGCTAAAGCAACAATAATCACAGTTGCAAAAATCGGTAGGTCTGACCACTCAATTGTTAATAAATCACCAAATAAATAACTTAATAATTCAGGACGTAATGCGGGTAAATGTTGAATTAACAATAGACCAGAACAAAGTAAGGTCGCAGCACATAATGCAAGTAAGGCGTCATTGGGTAAGCGCGGGTCATGTAAAACCCAAAGTACAGCCACCAAGAGGATCGCAGTAAAGGTAACACCAACCCAAAGCGGTAAAGTTAAAACAGCGGCTAACGCAACACCTAGCAAGGTACCATGTGCCATCGTGTCAGCAAAGAACGACATTCTACGCCATAGCATCAAACAACCTAGCGGAGCTGTTAGAAACACTAAAAGTGTTCCCATAATCCATGCAGGTAACAGTAATTCTAACCATTCCATCATGGTTTAAGCTTCCGGTTCTGGGTGAATGTGTGGATGTGGGCCATGTTCACAAGTTTTGGCGGAGTCACCATGTGCACAATGGTCATGATGGTGTTGGTAAAAAGCGTGGTATTTTCCAAAGGTATCACCAAACAAAGCTTGATACTCTGGATGCTGCTGAATACTGTCAGGTAAACCACTACAGCAAATGTGCTTATTTAAACAGACAACTCGCTGAGTGCCTTGCATTACCCATTGTAAATCATGAGACACAATTAAAATGGCGCAACCATAACGTTGTGGCAGGCTACGCACATATTCATACAGTTCAGCTTCAGATTGGATATCTAAACCTTGCATAGGTTCATCTAAAACTAAAATATCGGGTTGGCGTAATAAAGCACGCGCCAATAAAACCCGCTGACGTTCACCACCTGAAAGTTGTTGTACTTTGGCGTACTCTAATTTGGCAATGCCTGTATCTCGAATGATTTCAGCTTTAATAGCCTTATCACATTTCTCAAGATCCAGTAGATCTTTTACTCTTAAAGGCAGACTATGAGAGGGATTAAATTTTTGTGGTACATACGCCAGTTTAATTTTTTTTGAGCTGATAATTTTGCCCGCATTGGGTTTTAAAATACCCAATAATACTTTGATCAGGGTTGATTTGCCTGCGCCATTGGGACCAATAAGCGTGACAATTTCTTTTTCTTGTAATGAAAAATCTATATTTTTTAGAATGTCACGATCATCAATTCGGACATTAATTTGTTGCAGTTGAACGAGAGGGGAGTTTACGCTTTGTTCGAGCACTGCTGACATATTCCTGAAATCTCAATAATACTGTGATGTGCATTGAAGTGATCTGACGCGGCTAAGTGGTTTAATTCTTGAATCAAACCTTTTGCTGAAGCTTCTTTCACTGTATGACATTCAGTGCAAATTAAAAATGCGGCTTGATGTCCTTCACGTGGGTGACAACAAGGGATATAAGCATTAATAGAGGTTAAACGATGAATAAAACCTTTTTCTAAGAGAAAATCTAAGGTTCTATACACAGTAGGTGGTGCAGCTGGACGTTCTGCAGCACCTTTCATCTTGGCTAAAAGATCATAAGCACCTACAGGACCTGAGGCATTCAAAATTAATTCAAGTACTTCTTTACGCAAAGGGGTAAGACGGGCACCTGAGGTTGCACAAAGGTTTTCTGCTTCTGATAAACGAGCTTCTACATTGAGATGATCGTGTACACCATGCAAAGTATCATGCTGCTCGTGTGAACATAAGCTCATATCAGACCTCAAAACTTGTTATTTGAATGGAAGAGAATCGCAAATATTAACATGAAGCTCTATCAACTTACGAATGGCGTAGGTATTTTTTAACTTCTGTTATACTATAACATAAATTTTTTTTGGTAATACACTCCCATGAATCGCATTATCGCCTTTTGCTTATGTGCATTATTTATTAATGTCACTTGGGCTCAAGCGCCTTTAGTGGTATCAACTCATCCTATTTATTTGATTGCAAAAGAAATAACTGAAGGCATAGAAGAACCTGTTTTACTTTTGGGAAATCAAACGGGGCATGATGTGCAACTTACACCAGATAATCGCAAAACGATTATGGACGCTTCATTGGTGATTTGGCTGGGAAAAGAACATGAAGCGCCTTTGGAAAAGGTTTTAGGCGAGAATGCGAAAGCGATTTCAATACTCAATTCAGGCATTATCCAAGCACTTCCTTTAAGAAGTCCAAAAGGTGTTGCACTGAAAGATACGATTGATACACATGTGTGGTTAGATCCAAATAATGCTGTACGTATCGGTTTCTTTATTGCAGCCTTACGTTCACAACAACATCCAGAAAATAAAGCAGCATATTGGAATAATGCGAAGAAGTTTGCCAGTGAAATGCTGCGCGTTTCACAGAAAAGTATCAGTGCAGGTAGCGCACGTCCATACTGGGCTTATCATGATGCTTACCAATATTTAGAGCGTTCATTAAACTTAAAATTTGCAGGTGCGATGACAGATGATCCGCATGTTGCGCCGACTGTGACTCAAATCAAGTTTTTAAATGACACGAGACCTTACAAAAAAATGTGCTTGCTGGCAGAAGGTAGCGCAAGTCCAAGTCAGTACCGAAAATTGGGTGAAATTTCATTTCAAGCGGTAGACGAAACTTTGGCTAAACAACAAGATTTTGTGGTTGCATGGCAGACTTTGGCTCAACAAACACAAGCTTGCGTACTTAATGCACGGAAATGATGCAAAAATTAATCAACAATTGTTCATATGCAAAGCAACCTGTATATCGAAAAAAACACGACTAAGGTCGGGAAAAGATTGCATGTTCAGGGGTGTAACTCTATAATGCCTGCGATTAAAAACGATCATCAGCTAAACTTGTCAAGCATTTATGCTGTGAGTGGATAAAAAATGAGCCAAACTAGTCGCTTGATTGACCGACGATTAGCAAAAGCTTTGGTCTATTTGCAAGCGTTTATGATTCCTGTTTCAGCCTTGGTAGCGTGGGTCTTGAAAGACTCGACTGCGGCTCTGAGTGCAGCGTTAGGTGCACTGATATGTTGGCTTGCCAGTTGTTATTTTTCTTGGCAGTCGTTTCGAGCAGCAGGGGCGCGTGCTTCAAAACAGGTTCTTTCGAACATGTATAGAGGCTTAATGGGCAAATTTGCAATTGTGATCGTTGGTTTCATTTTAATTTTATGCAATGTCAAACCGTTATCTCCGGTGGCATTGTTTTGTGGTTTTATTCTCGTTCAAGCGATGTCGTGGATTGCACCTTTTTGGGTAGCACGACAACAAAAACGAGTATAAGCGCAGCAGAAATTGAAAATTTTTTTGGGGATTAACGAGATATCATGCAGCACGCGATATTCGTTAACTCTATTTATTATTTGACATTGACCAGGTGTGATTTATGGCTGCTGAAGAACATGCCCTGACTTCGACCGAGTATATCAAGCATCACTTGACCAATATGACCTATGGCAAAATGCCAGATGGTACTTGGAAATTGGCTGAAAGTGGTGCAGAAGCTCAACAGATGGGGTTCACTGCTATCCACTTGGATTCAATGGGTTGGTCAATTGGCCTTGGTGTGATTTTCTGTTTGATATTCTGGTGCGTAGCGAAAGCTGCAAACTCTGGTGTTCCTACCAAGTTCCAGTCTGCAATCGAAATGATTATCGAGTTTGTTGACTCAAGTGTTCGTGATACGTTTCATGGTAAATCACGTTTAATTGCGCCTTTAGCCTTGACCATTTTCGTGTGGATTTTCCTCATGAATGCGATGGACTTAATTCCTGTTGACTGGATTCCGTATACAGCTCAATTGATTGGTGCAAACGTATTTGGTATGGACCCTCACCACGTTTACTTCAAGGTTGTTCCATCTACAGACCCTAACATTACCCTTGGTATGTCTTTGTCTGTATTTGCGTTGATCTTGTTCTATAGTATTCGTGAAAAAGGCATCGGCGGTTTCGTTGGTGAATTGGCACTTAACCCATTTAATCCAAGTAACCCAGTTGCAAAAGCGTTATTGATTCCAGTGAACTTAATTCTAGAATTAGTAACATTCCTTGCACGTCCAATTTCATTGGCACTCCGATTATTCGGTAACATGTATGCGGGTGAGTTAATCTTCATTCTTATCGCGTTGTTACCTTTCTGGATCCAGTGGGCGTTGTCTGTGCCTTGGGCTATCTTCCACATTCTTGTTATTACATTGCAAGCCTTCATTTTCATGATGCTAACAATCGTATACTTGAGCATGGCAAGCGAAAAACATTAATGGTATTGCCTAACTGTCATCCGGTGGTTAGGTATAATTTTTTTACTTTAATTTGGTATAAACCTAACCTCTGAGGAATTATCATGGAACTCACTTTAGGTCTAGTTGCAATTGCATCTGCTATCTTGATCGCTTTTGGTGCTTTAGGTACTGCGATTGGTTTTGGTCTTTTAGGCGGCCGTTTCCTTGAAGCTGTTGCTCGTCAACCAGAATTGGCTCCACAACTTCAAACTCGTATGTTCTTAATCGCAGGTCTTCTTGATGCTGTGCCTATGATCGGTGTTGGTATTGGCTTGTTCTTCATCTTCGCTAATCCATTTGTAGGTTAATCAGCTTAATTCCGAAATTCACTATTTGAGGAATTTGCAATGAATATCAACCTCACATTGTTTGGCCAAGCGATTGCATTTGCGATATTTGTCGCATTCTGCATGAAGTTTGTATGGCCACCACTAATCAATGCGATTAGTGAGCGTCAGCGTAAAATCGCTGATGGCTTAAATGCTGCAGAGAAAGCGAAAGCTGATCTTGCTGATGCACAAGCACAAGTTAAGCAAGAAATTGATGCGGCGAAAGCACAAGCGGCTCAATTGATCGAACAAGCGAACCGTCGTGCGGCACAATTGGTCGAAGAAGCGCGTACTCAAGCATCTGCTGAAGGTGAGCGTATTCGTCAACAAGCGAAAGATGCTGTTGACCAAGACATCAATTCTGCTCGTGAAGAATTACGTCAACAAGTTGCTGCTCTTGCAGTTGCTGGTGCAGAGAAAATTCTGAACCAACAAGTTGACGCAGAAGCTCATAATGCCATGCTGAATCAGCTGGCTGCTAAACTTTAAGAGAGGCGAATATGGCTGAATTCTTGACGTTGGCACGCCCATACGCTAAAGCAGCATTTGCTTATGCATCTGAGCAAAATGCAACTGACGCTTGGTCAAATGCATTACAACTGCTCAGTGCTGCGGTGCAAGATGAAGCATTCTCCGCTTATTTAAATCGCCCTGAGTTGACACCTGCAGAGCAGGTTGATCTTTTTGCGAAAGTTTTAGGTAATGAACAAACTGCGGCTGTGTCAAACTTTTTGACACTTCTTGCAGACAATGGCCGTTTAGCATTGTTACCTGAAATTGACACAGAATTTGAGCAACTCAAATCGCAAAATAACAATACTGTAGATGTTGTGATTGAATCCGCTTTTCCATTGGATTCAGTACAAGAACAGAAGTTGGCTCATGCGTTAGAAAAACGTTTGAACAGCGCTGTGAAAGTTACAGTTGAAGTAAATCCAGCATTGATTGCTGGTGTTGTTATTCGTGCAGGCGACCAAGTGATAGATGATTCTGCGCTTAGCAAGCTTGAAAAAATGCGGACTCGTCTTCTAGCGTAATTGTTAAAAATAACTACGTCTAAAGAAGACTGAACTTTAAAAAGATTGAGGTATAGCGCAATGCAACAACTGAATCCATCCGAGATCAGTGCGCTCATTAAACAGCGTATCGGCGATCTGGACACCAGCGCGACCGCTAAGAACGAAGGGACCATTGTTATGGTTTCCGACGGTATTGTGCGTATTCACGGCCTTGCTGATGCAATGTACGGTGAAATGATCGAATTCGACGGCGGCTTATTTGGTATGGCACTGAACCTAGAACAGGATTCAGTGGGTGCCGTTGTCTTAGGTAACTACTTAAGCCTTCAAGAAGGTCAAAAAGCTCGTTGCACAGGTCGTGTATTAGAAGTTCCGGTTGGTCCAGAACTTTTAGGCCGTGTAGTAGATGCTTTGGGTAACCCTATTGATGGTAAAGGCCCTATTGATGCAAAACTTACTGATGCTGTTGAAAAAGTAGCACCAGGTGTAATTTGGCGTCAATCAGTGGATCAACCTGTACAAACTGGTTATAAATCAGTAGATACAATGATCCCTGTTGGTCGTGGTCAGCGTGAGTTGATCATCGGTGACCGTCAAACTGGTAAAACAGCAATGGCGATCGATGCGATCATTGCTCAAAAACAATCAGGCATTAAGTGTGTATACGTTGCGATTGGTCAAAAACAATCAACAATTGCAAACGTAGTACGTAAGCTTGAAGAAACTGGCGCTATGGCGTACACAACTGTTGTAGCAGCTGCTGCAGCTGATCCTGCAGCAATGCAGTATCTTGCTCCATATGCTGGTTGTACAATGGGCGAGTACTTCCGTGACCGCGGTGAAGACGCACTTATCATTTATGATGACTTGTCTAAACAAGCTGTTGCTTACCGTCAAATTTCATTGCTTCTTCGTCGTCCACCAGGTCGTGAAGCTTACCCAGGTGACGTGTTCTATCTTCATTCACGTCTACTTGAACGTGCTTCTCGTGTATCTGCTGACTATGTTGAGAAATTCACTAATGGTGAAGTTAAAGGCCAAACTGGTTCATTAACTGCATTGCCAATTATTGAAACTCAAGCGGGTGACGTATCTGCATTCGTACCGACAAACGTAATTTCGATTACTGATGGTCAGATCTTCTTAGAAACATCATTATTCAACGCAGGTATTCGTCCTGCTGTGAACGCGGGTATCTCTGTATCGCGTGTTGGTGGTTCTGCTCAAACGAAGATCATCAAAAAATTGTCTGGTGGTATCCGTACTGCTTTGGCGCAATACCGTGAATTGGCAGCATTTGCTCAGTTCGCTTCTGACCTTGATGAAGCAACTCGTAAGCAACTTGAACATGGTCAACGTGTAACTGAATTAATGAAGCAAAAACAATATGCTCCATATTCAATTGCTGACCAAGCTGTTTCAATTTATGCATCTAACGAAGGCTATATGGCTGACGTTGAAGTGAAGAAAATCGTAGACTTTGATACTGCGTTAATTTCTTACTTCCGTTCAGAACATGCTGCGTTAATGCAAAACATCGATGAAACTGGTAACTACGACAAAGACATCGAAGCTGCAATCAAAGCAGGTATTGAAAGCTTTAAAGCGACTCAAACTTACTAATTTCAATGTATGTTGTTGTTAGTTATGGTTTGGTTCACGGATCAACCTTCGGAAGCTCGAAAGGGCTTTCGAATACTAGGTTAAGCGTATGGCAAATTTAAAAGAAATTCGCGCCAAAGTAGCTAGTATCAAGAGCACGCAAAAGATTACTCGCGCGATGCAAATGGTAGCAGCTTCTAAGATGCGTCGTGCGCAAGAGCGCATGGCTCAGGGCCGTCCGTATGCCGAAAATATGCACCGTGTAATTGCTCATTTGGTCCAAGCGAATCCTGAATACAAACATCGCTATATGGTTGAACGCCCTGTAAAACGCGTTGGCTATATCATTGTTTCTTCAGATCGTGGTCTTGCTGGTGGTTTGAACATTAACTTGTTCAAAAAAGTGGTAAAACACGTACAACAGCAACAAGAGCAGTCAATTGAAGTTCAATTTGCTTTAATTGGTCAAAAAGCGGTTTCGTTTTTTAAAAACTACGGCGGTAAAGTACTTGGCGCAACTACGCAAGTAGGTGATGCTCCAAGTCTTGAACAGTTAACTGGTTCTGTACAGGTGATGTTAGATGCATTTGATAAAGGCGAGTTAGATCGTATTTATCTTGTGTCAAACGGCTTTGTCAATGCCATGACTCAAAACCAAAAAATCGAACAACTTGTTCCATTAGCTGCGGCTGATACGGACGAGGATCTTAACCGCCAATATGGTTGGGATTATCTATATGAACCAGAAGCTGAAGAGCTTTTAAATGGTTTATTGGTTCGTTACATTGAGTCTATGGTTTATCAAGGTGTGATTGAAAACATCGCATGTGAGCAGTCTGCTCGTATGGTTGCAATGAAAGCTGCAACTGACAACGCAGGTGATCTTATCAAGAGCCTACAACTCATTTATAACAAGCTGCGTCAAGCCGCGATTACTCAGGAAATTTCTGAGATCGTTGGTGGTGCCGCTGCCGTTTAACATTATTTTGAATTGAGGAGACAGCAATGAGTAGCGGTCGTATCATTCAGATCATCGGCGCGGTTATCGACGTCGAGTTTGAACGCAATAGCGTTCCTAAGATCTATGACGCTCTCCAAGTTGACGGTACTGAAACTACTTTAGAAGTTCAGCAACAACTTGGTGATGGTGTAGTTCGTACCATCGCAATGGGATCTACAGAAGGTCTTAAACGTGGTCTAAACGTATCTAATACTGGTGCACCTATTTCTGTACCTGTAGGTACTGCATGTTTAGGTCGTATCATGGACGTTCTTGGTCGCCCAATCGACGAAGCTGGTCCAGTTGCGACTGAAGCGCGTTTGCCGATTCACCGTCAAGCACCTTCTTATGCTGAACAAGCTGCTTCTACTGACCTTTTAGAAACTGGTATTAAAGTCATTGACTTACTTTGCCCGTTTGCTAAAGGTGGTAAAGTTGGTTTATTCGGTGGTGCCGGTGTTGGTAAAACTGTAAACATGATGGAATTGATCAACAACATCGCGAAAGCTCACTCAGGTTTATCTGTGTTTGCTGGTGTTGGTGAGCGTACTCGTGAAGGTAATGACTTCTACCACGAGATGAAAGATTCTAACGTTCTTGACAAAGTAGCAATGGTCTACGGTCAGATGAATGAGCCACCGGGTAACCGTTTACGTGTAGCGTTAACTGGTTTGACCATGGCTGAATACTTCCGTGATGAGAAAGATGAAAACGGTAAAGGCCGTGACGTATTGTTGTTCGTTGACAACATTTACCGTTACACATTGGCTGGTACTGAAGTATCTGCTCTTTTAGGTCGTATGCCATCTGCAGTAGGTTACCAACCGACGCTTGCAGAAGAGATGGGTGTTCTTCAAGAACGTATTACATCGACTAAGTCTGGTTCGATTACATCTATCCAAGCGGTATATGTACCTGCCGATGACTTAACAGATCCATCGCCTGCAACTACATTTGCTCACTTAGATGCAACTGTAGTATTGAGCCGTGACATCGCATCTTCTGGTATTTACCCAGCGATCGATCCACTTGACTCTACTTCACGTCAGTTAGATCCACTTGTTGTTGGTGCTGAGCATTATGAAATTGCACGTTCTGTACAGAACGTATTGCAACGTTATAAAGAGCTTAAAGACATCATCGCAATCTTGGGTATGGACGAGTTAGCAGAAGAAGATAAGTTGATTGTTTACCGTGCGCGTAAAATCCAACGTTTCTTCTCTCAACCGTTCCACGTAGCTGAAGTGTTTACTGGTGCTCCTGGTAAACTTGTACCACTTAAAGAAACAATTCGTGGCTTTAAAGGTCTTCTAGCTGGTGAATACGATCACATCCCAGAACAAGCGTTCTATATGGTTGGTGGTATTGACGAAGTGATCGCTAAAGCCGAGAAGCTTTAATTAGCAACTCTAATTTAGGAGATTCACATGTCGACTATGCAATGTGATGTTGTAAGTGTTAAAGAGTCTTTGTACTCAGGCACTGTGACAATGCTTATCGCAAAAGGTGCTGGCGGTGAATTGGGTATCATGCCTGGTCACGCTCCGTTAGTCACTTTGCTCAAGCCGGGCGCAATTCGCGTTCTGCTTGAAAACGGTACAGAAGAGTTAATCTATGTATCTGGTGGTGTTCTAGAAGTTCAACCGCATGTTGTTACTGTGCTTGCAGATACTGCTGTTCGTGCTGACAACTTAGATGAAGCTGCAATTCTTGAAGCACGTAAAAATGCTGAACAATTGCTTGCAAATCAAAAAAGCGATTTGGACTCTGCTGCTGCTTTGGCTGCTCTTGCAGAAACTGCTGCTCAGTTGGAAACCATCCGCAAAATCAAAAACCGCGCGCTATAAGACGCAGTTTGAGATTGAAAAACCACCCGCGAGGGTGGTTTTTTTATGCAATTAATTTATGGATGGTTCAAATTTATATTGGTTCAACATGCTATAAACTTATGCTTGGGGAGTGTCCAATAAAAATTGTGTCTGTATAAATTGACTATAATCCTCTCCCAAAGGTAATTCATAGTCTTTAAAAATGTGACGACGAGTTGATACTGTCGGCTGTTTAGTTTTCGGATTAAAACCACTTTTTTCAATTTCTGTCCAATATAAACCTGTGCCACGCTTTTGCCATGATGGCAATTCATTGAAGTTAATGTCACGGCTAAAGAGTAAATCATGCTTTTCTTGGCGAGATAATCCTTTTACTTGGTCGGTTGCATTTTTTACATTTTTTCCTTCCTTGCGTAACATCCAATAGCAATGTGCATTGAGTGCGTTGCGATGAGCATCTTCATGACGCCAACGAAAATAATCTTCAACAGTTTTTGCATTGGGCAGTATACAAATTCGAGCATCAAAAGTTGCCATCTCACCATGTAATACACTGAATTTTGCACTGGCTTCTGCGGCTAAAATAGAAATAATTTTTCGTGTTTTACGATTAAAGCTGTCATCTTTTAAATGAAACAGCAAGGAGATTTCATCGCTTTGTGTATAGCCATAAATAATATTAAAGCCACATTGCATTAAGTGAGCTGTTGTTTCGACCATCAAGTCCCTAAAACGAAGGTCAAAGGGCGCTTCAAATTTCCAAATATCTTTGGTGAGTTTGGTAAAGCCACGTCCATCCAAACGCACAACGATATATTGTTCTGGCGGTACACAGAAATCATAAGCTGTTTCATAAACACGTAATCGTGTATCTAGATCATCAAATCTCATGGTTAAACTTCTTCGTTATTCTCATGCTAAAGTTATATTTCATCACTGACTAGTTTTAGCATAATCTAAATAATAAAAAAGGATATATAGAAGATAATGCACCTCATCGAACAGCAAGCGCACTTTTGGGAACTTTATCAAACGCAAGATGACTACTATCTCAGCATTGCCGTAGATATGAGTTCTGTTGTTTCATGTTGGGATATTTATTTAACCGAAGTAGAAATTCTGGCGTATCACAACAAAGGTCGAATTGCGATCGAAGATTTGGCAAATTCAATTGTGGCTGAAACCTATCGTGGAGATTTTTCCAATTTAGCAGCTCGTAAGGTACCTAAAGAAATACAACAACAGATGCAAACCGCATTTAAAACATGGCGGTTGGCTCAAGATTAAATTTTTTATTCAGTTATGACAGCAATTGAAAAGCCATTATTTTCTATCATGTTTACTTTAAACAGCGCATCAAACCCTTCTGAAGGATTCGGGACTTCTAATTTATAAAAGGTGGCTTTAACGCCTTTTTCAGCAATATTGGCTTTGCCCTCACGTTGTGCATTACGCTGTAAAGTGCTGTCTAGATCCGTTTCAAAATAATATGAAATGACCTCGAAGCCAGCAGTTTTGGCAAGTTGAATATAACGGGCTCGATCGGCTTTGCTCATGTTGGTGTTATCTATCACGATTTTGGTTTTAGAGGCTATAGCTGCTTCAAACAGTATCTTTTCACGATGGCGTGTTTTTAGCATATCGAGATTGATACGTAGATGTGTATGGTAAAAATACTGTTGATAAAAAGTAGATTTACCCGAAGCTTGTACGCCTGTGAATAAAATCAGTTGCATGAAACACTACAAAAATACGGTTAATCTGCTATTAAATCATGTTCATGAACTTTGCTACAATCTATTCATTGTTGTAGAAAACCAATAAACTTAAAATGAAAAAATTAGTTCAATGTCGGTATTTATTTTCAATACTTCTACTGAGTGCTGTTTCAGCATGTCAAAGTCAATTTGTCACTACACAAAATGCACCCACTGAAGCAAGTTTGGTGGCAAATTCAGTGGGAAATGGTTTAGAAACAGAATTAGATATCGATTATGTTGTCGCATTTAAAAATTTGAAAATGGCCTATGGGCAATGTGTTGCCTTTACTGGCGAAAAAGATTTTGTCTTTACCGACAATCGACTAGAACGAGATTTAGAAATGGGAACTTTATTTACCCGTACAGAGGGTGGGGCGTATTTATCAAAAACTTTGGTGGAATCCATTGGTAAGAATAAAACCCGTTTAACGCTATTTTTACCTGCAAGTTATAAGTCTGCTCAAGCTCGTTTTAAGTTAGATGCTAAACGCGCGCTAGGACAAGATCGATCATGTAATGTCGCAAAGCCAAGCTAAGGCTGATCTGTTCAAATCTAATTAACGCTGTTCAAGTGGCTTGCTCTGTATTTGATCCAGGAATCATCATACCAGCGAGTTTAAGCATATCTAGTTGGATGGTATTCATTTGTTGTTCGATTTTCTTAAAATCAACTTTTGAAATGTCTAAATCACCGTTTAACAGTGCTGAGTTAAGCACTTGCTTATTGGCTTGTAGCACTTGTTGGCGGATACCATCAATCTCTTGGCTTTTTAAATCTAATGAAATCAATGCTGTGTTAAAGCCTTGTAGTTCACGAGTCAATGTTTTGACAGATTGTTGCAGCTCAGCTTGATTTTGTGATTGTATCGCTTGTTGTAAATTAGATTGGCTTTGCTGTAATTTTTCAACATAGTCACCAGTTTTCAGCTGTACGTTGGCAACATCACGTGCGATATAAAACATATTGCCTTGTTTTAAATCTTCAGTATTTTTTGCTGTTGATTGATTATTATTATTTGAGTCGGATGTATTCTCACTCATTTGCGCAGTTTCAATCGCTTGAGCGTCATCTTGTTGACGTGATTGTTCAGCGGCTTGATTACAGCCTAGTAGTAACATGCCAGAAATAAAAATAACAAAAGGCAAAACCGCACCTTGTAAAAGCTTTTTCATCGTTGTCCAAAAGTAATTTAATCGGTTATGAATTCACTATAATTTGCAAAAGTGTAGAGATTGAGGATTGTTGCAAAGGACATACAGTCTGTAACTTTAGAGATTCATTTCTACTCAAACAAAAGCAAAAAAGAATGCATTTTTAGCACGCTATTGAAGATGGTTGAAATTTTAAATTGTGAATAAAGCTAGAGGCAGTTTTGATCGAAAATATAAAATTTTCGATCAAAACTGCAAAATATAAAAATTTATTTAAAGCATAGAGCTTTTAATGCTCGATTTATTTTGCTAATTCAGCTTCAATCGCAGATGTAATTCGTGGATCATCAGCAGTGATATCTGGTGCAAAACGTGCCACGATTTCGCCATTTTTACCGATTAAGAATTTTTCAAAGTTCCAAAGGACTTCAGGTTTTGGGTTTGGTGTTAAGCCATAATCGACTAAGTCTTTCCACCAAGGACCTTCACCAATACGTTCAGGGATTGCATGAATTAAGCTGTCATAAAGTGGATGTTTATCATCACCAGCAACTGAAATTTTAGCAAAAAGCGGGAAGTCGACATTGTAAGTTAAAGAGCAAAATTGCTCGATTTCATCATTTGTTCCAGGCTCTTGCGCAAGAAAGTTATTTGCAGGAAAGCCGAGGATTTCTAAACCTTGATCTTTCTTTTCAGTATATAGTTTTTCTAAACCTTCATATTGTGGAGTAAGGCCGCATTTAGATGCAACGTTAACGATTAAAAGAACTTTACCTTGATATTGATTCAAGGTTGTCGCTTCACCTTTGATGGTATTGACTGGAATGTCATAAACGGAATTGCTCATAGGGGGTATCCTTAAAAATCAAAAGACAGTGATTAGAAATATGTCTAATGTTTTAGCGATATTCCAAGATTTCAGCAAGTTACATTTGTATATAAGTGTAATAAAAAAAGCAGATCATAGGATCTGCTTTTAAAAACTGCATCAAATTTAATCGATTATGGTGCAGCGTTTGCTTTGGCTTGAAGTGCTTGCATTTCAGTTAACAGGCTTTGTTGTAACTCAGTACCTTTCTTTTGTAGTTCCATGATTTTTTGTGGATCTGGTGAAGTCGCTAAACCAGCTTCAGACATTTCAACGCCTAGGTTATTTGACTCTTTCATTTTGTCACGTACAGATGCAACTTCAGTACTTTTAAGCGCTAAACCATCAAGATCTTTGTTGAAACCGTCCACATAAGTTTTCATTTTATCGACAACACCTTTCAGTGCATCTTTATCACCCTTTTGTGCAGCTTGCATTACTTCTGTTTGGAAATTCAATGCTTCTTTAGCTTTCGCAGTAGACATTGTTTGAAGTGCAGTTAAATCGCTTTTGATATCAGCAGTATTGTTGGTACTTAAAGAAACCGCAGCTGCAGCAGGTTTGCTCTCAGTTCCTGAAGCTGAATCAGCTGGTTTTTTATCACATGCAGTTAAAGCAAACGCTGAAGCACATAGTGTAGCTAGTAGTAATTTTTTCATTTATTCGAACCCTTCATTATTTAAAATTCTTATGAATTTGACGGTAATATATACAAATTCAAAAAGTTATATGCTTAATCTAGAGCATAAGATGCAAAATGCACAATTTTAAGGCAATTTTCTATAGTATTTTTGTATATAAACTTATCAATAAAGTGGAAATAGATTGTTTGAAAAATGTCTTAATCTTAAAGATTTCGCATTTGTGCTGGGGTTTGATGGGTGTAACGTTTAAAAAACTCAATGAAGCTAGACGTGTGTTGATAGCCGAGATCTAAGCTAATTTTTTTAATTGAAACGCCTTGTTGGATCAATGAAATTGCATAAATAATCTTGGCACGATTACGCCATTCAGACAGCGAAAGTTTAAGGTGCTCTTGGCTCAGTCTGAGTGCATGCCGTTCAGTAATTTGAAAAGTATCGAGAATTTCCTGAAGGCTTTGGGGGAAGCGTGTTGTATCAGACAAATGCTCAAGAATAGGCTTGAGTGTGGGATGGTTGGTTTGTGGTAAATAATGCTCATAGCACACACTATTTTGGATTTGATCGACCAACAGTTCTAATAAGTGTTGATAATAGGGAGATGATGGAATCCCTTGTTTCTGCTGCTCTAAAACTTCTTCAATGGTATGACGTAAAAAAGGGCGAATACTTAAAGTCTTTGTGCTTTGGGATAAGCTTTGACAAAGCTGAGGATGAATACGAATACAGATATAATGCGTCAGTTGATCATCCACAGCTGTACAACAATGTTCGGTTTGCGGCGGAATCCACAAACCATAACTTGGTGGAGACAGATAGGTTTGTTCTGCAACATTGAGTTCTAAAGTCCCATTTAAACTCAAATTAAAATCACCCCATAAATTTGAATGGGGTGTCACCACATCATGCTTTTGGTAGAAAAATTCTTCTACAGAAATCAGCGCTGAATACATAGTTGAAAAGACTTAACTCTCACATTGAATGGCAGTATTTTCAGCTTTGGGGTTATTTAATCCACGACTCAGCGTGAAGATTGAAATAAAGGCCAAAAGGATAAAACTCAGTACACTATACAATAAAATGTTGGCATTAAAATGGTCAACAACATAGCCACCGATTAATGCACCTGTTGCAATCATCACTTGGAAGAAACCAACAAATAACGGCATGCCTTTTTCTACAGCTTGAGGGGCGTGTAAAAACATCCAAATATTGGCAGTGGTTGGAAATGCACCAAATGCAAAGCCCCAAAGCGCTGTAAGAATAAAGGCGCCTGATGGATGAATGGCAAATAGAGGAAAGCCAAAGAATACAACCGCAAAACAGATGGCAACGAATGCAAAGGTATAACGCACATTCAAATTACCGCTATAACCAGCAAAAGCATTACCAAAGATACCTGCGATACCAAATAATAACAGTAGCGAACTGATAGTGGCGCTGTCAAAGCCTGCTGAATTTTTAAAGAAAGGTGTTAGATAGCTATATGATGAAAAATGAGCTAAACCAATCAACAAAATAATAATCAAACCTTGTCTGGCTTTACTGATTCTTAGCAATGCAGGTAAGTCTTTAAAATGAATGGCAGATTCTGGTTTTAAACTTGGGATAAATTTAATCCCCAACAGTAAAACAACGAAGCCGATGGCGGAGGTAATTCCAAATGATGTTCGCCAGCCATATGCATCACTTAGCCATGTCCCAATCGGTACACCAAGAACAGTGGCTAAAGTTACCCCAGCCATGACAGTTGCTGTTGCTTTCGCAATAGGTAAATGGCTTGGTGCTAAACGGCCACTTAAGGCAATCGCAGTCGCCCAGAATCCACCAATTGCAAATCCAAGAATAAAACGGCTCAGCAATAAAATTTCAAAAGTTGATGCAATTGCAGTGATGGCATTGGCAAACACCATCGTTGCAGACAATGCCAGAAGTAAGTAACGCCGATCTAAATTTTTGACTAGAACCGGAAGGAGTGGTGCTGCTATGGCGGCCATGATTCCTGGGAGGGTGATCATCAAACCTGCTGTACCGACAGATACATGCAAATCACTGGAAATATCGTTGAGGACACCAATTGGGAGAAACTCACTGGTGACCAAAGCAAAAGCAGTAATTGCAACGGTTAATAGCGCCAACCAGCTCCCTTGGCTACTGGGGGGAATCTCAGAGGACTGTGGTTCTGAAACTTCTGATTGCATCATATTCATGAAGATATATTCCTGCTGTAAAGCGAAAGCATATGGAGGTATTTTTTAATTCATTAACGATCGTTATAAAAATAAAATATTTGATTAATTTTGTGTTGTCAATTAATTTAATAATGTTCGTTATAAAAATATATGTGAAAGTTATGGCTGATTCTGAAAAACATGCTTTAGTCGCTGAAAAACAAGCACCTAAGCGTGGGCGTGGTCGTCCTAAATGTTTTGATGAACAACAAGCGCTACAAAAAGCCATGTTGTTGTTCTGGGAATATGGCTATGAATCCACATCGATGAGCGATTTGACCAAAGCCTTAAATCTTACTGCACCCAGTATCTACAGTAGTTTTGGTGATAAATCACAGTTGTTTCATGCCTGTTTGGAATACTACCTAAAGCATGAAGCATGCCCTTTGGAAGTTATTTTTCAACAAGCCAAAACAGCAAAAATCGCCATTGAAATTTATTTGTATGAAAACCTCAAAAAACTGGTTCAACAGAATAAACCGACAGGTTGTATGTTGGTGACCGCAACCATGAATTGTTCACAAGAACATGCACCGATTCAGCATGATCTCTTGCTGAAAAGACAACAAGTCAAAGAAAATATTTACCAACGTTTGCAACAGGGTGTCAAAGAAGGTGACTTAAACCCACACGCCAATATTCAAGCGATGACAGATTATTATTCAACGCTGATCCAAGGTTTAACCATGCAAGCCCGTGATGGGGTTAGTGCTGAACAGTTACAAAGTGTGGTGACTTTGGCAATCAAAACTTGGGAATTATTCTAATTTTAGAAACGCATAAAATAGCATTTGTCTGAAAAGCCCTATAGATGTCTGAAATGCCATATTTAAATTTATTCCGACTTCATCGATAATCATTTCCAGATCCTATTCGACAGTCAATATTATGTATAGCAATTCAAAACCCATGTGGTGGGCAATCAGTTTACCGATCATTGCAGTATTGATTTGGTCAATGAATATTGCAGTTACACGTTATGTTTCGGATTATATTTCACCTGTCAGTATTAGCTTTTATCGCTGGTTAGTGGCATTTATTATTTTGACTCCATTTATGTTGCCCCAAGTGTGGAAGCAACGTCATTTGGTTAAACAACATTTTATGCAATTTGTGGTGCTGAGTGCTTTTGGTATGTTCTTGTATCAAGGCTTGGCCTATAGTGCAGCGCATTACACCACAGCAACCAATATGGGCATTATCAACGCCTTTATTCCGGTATTTACCATTTTTGTTTCGATTCTTATTTTACGTGAAATTCCCAATCGCTTTGCTGTTGTCGGCAGTATCTTATCTTTTCTTGGTTTGCTGTATGTGATTGGCCGAGGGGATTTTAGCAACTTGACTCAATTGGCAGGGCACTCTGGTGATTTGATCATGGTCTTGGCCGTGTTCTTTTATGCTTTTTATGGGGTCTTTCTAAAAAAATGGCAATTGAAAGTTCCATTACTGCTGAGCCTCTATGTGCAAATTGCGTTGACCTTGGTCTACCATTTACCATTTGTGCTTTATTATGGCATTGATGTGATTAACAAAGGCAATGTCGCCAGCGTTTTATATGCAGGTATATTACCTTCTCTTGTTGCGCCTTTATTGTGGATGATGGCTGTACAATATCTAGGTCCAAATCGAACCAGCATTTTTATGAATTTAATGCCAGTATTTACTGCAATTATTGCCTACTTCTGGTTGCATGAGGCTTGGACGATGTCGCATACCATCGGTGGTATTGTCATTTTAGTGGGAATTGCATTGGCACAAAAAAAGTCACTTAGTGTCAAAAAAAGTACATTATTGAGTTAAAATTCAAAGTATTTTGGGTGAAAAATGTTCATTTAAAAACTTATTTTTTACCCTTTTAAAGTATTAAATCTGAGCAAAATTTGTTTTTGAATTAGTGATTTACCTGTTAAAAATGCAAATAGTAAAACAAATTTAAACACTTAGTTTTATTATTGAAATTCCAGTTATTTGCAATTCAGTCAAATGAACAGATCTTGCTCAGAAGAATATATTTGTATTCAAAAAAAATTTATAGGATAATATTTTCATCGTAGCGAATTAAGAATTTCTTAATTAAATTGTTCTACACTGAATTTTTCATACCCTCTGGATGTGTTTAACGCATCCTTTTTTATACTCAGCCAACCCTATATGTGGCTGAGTTTTTTTTTTCCTTTTTATTGGTAATATTGAGGGTCTGTTGACAATTCGTCTACGCCTTGCGCTGCAAACAAAGTAATGCTTTGTTCTTGCTCAGGGTTGTGGCTAAAATTATCTCAGCCTACGTTATGAAACTCGAAAATAGTCTCGCTATTCTCTTCGTTTCCTGCTTTACGACGTATAGGTCTCATGCTCAATTTTAACCTACAACGCAAGCCATTTATGAAATTCCAACAGGCCCTGAACTCATGTTTGAATGAATATTTTAACGTGTTTAAGCCCGAATCACTTGTGCTGTAGATGCGTCAATGATTTTGCTTGGTTCGCGACTTAAACCAAGATCACCATTTAAATAATTCAATTCAGAACCAAAATATTGACTGGCTTGTTGTAAAGATCTTGCTGGTTCTAAACCTGCCGAATTTGCACTGGTCGACACAATAAAACCATTAAAGGCATTACATAAGGCAATGCACAAAGGGTGATTGGTTACACGAACTGCAACCTGAGCATGCTGGCCTTTAATCCATTGTGGAATTTTATCATCAGCTGGAAGTAGCCAAGTTGTTGCCCGTTCTGTTCTAGAGCGTTGCGTCCATGATTGAATGATTTGTTCACGAATAATAGGGTCAATTTCTGTTAATAGATGCTCAACTTGTGAGAGCTGTCCTGCCAATAAAATCACGCCTTTCTCTATAGGGCGTTGTTTAAGCCTTAAAATTTCTAAAAAAGCTTGTTCATTGAACGGATCGCAGCCTAAACCCCATACTGCCTCTGTTGGATAAGCCAAGACATTACCTTGTTGAAGAATTTGTGCAGCTTCAGCAACTGAGGTTGTAATCATCTATGTTTACCTTGCCATTTCGTGGAATAAGCTACTATTGTGAACCTTAATAACTGACTCGGCAACGTAAGTACAGCCCAGATTGTTGAATACAGTGACCCAAAAGTTCTAATTCCATAAGATCGCTTGTGAGTTGTGCAATGTCTAAATTTGCGTTTTGAGCAAGCGTATCTAAGTCTTGCCCAATCCAATCCAGCAATTGATACAGCTTAAATAAATGCTCGGGAATTTCTGGCATTGGGGAACGTGATTCAGACTGTTGTGCACAATGCCATTGGGTGGGAAGTGCTAAATCTTCAACAATCTGTTCTGGATGATCAACCAGAATGGCCCCTTCACGAATGAGCTGATGACATCCTTGATGATGCTCTCCATAAATATGCCCTGGAATTGCAAAAATCACTTTACCTTGTTCTGCGGCAGCTTGCGCCGTAATCAGTGAACCACTACCCAGTTGTGCTTCTGCGACAACAACACCTAAGCTCAAACCACTGACTATTCGATTTCGATAGGGAAAATTGCGCTGAATAGGTTGGGTTTCTGGCAGGTATTCAGTCAGAATCGTTCCTGAATGCTGCAAAATTTGTTCTTGTAACTGTCTATTTTGACTAGGATAAACCAGATCTAAGCCTGTACCGATCACCGCAATGGTTCGATGGTGTTTTAGTCCACCCATATGTGCAGCGGCATCAATTCCCAGTGCTAGGCCACTGGTAATAAAAAAGCCCTTTTCACTCAAATAGTAAGCAAAATCATAAGCCACTTGTTTGCCATGCGGACTTGGCTTTCGGCTACCCACAATAGCGATTTGTGGTTGACTTAGATTCTGAAATGCACCTTTACCAAATAGAATTGGCGGATGATCAGGATAAGGTAGCAGTTGTTGAGGATAATGAGGGTCGGTATCTAAAACAATAAAATCTGTATGTTGTTGAATTTTATCGAAGCAAACTTGAAATTTGGATTGCCCAAGCGCAGTGAAAAATTCACTGGCTCTTTCAAGATGGTTTTTATGAATTTTGGCTTCAGACCAGCGGTTTAAATTTTCAGTTTGCAGCGCTTTTGCGATAGAACTAAAGTGTGTTTCTAATTTACGAAAAGCGCTGAGCGAATGTTGAACCAAATACCAAAGTCTGATGGCATCATATTGGTCATTGGATATTTGCTTCAACATATTTAAATCACATCATGAAAAACTTAGTTGTCTGCAATTGCAGGTGGTTTAATTTCAGCACCCATTTTAATAGGTAAATTACTTTCCAAAATATAGGCATAGCTGAGGTGATCAAAACTCTTAAAGATCATCAGCGTACCAATTTTTTGACTTGGTAATTTCACAGACTCTTTGGTTTTTGGGTCACGGACTGTTTCACCTTGTTGGTAAATACTAAAGACTTGCCCAGGTTTAGCACCTTGTAAGCTACCACGGTCAATGGTGACTACACTATATTGCGCTGCTGTACCAATTGAACCTTGTACACGAACCACTTTACCGCCATTGCTGACTTCATTGGTGGTGGTTGGATAGAACAAACTCGGCAATTCAGCATCATAGCTTGGTAGGACATAGTCGCCCTTACGCACTTCAGCATTATAACTTTTGGTTAACTCAAGGGTGGTGACATCATTTTCACCAGCCGCCGCAGTTGCAGAAGCAACCTCAGTTAATTCCATGCCTGCATTAAACTTTTTGCCTTCAGCATTGAGGAAAGCATAAGGTTTGCCTTCACGATAGATCCCATAACGTTGACCCACGACTAAGCCATTTCCACGCGCATAAACGGTTTGTCCTGCACCCGTAATCACACGATTATCAGCAGCGCCGATGGTATAAGGGATGTTCTGTAAAGATTCAGGATTGACCACAATACTGTGTTCTAACCATGGTTGAATATCTGATAATGGAATCACTGAAATCGCATTATTTAAGGATTCAACGCGTATTTGAGGGCGTAAAGATGTTCCACCTTGATGACGACGGATAATTCCATCACAACCATCACCTTCATCTACACCAATCAATGGGCGACCATCTAAAGTACACAACAATAATTTATCGCCTGGATAAATCCAATGTGGATTTTTAACATGCTTATTGCTTGCCCAGATTTCAGGCCAGCGCCAAGGCTTGCTTAAAAATTTCCCCGCAATATCCCATAAAGTATCACCACGTTTCACCACATAGACATTGGGTGCACTGGATTTAAGTGCAGGTGGATTGGTATTTGGACTTGCGTGTGTCATTTCCATGTAAGTGAATCCTGCACTTAAACATAGTGTCACAGCAAGTAATTGTTTCTTGAACCCCTTGGCATGAAAGTTCGTTATGCCAGTTAAAACCTTTTTCATTATCATAATTCCTAAAATTATGTCTCTATATGCGTTATAATACGCATATTACACACATTTTTTTAATGAAGCATATTCTTCATTTAGTTTTAAGATCAATGGCATAGCAACAGAGGGTACAGTATGGCCTTATTACCTATTTTAAGTTTTCCTGATCCCCGTTTACGCACCATTGCAAAACCTGTCGATGTGGTAACTGATGAAATTCGCCAGTTAGCAGCAGACATGTTTGAAACCATGTATGAAGCGCCAGGTATTGGTCTGGCTGCTACACAGGTCGATCAGCATATTCAGCTTATCGTAATGGATCTGTCTGAAGACAAAGACCAACCTATGGTGTTCATTAACCCCAAAATAACACCGCTTACAGAAGAAACCTTATCTTATGAGGAAGGCTGTCTTTCTGTTCCTCAAATATACGATAAAGTTGAGCGTCCGTCACGAGTTAAAATTGAAGCAATTAACCTTGAAGGTCAAGCTTTTGAAGTCGAAGCGGATGATCTATTGGCGGTATGTATTCAACATGAAATGGATCACTTAAACGGTAAATTATTTGTGGATTACTTATCCCCTTTAAAGCGTCAACGTGCGCGTGAAAAAGTGGAAAAAGTGGTCCGTCAGCGTGAAAAGCAAAAAGTTCCAGCAAAACGTTGATCTGAGTCAGTTGAATTTTAAAAACTTTTAAAATTTTCCTGCAATACAAAGCCCAATTTTGTTTGGGCTTTGTTATACTCTGGCTCGAAAAATGTTGAGACGAACGTTTTGTTGAGAATAGGTTTACTGCTCGGTTTTACCGCAGTTTTTTTACAGATTGCTGTATTTTTACAGCCTTTGCTACCGAAGCAATATCAAATTGCGCCGGTCTGTGAAACTATTACTCAAGCTTTAGTACAAAGTCATTTCTACGAAAAGCATCAACATAGCACTCATCATCAACATCAATCTGTATCTTCTGCACATGAAGCTGCCAGTCATGACCATCTGTTGGCCCATGCTGAGCATGCAGCGCCAGAGCAACCAAGTTCACATCACCATGATGCGGGTCACCAGTGCCAATACTGTACAGTCTATGGCAATCTGGTTTTACCTCCTGAACTTGAAGTCAAAGAAATATTAGATCGTATTCAAGTGCGACTGGTTGCATTTCAAAAATCATTTCGACATGTCTATTTTGTATTGCAACGTTTGTTTTTACTTCCCCAAGGTCGAGCCCCGCCACTTTTCGCATAAATCAAAAACTTAATTTTTAGGGTCTTCATTGACTCCAGCCTTGTTTAATTTATGATTTAAGAGAAAGAAAATGGCTCAACCTCAATTCTTTTTACAGCCTTTAGCGGCTGCGGTTTGTGTTGCTTGTTATTCTACAGCGACGTTTGCACACGATCAGGAACATGCAGCTCAACTTGCTCCAATCGTGGTTACAGCACAGTTAAATAATGATGCCAATGGTTTGATTATTCATGCTGATCCAAAACAGCCGATTCAACCTGTACCTGCCACAGATGGTGCTGATTATTTGCAAAGTATTGCAGGCTTTAATTCGATTAAAAGCGGTGGAACCAATGGAGATGTCACATTCCGCGGCATGTTTGGTTCACGGATTAAAATTTTAACAGATGGTACCGAAAATTTAGGTGCATGCCCAGCACGCATGGATGCACCTACGTCGTATATTCAACCTGAAAGTTTTGACCGTATTTCGGTGGTAAAAGGACCTCAGACAGTCCAATATGCCAATACAGGTTCAGCAGCCACGGTGATTTTTGAACGTCAGAAACCAACCTTAACAGATGATAAAAATTATCAAGGTCAAGCCAGTGTTTTAGTCGGTTCTTTTGGACGTTTGGATCACAACATTGAAGCTGCTGTCGGTGACAGTAAAAAATACATGTGTATCAATGCCAATCGTTCTGAGTCAAACAGCTATGAGGATGGTGATGGTAATAAAGTGCCTTCTTCTTGGGAACGCTGGAATACCGATTTAGCCTTAGGCTGGACACCCGATGAAGATACATGGGTTGAACTGACGGGTGGTAAAGCCGATGGTGAGGCTGAATACGCAGGCCGAACCATGGATGGTTCTCAATTTGCACGTGAAAGCCTAGGCTTACGTGTTGAAAAGAAGAATTTAAGCCCTGTGATTAAAAAGCTCGAAGGGCAAGTGAACTATAGTTATAACGACCATATTATGGATAACTTTAGTTTACGTACTCCACCATTGGCAGAAATGACACATGGTGGCATGAAGATGTTGATGCCAAACCCAATGGCAATGCAGGTGACACGCCGTACTTTAAATAGTCGTTTAGCCATGACCAGTGAATGGGATAAGCTCAGTTTAATTACTGGGGTGGATTCTCAGCTGAACAAACATGGTGGCAGTATGTCATCACCCACCATGCCATCCATGAATGTTGCATTTAGAGAGGATATGCGCTTCCAATCTTATGGTGCTTTCGGAGAAATGACCTATCAATTTAATGATGCTTATAAATTGGTGACAGGTGCACGAATTGATCAAGTTAAAATTGATGCCTTAAAACTGAATGATCAACGTAAAGAAACTTTGCCAAGTGCATTTATTCGTTTAGAAAATCAATATCCTGAGCATAATGCCAAATCTTATATTGGTTTAGGTTATGTGGAACGGGTTCCAGATTATTGGGAGCTATTCAGTACTGCACATGGTAATACTGGTATGTCTAAACCGACGTTTAATGATCTAAACACTGAAAAAACTTTACAGTTGGATCTCGGTTATCAATACCAACATGATGCATTGAGTGTGTGGACATCTGCTTATGCTGGACTTATTAATGACTTTATTTTATTGAGTTATCATAATCATCCAACGGGCGGGATGGATGGACATAGTCATGGTTCATCATTTAGTGCGGGTGCGAAAAATGTCGATGCAACTATCGCGGGTGCTGAAGCGGGGATCGGTTATCAATTTACTGATGCGATTCAAGCAGATTTAAGTGCAATGTATGCATGGGGCGAAAATACTGATACACATAAACCATTGCCACAAATTGCGCCTTTAGAAGGTCGTTTGAATTTACGTTATGTTCAAGATAAATATTCTTTAGGTTTATTATGGCGTGCAGTGGCGAAACAAGATCGTATTAGCTTAAATCAAGGTAATATTGTCGGTTACGACACTGGTGAAAGTAAAAGCTTTACCACCTTGGCATTGAATGCGTCATATAACATTCAAAAAGATCTAAATCTTGCTGTTGGTGTCGACAATGTCTTAGATAAAACCTATACCGAGCATTTAAACAAATTGGGTGTAGGTGCGGATGGTCAAGTCGGTACTCAACAATTTAATAATACAGGGCGTAATTATTGGGCTCGTATTAGCATGAAATTTTAATTGATTTAAAACTGAATTTTTACATAAATATGAGGATGTTCTATGAGTAATGACAGTAATAAGTTGTCACCTGAAAAATCGTTTTGGGGATGGAAGTTGCTGATAATCGCAATTATTTTAAGCTGTATTTTTATGGGAATCTTCTATTTGGCGATTACCAACGAGCCTGACTATATGCCAAGCCAAAAACAGAATGCAGCTCAGCAACATGATATGTCTAAGATGAGTCATGAAAGTATGCAAAACATGGATCATTCGGCTTCTGAAGCAACGCATTCTCATTGATCAATGGGTAATGTGACGCGAAGTCATGTAATGTGAAACAAGGGGAGGCCAATTGGCTTCCCCTTATTTTTTCGAGTGTTTCTATTTGATGAAGAAGTGCGTTTGCTGGGTAGATCTTACTGATGCATACTCGCTAATTGTTTCCCTGCATTTTGATAAAGTTTGAGTGCATATTCTTGTTCTGCACGACCATTCTGTTGTAAATATTGATCCAGTTTGTCGATATGCTTAGCACTACGGTAGAGCAGGGTATTTTTTGCAATTAAATAAAGCGGATACCAAGCCAAAGTACGTGGCTTGAGTCCTAGGTTTTTCATTTTACGTTGCCCAATAAAAAACTGAGTAATATCCAAATGATTTTGATAGGCCTTTTTTTGCAAAAAGGAATTGAAGTGTTTGTAGTGTCGTTCAAAAGGCTCTTTGGATAAGCTGATGGCTAAAGCTTTGCTACTTTCATCGGCCTTGGGGTGGGCATAATTCATCCATTGCAGTAGTTTCCATGCGTCAGACTCTTTATTGACTAGCCATTTTTCATCTACTCCCATTAACCAGCCCGTATATTTCCAAAAATGCATGATGGCTTCTGATTCGGTTTTGCTTGGAAAAATACCAATGGCTCTGACACCGAGAAGTAACACCGCACTAAATGCGATATTGGTCATGGCTTGATCATATTGATTGATCGGCGCTCCCCAAATATCGTTATCCCAGTCTTTGGATTTATTGAGTTGGTGCCGTACCAACGAATGAATAAAACGCACATAAATGGTTGAAGTAAAACCATTGTTAAAACGAGAGAAGCTATCTTGTTGATTGACATCAAGCCACCATTTATGGGTTTCAGCTAAGCGTTTTCCAGCATATTTATGTAAAGCACCTGTCATAATTAACGGTTGATTAAAACCAGGGTATTGATAACCCGTCATTAAAGCTACATCGCGTAAAATAAAAGTGCCATTTGTCCCTAAACGATGGGTAAATTTGATCGCCGTTTCAATTTTAGCTGGATCAAGCCAAGTCGGTGCTTGTTCAACCATTTTAAAAAAATCAGTTAATTCAGGAATTTCATTGGGAAGTTTATCCAAACCTTGATACAAGGCTGTTTCAAAAAGTTTTCTATTTTGTCTCGGATTGGTCATCACCCAATCCATAACTTTATCCATCGCGATATCACCAGTCTGTAAGGCAAGATTGAGTGAAAGATATTCGTCATAACTCGGTTGTAACTGCTGGTCTGTAAAATAATAAAAAAGCTTAGACTTTATATTTGTTCGTACCATGGTCTCAAATGAGGCAAGGCGTTGTGGCTTAATTAATGTTTGCATTTTGAGCACGACCTGATTATTGTTTAGTCAAACTCTAATATGAATAATTATTCGCATTCAATTCGCATTTTGGAGTGAACCGCAAGATGAGAAAACAACCACAACAACAACGTGCTCGAAATGTCGTAGATAGTATCTTGGAAGCAACTCAATTATGTGTTGCTGAATATGGCTTAATCAATGTCACCACACCCAAAATTTCAGAAAAATCAGGTGTCAGTGTCGGTTCTATCTATCAGTATTTTGGCAATAAAGAAGAAATTATTCAGGAGCTTTTAAGTCGTAAAAGTGAGCAACTGGGGCTTGCGCTGAAAAACATTGCAATTAGCCAAGAAGAATTGAGCTTAGAAGAAATCATTCCACTTAGTCTTCAATTCGGTTTTGACATGATGAAAGCCGATGGTGGCTTTTTTATTGAAGTGCTTAAACATTGGCATGGCTATAACAACTCAGAAGCGGCAAAAGTACTAGAAAAGCATTTCTATGAAGTGGGATTGTATGTGTTTAGTCGTTTTTTTAATCATTGGAGTTTTGAAGTACTTAAAAATAAATCCTTTGTGATTATCAATAGTACGCTTTTTACTATGATGCGTTATGTCAGTCATAATAATTTTCTAATTTCAGAACAGCAACTAAAAAAAGAATTAACTTTGATGATTTTGGCTTATCTAGAGCAAGGTGCCAGCCCTAATCCGCTTTAAGATAGTCTTTAATGGTGGTAGGGATCCATAGATTGTACTCGACTTATATAGACATACATCCAAATACAAATAAAGCTTGGTTTTATAGAACCCGATTTTATAGCGTTGGTTTTAGCGAGTCTAAGTATTGTTTGAGTTGGGACAGAACATTGATCTCTTTATCGGGAATTGTTCGATGCTTCTATTTAGTAATAAAACTGCCCTATCTCCTTATATAGATTTTAATCGCCGTATCTCTATTAAATTGTATTTATAACAATGCTAAGGGTATACAAGAGGCCGTTTTACTTTTTTTAGCAAATGTATGATGGGGGTATTGGTTTTTTTATTGCTGTGTTTTTATGCAAAAAAGCAGGTTTTTAAAGAAAAAGTGCTGTTTTAGAAGAATAAATAAACAAGTGATAGATAAAATGAAAAATAATTAAAAAGAGGGGTTGTGTTGGTTTGTGAATGCTGTAGAATGCACATCCATCGGCGGTGATGTTAAATAAAACTTCTGATAAATCAGGCACT
>Ga0207712_10000339_pt1 | contig 42473 bp, 41 predicted proteins | sample KBSS44metaG_FD_184402 | JGI IMG/M metagenome (GOLD analysis project Ga0207712, IMG submission 184402) | Switchgrass rhizosphere microbial communities from Kellogg Biological Station, Michigan, USA - KBS S4-4 metaG (SPAdes) (version 2) | ecosystem: Host-associated > Plants > Roots > Rhizosphere...
GCCCCCCCCCAGAAACACGCAAGTTCCAAGAAAGGCAACATGTCCGCAGTAGCACCCATTCCAGATACCGTCACGCGCGAAGACGGACGTTACGCGCTCCCCAGTACCGTCGTCATCGAGTTGCCCCCGAACTACCGTCCTTCGGCGAAGGAGGAGTACATGGGCCCGCGCCATCTCGCCTATTTTCGCGCGAAGCTGCAAAAGTGGCGCGAGGATCTCGTTGAGGAATCCAAGCAGACCATCGACAACCTGCGCGACGAAGTGCGCGATGTCGGCGACGAAGCCGAGCGCGCCACGCGCGAGACCGAGAATTCTCTCGAGCTACGCACGCGCGACCGCTACCGCAAGCTGATCGGCAAGATCGACAAGGCGCTCAAGCGCATCGAGGAAGGCCGTTACGGTTATTGCGAGGAGACCGACGAGGAAATCGGCATCGATCGCCTCGATGCACGCCCGATCGCGACCCTGTCGCTCGACGCGCAGGAGCGCTGGGAGCATCGCCAGAAACAAATGGGCGACTGATCGCCCCCATTTCGAGTTCCGCGGCGAGTAACCCATGGATCCGTTCAGTTACCTGTCGGTCCTGATCTCGATCATCCTCGGGTTGGCGATCACGCAAATTCTCAAAGGCGTGCGTGGCATGGTGCTTGCGCGTGCGCGCGTGGTTCCCTACTGGCCGAGCTTCGTGTTCGCCGCGCTTCTGCTCGTGATCTCCGTGCAGAGCTGGTGGTCAATTTTCAGCATGCGCAACATACCGGCGGCGGCGTGGACGTTTTCGATGTTCGCGCTCGTGCTCGTGCAGATGATCGTCTGGTATCTGCTCGCAGGCCTCGTGTTGCCAGACTTCTTCGGCGAGCATCCGGTCGATCTTCGCGCCCACTATTTCGCACACAGGAAGCTTTTCTTCAGCTTGTTCATCGTCAGTCTGGCCGTCAGCCTGTTGCGCGGTCTGACCAATGACCATTACCCGATGAGCAGCGCCGACATTGCCTTCCAGCTGTTCTTCCTTGTTGCCTCGGTGGGCGGAGTGTTCATCGCACGCGACGGCTACCACAAGCTCATGTGCGTGACGAGCGCGGTCGTGTTCGCCATCTACGTCGCCATGCTGCACGCGCGATTGCACTGACGCGCCAGCTCACTCAGCGCGGGGCGGGGTCAGATCGTGCAAGAAAGCACGGATGGCGCTGGACGGGAGCGATCAGCCAAGCGCCGCGCGTGCGTGCGCCTTGATCGTCTGCAGCATCGCGGCTAGGCCGTTGCTGCGCGTCGGCGAGAGATGCTTGGCCAAGCCGATCGCGGCAATGTAGCTCGGCTCGGTATCGAGGATTTCCTGCGCACTGCGGCCCGAGTACACGCGCAGCAGCAGCGCGATCAGGCCGGAGACGATGGCCGAATCGCTGATCGCCTGGAAGTCCAGACGCCGCGCGTCGCCGCTGGCGACCAGCCAGACCTGCGACTGGCAGCCCTGAACCTTGTGCTCCTCGGTCTTCAGCGCCTCGGGAAATGGCGCCAGCTTGCGGCCGAGGTCGATCAGGTACTGGTAGCGCTCGGTCCAGTCGCCGAAGAAGGCGAATTCCTCGGCGATCGCGTCCTGCGCAGCCTGTGCGCTGGTTTCGGCGGGCAGGCGGAGGTCGGGCTGGGCAGTCATCGCCGCGATCTCATGCCGTCGCCGTCGCGGCACTGGCCCGCTTCCAGCGCGGCCCCTGCGGCGTGTCCTCGACGACGACGCCGAGGTTTAACAATACTGCACGCAACTGGTCGGCCTTCGCAAAATCCTTACGCTGCTTCGCTTGCTGGCGTTCGGCAACCAATCCGTCGATAAGGTCGTCGCCTTGCAACTCTCGCAATTCCGCGCCAACCAATGCGAAAGCGGCTTGCAGCGCTTCAGGCGCAAGTGTCGTTTCCGTGCCCTGGAACCATGTTTCGGGATCGACCTGGAGCAAACCGAGGAACGCCGCCGCGCCGAGGAGCGCCGACTTCGCTTCGCGTTGCGCCTGTGGGTCGCCGGCCCTGCGCGCCGCGTCGCCAAGGCGTGAGAGCACGGCCAGAGCTTCGGGCGTGTTGAGGTCGTCGGTAAGCGTCGCGAGGAACTCTTCTGGCAATTCGTCGGCCGGGGTGGCGGGCACATCGGCGAGGTCGCGCAGCGTCGTGTACAGGCCGTCGAGCGTGCGCTGCGCTTGTTCGAGCGCCGCCGCCGACCAGTCCAGCGGTTGGCGGTAGTGCGCTTTCATGAGCATGTAGCGCAGCAGGTCGGGCGGATGTTTCTCAAGCAACTCGTGCAACTTGAACGTATTGCCGAGCGACTTCGACATCTTCTTGCCTTCGATGCTGAGCATACCGTTGTGCAGCCAGTAGCGAGCGAAGATCTTGCCGCCATGAGCGCAGGTCGATTGCGCGATCTCGTTTTCGTGGTGCGGGAACATGAGATCGTTGCCGCCGGCATGGATATCGATCGTCTCGCCGAGGTGCGCCTCGCTCATCGCCGAGCATTCGATGTGCCAGCCCGGGCGGCCGCGGCCCCAGGGGCTGTCCCAGCCGGGCAGGTCGGGCGTGGATGGTTTCCACAGCACGAAGTCTGCCGGGTTCTTCTTGTACGGGGCGACTTCGACGCGCGCGCCGGCGATCATCTCGTCGGTCGAGCGGCCGGACAGCTCGCCGTACGCCGGAAACGAGGCGACGTCGAACAGCACATGGCCCTCGGCCGCATAGGCGTGGCCGCCCGCGATCAGGCGCTCGCACATCGCGATGATCTGCGGAATATGCTCGGTCGCATGCGGTTCGACGTCGGGCGCGTCGACGCCGAGGCGGGTCATGTCCTTCCGGAAGTCGGCGGCGTAGCGGTCGGTGATCGTGGCGATCGGCACGCCCGCGGCTGCGGCGGCGGTGTTGATCTTGTCGTCAACGTCGGTGATGTTGCGCGCGTAGACGAGCTTCGGGTACTGGCGACGCAGCAGGCGCGCGAGCAGCCCGAACAGGACATACGGACGTGCGTTGCCGATATGCACGTAGTTGTAGACCGTCGGACCGCAGACGTACATGGTCACGCGTTGCGGATCGAGCGGGACGAACTCTTCGACGCGTCGGGTCAGCGAGTTGTGCAGGCGTAGTTTCATCTGCCAATTGTAGCGCAACGGCCTCGCATTCAGGTTCGAAAATCCCGCTAAACCCTTGGCCAGACGCCGTTTCGCGGCGATTTTTCCTTAGTCCGCATTCAGCGTGTGCGTGCTGTAATGTCGACCAGTTCAATGCAGCTCGCGCGAACGCCGGGGGGAACCGGTGCCGCACATCTGCTGCAGTTCGCAAGTTCGTCATCGCGGGCGCGATGGCGGGCTACGTCGTTTGGAGTCGCCACAAGATGAAGTTATCCGGCATTCTCATCGCGAGCATGCTGCTGTCCGCGAGTATCTGCCACGCGCAGGACCGCACGCCTGCGCACCCGCCACCGATCGCGGCGGAATCGACCCGTTATGGCTGGGCCGACGTGTTGCGCGTGGACCCGGTCTACGAAGCGATGCCTGATGGCACGTCCACGCCGCTGGGCGACGATGCTGCGCCCGCGCGTGCCGATTGCAACGACCAGACACCGCCTCCGCCCCCGCCGCCCCGCGACAACGACCTGACCGATAACCGCGCGGCCGGCACCGTGATCGGCGCCCTGATAGGCGGCGTCATCGGCCACGCCTTCGGCCGCGGCGACGGCAACAAGGTCATGACTGCGGGTGGTGCGGTCGCCGGCGGTGTCGCCGGGAATCGCATCGCCGCGGCGCAGGATCAGAGAACCAACGCCCAACAGCAGGCTGATGCCGAACGCGACGCAGTCAGTGCCTCGCTGCGCGATTGCCACGACGCGCAACGCGGCACCGTGCGCAACTCCGCACAGCCCGAGCGGCGCATCGTCGGTTACGACGTCGAGTACCGCTACAAGGGCGAGATCTACATGGCGCGATTGCCGTTCGATCCGGGCGACCGCATGCGCGTGAAGATCACCGTGATTCCGGTCGAGTAGCCCTGATCCCAGGCAGAAAGGTTGCAAGCGGAGCGGGTCGCCATTATCATGCGCGGCTCGCTGTCGCAGCGCGTCCACCGCGCTATCCCGCACAGACGGCGAGCATCCGAGTCGGGGTGTAGCTCAGCCTGGTAGAGCGCTACTTTCGGGAGGTAGAAGTCGGAGGTTCGAATCCTCTCACCCCGACCACGTCATTTATGCGCGCCTCCATGCGCGCAAAGAAAAGACCGGCATCCCGGACTTCTCAAAAAAACTTGCTAAAAGCCACCGCAAGCGGTGGCTTTTTCGTTTTATCTTTGCTTTTTCGACTCCGCACGCAGCGCATGCCGCGGAGTCGGAACCAACAAAAAAACGCCCGGACCAGCCGGGCGTTTTCCTTGCTCGTTCGCGTCCACGAACGGACGCTATGGCATCGCTTACTGGCAAGCCTTGCCGTGGGCCGCGTGCGCACCGGCCTTCTCTGCATCGGCCGCGCTCATGTACGAGCCCTGCTTTGTCTTGCCATACCACTCGTCGCCCTGACAATGGTAGACCTTCGACTCGGAGTTGACCCAGACCAGGCCGGAGCCGCCACCGGGCTTGGCCACGATGTCTTTGGCCGGAGTCGGCGGCGTGTGCTTGGTCGACTTCTCTTCCTTGGCGGCAGTCGTCGCAGTGGTCGCCGCTGCGGCCGGTGCGGCCGCCGCAGGTGCGGGGGCTGCCGTCGTCGCTGCTGTGGCCGGAGCCGCCGTCGTCGCGGCTGTTGCGGCTGTGTCCGCGTCCTTCTTCTTATGATGTTTCTTCGTCGTTTTGTCGTCGGTTGCAGCGGCCGTGGTATCCGCGCTCTTCGCGTCGGTCTTGGCGTCGCTCTTTGCCGTCGTCTTGTCCAACCACTCCTTCACGCCCTGATGGCCGCGGCACGCGCCCTTGTGCGTAGCGCCGTCGAAATACGTACCGTCTTTGCACAGTGCGGTGTGGCCCGCCGAGTCTTGTGCATAGACGCCCTGGCACAGCAGCGCTCCGATACCGATTGCCACCGAACCCAACAACGTTTTCATTGCCGTCTCCATTGATTGGTGAGATACGCGCTGGTTAATTCCGCATCGCGCGGTGCGGAGAATGACAGGCCCCGTTCCGCTGTCAATCATCGCCCAGAATGTCGTTCAGGAAGTTTCCGAGCTGCGTTCAGTTAGCGCCTCGGAGCGTTAATTTTTACCTAATTTCACATCGGAAATTGCCGATTTTTCCGTCGTGCATGAGCCAGGTGACGCGGCGCTTTCCGACAAAACGCGCGATAAACGAGCCCGCTGCGCTTAGGACTGTTCGCCGAGATCGATGGCCTGCCAGCCGTAGCGATCGAAGATGACGAGCCCCGGTTGCGCCTTGGCGAGTTTGGCGTAGCCGATGGCCGGCCTGGCCGAAGCGGGCAGGCGCATCTCGGCTGTCCAGGCGTCGGCTTCGTCGCGCCACTCGGTTGTGGCGACGACGTGATCGCCGCGCGCATCGAGCACGTCGCAGCGTCGCGACGGCGCCACAGAAAGGTGCCAGGCGGACCAGATTCCCGGCGCGGTGCCGAGCAGGATCGACACGCGATCGTTGCCGTGGCGATTTTGCCTGGCCATGCGCAGTTCGATAGCGCCATCCTCGCGCAGGCGGGCGCGCAGCGGATGCTCGTCGCGCTGCGCAATGGCGGCCTCGTCGTAGGTCTCGCGTGGCGTGGCGTAGGCGAGGAAGCGCTTGCCGCTCAGCGCCGTCTGGGTGCGATGGCTGGCGATGGCGGCACGTTTGGTTTCGCGCTGCGATTCGCCGAGCTCGAGGACATACTTGGCCACAGGATTGGCGACGCCGTGCACGCGATAGGCAAGCCGGCGCATGGCGCGACCGTCCTGGAGCAAGGCGAGTTGCACCGCGATATGCGCCGCACTGTGATCCGGATGCCGGTCGGCCAGTGCCGGAAACGCGATATGGGTCGGTTCAAACGCGGCGATCCGCGCGCGCAGCGGGGCGACGAGACGGTCCGCATCGCGCATCAGCAGTGAAGTGAGCGCCGCGTCGGGGAAGCCGTGGAACTCGCGTGCGTCCGCCGCGACGCCGAGCAGTTCGAGCGCTGCCTGCGCCTCCGCGCGTCGACGCGCGCCCCAGCGCGCGCGTGCGGCTGCGTCGATGCGCCAACGCTTTTCGATCCAGCGCTGCGGCCAAGGATTGTTGTCGCCGTCGGTCAAGGTGACGACGCGTCTGGCCGCGCCTGCATCGCGCGCGGCGAGCAGGAGTCCGCCGCAAGCAATCGACTCGTCGTCCGGGTGCGGGGCGATCACCAGCACGCGGTCGGCGGCAGTCAGGCGCAGCGGTTCGCTCATCGAGTTCAGATGCGTGCCGACTCGGCGTGCCGGACCTGACCATCGCCGCGCACGACATAGCGCTCGATCGTAAGCGACTCGGCGCCCATCGGGCCGTAGGCGTGCAGGCGCGTGGTCGAGATGCCGATCTCGGCGCCGAGGCCAAGCTCGCCGCCGTCGGAGAAACGTGACGACGCGTTGACCAGCACGACGGCCGAGCGCAGCGCGTGCACAAACTTGTCCGCGGCGGCGTCGTCGCGCGTTGCGATCACTTCGGTGTGATCGGAACCGTAGCGGCGGATATGTGCAATCGCGCTGTCGAGATCATCGACCACGCGCACGGCGAGGATCAGATCGAGGAATTCGGCGGCGTAGTCGTCCTCGGTCGCGGGCTTCATGTCCGCGACCAGCGCACGGCTGGCGGCGTCGCCGCGCAGTTCGACGCCGCGCTTGTCCAGTTCGGCAGCGACACGCGGCAAAAATTCCGCAGCAATGTCCTTGTGCACGAGCAGAGTTTCGAGCGCGTTGCAGGCCGAGGGCCGCGTCGTCTTGCCGTCGATGGCGAGGCGCAGGGCGAGATCAGCGTCGGCGCTCGCATCGACGTAGAGATGGCAGACGCCCTGATAATGCTTGATCACCGGCACGCGCGCGTGCTCGGCGACGAAACGGATCAGGCCGACGCCGCCGCGCGGAATCGCAAGGTCGACGATGTCGGTCAGCTGCAGCAGTTTCATCACCGTCTCGCGGCTCAGGTCTTCGACCAGCGTGACCGCGGCCTCGGGCAGGGCGTGCGCGCGCAGCGCCGAGTGCAGCGCCGCAGCGATCGCGCGGTTGCTGTGGATCGCCTCCGAACCGCCGCGCAGCAGCACGGCGTTGCCGGCGTGGAAGCATAGTGCAGCGGCGTCGGCGGTCACGTTCGGACGCGATTCGTAGATCATCGCGATCAACCCGAGCGGAATGCGCACGCGCTCGATGCTCAATCCATTCGGACGTTGGTCGCGGCGCGTGACCTGGCCGACCGGATCGGGCAGGGCGGCTATTTCCTTCACCGCGCAGACGATGCTCTCGATGCCCGCCTCGTCGAGACGCAGGCGATCGATCATCGCCGTGGCGAGACCCTTGGCCTGTGCCGCGGCGACATCGCGCGCGTTCGCCGCGAGAATGTCGTTCGACCGCGCGGCGAGCGTCGCAGCCATCGCATACAGGACATCGCGCTTGGCCGACGTGGAAAGCGCGGCGACAGTCGTACCAGCGGCGCGCGCGGCGAGCGCAAGCTCGCGGATATCCGGCGAGGCGTGTTCGTTGCGCACTTCGGCCGCGGCATTCATGCCGTCGCTCCTTCGTTCAGGACCACGAGGTCGTTGCGGTGCAGAACCTCGTCGCCGTAGCTGAAGCCGAGGATGGTCTCGATCTCGCGCGACTGTTTTCCGGCGAGTCGCCGCACCTCGCCGGCATTGTACTGGACGAGGCCGCGGGCGACCGGCACGTGGTCGCAGACGATTTCGACAATGTCGCCACGCGCGAATTCGCCGTCGACGCCGGCGATACCGCCTGGCAGCAGCGACTTGCCGCTCGCAAGCGCTCGCGCTGCGCCCGTGTCGACACGAATGCGCGCATCCGCGCCCGGCGCGTGACGCAGCCAGTACTTGCGTGCCGCGAGCCGTGAACTTGCCGCGGCGAAGCGCGTGCCACGAAACGCGCCCGCTCCGAGCAGGGCGACCGTCTCCGCGCGCGTGCCGTTGAACAGCACGGTCGTGATGCCTGCGTTTGCCGCCTTGGTCGCGGCTTGCAGCTTGGTGATCATGCCGCCGGTGCCGTGCGTGCTGCCTGCGGCGCCGGCCATCGCCAGCACCTCGGGCGTCACCGCGGCCACGGATTCGACCGGCCGCGCGTTCGGATCGAGCAGCGGGTGCGCGTCGTAGAGGCCATCGACGTCGCTCGCGATCAGCAGCAGGTCGGCGTCGACGAGCGCGGCGACGATCGCGGCGAGGTTGTCGTTGTCGCCAAGCTTCAATTCTTCGACCGCGACGGTATCGTTCTCGTTGATCACCGGCACGGCGGAAAGCCGCAGCAACTCGAGCAGCGTGTTGCGCGCGTTGAGATAGCGGCGGCGGTTGCGCAGGTCGTCGTGCGCGAGCAGCACCTGCGCGACGGGTATTGCGCCGAGCAGTTCCTGCCACAGCGCGACCATACGCGTCTGGCCAAGAGCGGCAAGCGCTTGGCGTGCGACGAGGCCGCCGGCGTCCTCGTGCATGCGTGCGCGCCCGGCCGCGACGGCGCCTGAGGAGACGATGACGATTTCACGCCCTTGCGCGCGCGAGGCGAGAACGAAATCGGCGAGCCCGCGCGCGTGCTGCGGAGAGAGTTGCTGGCCGCCCGCGGTCAGCAGATTGCTGCCGACCTTGAGCACGGCGCGGCGCCAGGTCGGCAGCGGCTGTTGGCTGAAACCTTGCGACACCGAAGTCTCCTGGGCCAAGGGCGAGGTCATTTGCCGACGAGCTTGGCCAATCTAGCGCGCAGCTCATCCAGGCGCAGATCCGCGGCCGCGCCGGGGGAAGTGCGCGCGGCGAGGCTTTGCTCGGGCGTGCGCCCCTGGCCCGCTGCGTTCGCCGTGGCGGCGGCTTGCTTGTAAGCGTCACGGAACGGTACTCCGGCAATCGCGGCTTCGATCGCGACGTCGGTCGCGTACATCGCCGAATCGATCGCCGCACGCATAGCCTGCGCGTTCCATTGCATGCGCGTGAGCAGGTCGGGCAGCAGTTCGAGCGCGGCGAGTCCGCGCGAGAAGCCATGGTAGAGCCCGCCTTTGGAGAACTGCAGGTCGCGCTGGTAGCCCGACGGCAGCGACAGCAGTTGCTCGATCTCGGCGCGGCCGGCAGCCACACTCGCGTAGCTCGCGCGCATCAGTTCGACCACGTCCGGGTTGCGCTTGTTCGGCATGATCGACGAGCCGGTCGTGTACTCGGGCGGCAGGTGGACGAAGCCGAATTCCGCAGTCGTGAACAGCGACAGGTCCCAGGCGAGACGACGCAGGTCGAGCAGCGCCGTGCCGAGCGCGTCGAGCGCGGCCATCTCGAACTTGCCGCGCGAAAGTTGCGCATAGATCGGCGAAATCTGCATGCGCGCGAAGCCTAGCGCCTGCGTCGTGTGTTCGCGATCGAGCTTGAGGTTCACGCCATAGCCTGCGGCCGTGCCGAGGGGGTTCGCGTCGATCCAGGCGCGTGTGTCGAGCGCGCGCTGCGCGTTGTCGATGAAGCTCTCGGCATAGCCGGCGTACCACATCGCGGTCGACGAGACGACGGCGCGTTGCAGGTGCGTGTAGCCCGGCATCGGCAGCACGTCCTTGGCAGCGCGGTCGAGGCAGGCCTTGGCGACGTCGACGCACAGCGCATGCAGCGCGGTTAGCTTGGCCTTGAGCCACAGCCGCGTCGCGACGAGGATCTGATCGTTGCGGCTGCGCCCGGTGTGCACCTTGCGCCCGGCGTCGCCGAGTCGTTCGGTCAGACGCGCCTCGATCGCCGAGTGGCCGTCTTCGTATTTCTCGTCGAGAACGAAAGCGCCGCTTTTGAAATCATTGGCAAGCACACCGAGTTCGCGCGTGATCGCATCGCATTCGCCTTGGGTGACGACGCCGATCCGTGCCAAGCCCTCGACATGCGCGCGGCTCGCCTCGATGTCATGCAGGAAGAACCCGCGGTCGAGCACCACGTCGTCGCCGGCGAGGAAGCGCATGATCCGCGCGTCGGTCTCGACGCCGGGTTTTTGCCAGAGCAGGTCACTCATGGGGAATGCTTTCCAGTTCGGGATAGCCGAGCGCGAGGTTGATGTTCTGCATCGCCTGCGTTGCCGCGCCCTTGAGCAGGTTGTCGAGCGTGGCGACCACGACGACGCGCTTGCCGCCCGGTGCGAGCGTGAAGCCGCCGATCTGCACGCCGTGCCTGTTCGCGATATGACTGACCCAGGGCGCATCGTCGATCACATTGATCAACGGCTCGTGCTTGTATTTTTGCACATAGCGCGCCTTGATCGCATCGAGCGTCATCGGCTGCGTCAGCCACAGGTTCACCGTCATCGTGATGCCGCGGAAATGCGCCGCGACATGCGGCATGAATTCGACCGGAATGCCGAGATGCCGCGTCACTTCGCGCTCGTGCGTATGGTTGACGAGCGAGTAGGGCATCAGGTTGTCGCGCAGTTTCTCCGGATCGTTCTTGTCCGATGGCGTTGTGCCTGCGCCGGAATAGCCCGAGACGCCGAAGCAGGCAGGGGGGCCGGCGAGCAGATCCTTGAGCGGCGCGATCGCGAGCTGCATCGCGGTCGCGTAGCAGCCCGGGTTGCTGATCCGATGCTGGCCACGGTACTGATCGCGCGTCAGTTCGGGCAGGCCGTAGTACCAAGTTCTGTCGAATCGGTAGTCGGCGCTGATGTCGACGATGATCGGGTCGTAGCCATCGCTTTTCGCCGCATCGATCGCTGCGACGTAGGGTTCGGCCTTGGCGTTCGGCAGCGCGAGCACGACGACGTCGGCGCGCTTGGCCGCCACAGCTTCCGCAGCCAATGCTTCGTAACGCAGTTCGCCTCGGTAGTCGGAGTTGTGCTCGGCAACGCGCTGGCCGTCGAGTTCGCGCGATGAGACGAAAACGAGTTCGAGTTGCGGGTGGCGCGCGATCAACCTGATCAGCTCGGCACCGGTGTGGCCGCGTGCGCCGACGATACCTACGCTTTTTTTTCCTGGCGTGCTCATGCCGCTTCCTTGTCCCCGATTGACGCATGGTCGATCAGTGTCGGCGTCTTTGCGCGGCAGTAGTCGACGCAAGCCGCAATCTCGTCAAAATCCTCGATGCCGTACCAGAACGCTTTGAAGTCCGGCAGCTTGCAGCAGCCGTCGGACTCGGCGTAGTAGAAATGATTGACGGGATTGCCGTGACGCGAGCGCCAGAACAGCGCTGGCGTCTCCTCGCGCATCACTTGCCACACCGCACGGCCGAGGCCTTCGCCTTGCGCCTCGTCGAGTACGGCGAATTTGTCCAGATAGACGTGGCTGCCAGCCTGCAGCAGGATCACGGCGACGCGGTAGTTCTCGCTGACGTAGGCGCGCAGCAGTGGGGTCTTGTCGAAATAGTCGGCAGCGAGCGTGCGCGGAGCGAAACTCGATTCGATCAGCTTGCGCATGCGCGCGAGATCGAGCTGGTTCCACGAGTCCACGCGCAGCACCTTCTCGCCGCGGCGGATATAGGTGCCAGAGCCCTTGTGCGTGAACAGTTCTTTGGCGAGCTCGGCCGGCTTGGTGATCGATACCGATGAGGTCAGCGGCAGCGCATCGAGCAGGTCCTTGATCTGTTCGATCTTCACGCGCATGCCGCCTTTGATCCACGGCTGCTGGCTCAGGTGCTCGTACTCGGTGGCGAGGTTGATCGAGTCGATCACATTGCCGGCGTCGTCGAGCAGGCCGCCCGTGCCGGTGAGGAATACGATCTTGTACGGCTGCAGCGCCTTGATCAGCTCGTTCGCGGCGAAGTCGGCGTTGATGTTGAGAATCTGCCCGGCGACGGTTTCGCCGAGACTCGCAATGACAGGGATAGAGCCGGCGTTGAGGCTCGCCTCGATCGCGGCGAGGTTGACGCGATCGACCTTGCCGACGAGGCCGTATTTGTTCGGGTTGAGGAAGCCCGCCTCAAATACGCCACCGGTGATCGAGGTCGCGCGTGCATCGACTTTCTGCAGCGCTTCGACGAGCTTCAGATTCTCGGTCTGCGACACGCGACGCACGATCGCGAGCGCCGCCGGCGACGTGACGCGCAGGCCATCGGCCGTCTCCTTGACGATGCCGGCCGCGCTCATCTCGGCATCGAGTTGCGGGCCGGCGCCGTGGATCACGATCGGCGTGAGGCCAACCTGCTGCAGGAACGCAAGCGAGGAGACGAGGTTGTCGAGATCGTCGCGCAGCACGGCGCCGCCGACTTTGACGACGGCGAACTTCTTCGCGTCGAGCTGCGAGAAGCGACGCAGGTACTGGTCGATCTCCTTCGCGCTGCCCATGCTCGAGAGCAGGCGCACGATGGTCTGGCGGGTTTGCGTGTTGGTATCCATTTCAACGGGCCTGCGATTTCAAGATATGCATGTAGCTTTGGGTGATCTGCTGCAATTGCGCGAGTTCGACGAACTCGTCCGCGGTATGCGCCTGGGCGATGTCGCCGGAACCGCAGACGATTGCGGTGTAGCCGGCCTGCGAGAACAGCGAGGCTTCGGTCCAGAAGTCGACCGCGTTGCCGATGGTCAGGCCGACTTCGTCGGCGAAATCGCGTGCCTTCAGGCGACACGCTTCGGCGCCCGCGATGTCGCCCGCGGGCAGCGGTGGGCCGCGGAAGGTTTCCTGGAATTCGGCGGGCTGCGCTTCGAAGCCGCCGCGGAACGTCGCGAGCAACGTATTGATGTCCATCGACGGCAGCGGGCGGAAACCGAAGCGCACCTCGGCGCTCGGTGCAATCATGTTCGCTTTGATGCCGCCTTCGATGCGACCGATGTTGAAGCGCAGACCGGTCAGGCCGCCGAAGCGCTGATGCGACTGCGACTCGACATAGTCGAGTGCGTGCTGGCCCCAGCGGATCGCCTGATGCAGCGCGCTGTCCGTCGCGGCATTGCCGCCCGAAGCATGCCCGGCGCGGCCCTTGAAGTTCATCAACACGGAACTGATGCCGCGATGCGCGAGCACCGCTTCGCCACGCGTCGGCTCGGCGACGACGACGGCGTCGAACGGTTTCTTCTGCGCGAGAAACGCGGCGATGCAACGCGCATCGTTCGCTTCTTCATCGGTCGTGAACAGGAACGCGACATCGCCATCCGCGTGCGCCGCAGCGGTCAGCAGTGCGGCTGCCGCGCCCTTGATGTCGCAGGCGCCGAGGCCGATCGCGTGTGTATCGCTCACGCGCAGCTCGAACGGACTGGCCGTCCAATGCGGCGAGTCGGGCACGGTGTCGAGATGGACGTTGAACAGCACCTTCGGCTTTCCGCGCACGGCGAACAGGCTGACCGCGCCCGCACCGTGATCGGTCACGGTGCAGTCGAAGCCCGGCAGGTTCGCGCGCAAATAATCGAAAATGCCGCCCGTGCCGATATCGCGCGGCGGATTGCGCGTATCGAACGCGACGAGCGCGTGCAGGTGCTGCAGTGTGCTGGCAAGCAGGTCGCTCATCGACTCACGAATTCCGGTTCACTTCAGCCCACAGCGTCGAGCTCATGCCGTAGAGGCGGATGAAGCCTTCGGCTTCCTCGACGCCCCAGTCGGCCGATTGCGCATAGGTCGCGCCCTTGGCGTTGAGGATATGCGGTGACGCGATCGCTACTGCGCCGACGCCGCCGCCTTGCGTTTCCAGCGTGACTTCGCCGTTGACGCAGCGCTGCGAGGAAGCGAGGAAAGCTTCGAGGTCGGCCTTGAGCGGATCGTGGAAGAAGCCTTCGTAGACGAGCTCGACCCAGGCGCGCGCGACCTCGGGCTTGAAGCGGTTCTGCAGTTTCGACAGCACCGCTTCTTCGAGCGCGCGATGCGCGGTGAGCAGCGCGGTCAGGCCCGGTGCTTCGAAGATGATGCGGCCCTTGAGACCGATCGTCGTATCGCCCGTGTAGAGTCCGCGGCCGACGCCGTACTTGGCGAACTCGCGATTGAGGCGCGCAAGAATCTCGTGGCCCGCGAGTTTCTCGCCGTCGAGCGACACGGCCTCGCCATTGGCGAAACCGAGCGTCACGCGCAGCGGCGTCGTCGGCCATTCCGCGCGTGGTGCGTTCCAGCCGCGCGCGCCTTCGCCCGGCGCTTCCCATTTGTCGATCTCGCCGCCCGACATGGTCACGCCGAGCAGGTTCTCGTTGATCGTGTAACTCTTCTGCTTGGCGCGCACGCCGAAGCCGCGCTGTTCGAGATAGTCCTGCTCGTAGGCGCGCGTGTGCGTGTGTTCCTTCTGGATCTCGCGGATCGGCGCGACGATGATGTAATCGCCGAGTGCCTTGATCGTCAGGTCGAAGCGCACTTGGTCGTTGCCCATGCCGGTGCAGCCATGTGCGATGTACTTCGTGCCGAGTTCGTCGCAGCGCTTCAGTGCGGCTTCGACAATCAGGTAGCGATCGGACACGAGCAGCGGATACTGGCCTTGATAGCCTTGTCCGGCCCAGACGAATGGTTTGACGAAACCGTTCCAGATCGCCGGGCCGCCATCGACGGTGACGTGGCTGGCGACGCCGAGCTCCTTGGCGCGGTTCTCGATGAACGCGCGTTCTTCGGCATCGACGCCGCCGGTGTCGGCGAACACGGTGTGCACGCGATAGCCGCGCTCCTGCAGATAGGGAACGCAGAAGCTTGTGTCGAGGCCGCCGGAGAAGGCGAGGACGATGTCTTTTTCGATCTGACTCATGATGATTTCCAGGGTTACTTGTTCTTGGCGAGTGCGGCCATCACGGCCTTCTGCACGTGCAGTCGGTTCTCGGCCTCGTCGATCGCGATGCAGGCGGGCGAATCCATCACCGCATCGGTGGCCTTGACGTTGCGGCGCAGCGGCAGGCAGTGGCTGAACACGCCGTGGTTGGTCAGCGCCATCTTGCGCTCGTCGACCATGAAATGTTTGTGCGCGTCGCGAATGGGTTTTTCCGGTTCCCAGTTGCCGAAGTAGGGCAGCGCGCCCCAGCTCTTGGCGTAGACGATGTCGGCGCCCTTGTACGTCGCGTCGACGTCGTGCGAAATCGCGAAACTGCCGCCGTTCTCGGTGACGTTCTGTTTGGCGAAATCGAGATAGCGCTGGTCGAGCGCGTACTCGGGTGTGGGGCAGAGCAGGGTGACATCCATGCCGTAGCGCGTCGCGATCTGCAGCGCGGAGTTCGCGACCGCGGTATTGAGCGGCTTCGGATGATAGGTCCAGGTCAGCACGTACTTCTTGCCGCGCAAATCATTCGTCTTGAAGTGCTGCTGCAGGGCAAGGATGTGCGCGAGCTCCTGCATCGGATGCGTGATCGTCTCCATATTGATCACCGGCACGGTCGCGTATTTCGCGAACGAATGGATCACGTGATCCTCGCGGTCGACCGACCAGTCTTTGAATTTCGGGAACGCGCGCACGCCGATCAGGTCGACATAGTGCGACAGCACGCGCGCGACCTCGGCGATGTGTTCCTCGGTCTCACCGTCCATCACCGTGCCGAGATCGAACTCGATCGGCCAGGCGTCCTTGCCGGGCTGCAGCACGACGGCGTGGCCGCCGAGCTGGAATGCGCCGAGCTCGAAGCTTGTGCGCGTGCGCATCGACGGGTTGAAGAACAGCAGGGCGATGGATTTGCCCTTGAGATCGTCGCCGAGCTTGTTCTGCTTGAATTGCGCGGCGCGCGCGAGCAGCGCATCAAGGTCGGCGCGGCTCCAGTCCTGGGTGGTAAGAAAGTGACGGATGGTCATAGATCAGAATTCGTTCAAATGAAGGTTTTGGTTGAGAAGTGCGGCCATGGATGGCCGATTTTGTTCCGGCGATGGAGCGCCGTGAAATAACGTCGAATCGTCATTCGTAAACCCCATTCAAAAATCCAAAAAACAAAAACCCGGCGCGGGGCCGGGTTTTATCGTCGAATCACATGAAAATCGTGCGACAGCTTACCCGGCCGTGTTGGTCGTGGTCGGTCGACGCGCGCGCGAAGTCATGCCTGCGGCCATGTCGGCGCTGGACAAGATTTCGAAGCTGGCGAAGAGCTGGTTCATGGGCACGCAATCATTTGGACGGCCGATCATGCACGCAAATCTTGCGCGGTGCAACAGGAAACGGCTTTTCCCCCTCATTGCAGCATTTCGCGCATGGTCGCCGGATTGCCGTCGTTCGGCTCGGGCCTGATATCCAGCAGGTGGGCCAGTAGCGGATACACATCGACATTGTCGAATTCGGGTACGGTCAGCCCGCGTTTGAATGCCGGACCGTGTGCGATGAACAATGCACGCATGTGCGGGTCGTCATTGTCATAGCCGTGCTCGCCGCCGTGCATGCGGTGATTCGGTCGGCTATGGAATTCCTGCGTCTCGATCAGCCAGCCACTCTCGGGCACGCAAACCAGGGCCGGGATGCGCGGGTGCGTGCCGTAGTGCAGCCGCGCCGGCAGTTCGCCCTTGCGCCAGCATTGCATGTGTCCGCGCGGCGCCAGCATTGCGCGTTCGACTTCCGCTTCGTAGCCCGGTTTGGGGTTGATGCCGACGGCAATTCCCGAGGTGACGAGGTCGATGTGGCGCAGATCGACGATCGAATCGAGGATGACCGTGCGTTCTGCATCGGTCTCGGCCATGCCGTGATCGGAGACGATGACGAGATTGGCGTTCTTGTACAAATCTCTTTTTTCCAGTTCGGCGACCAGGTGGCCGATGCTGGCATCGACCTCGCGCAGCGCCGCGTCGGCCTCGGTCGAACCCGGCCCATGATCGTGACTCTCGTGGTCGAGTTGCTCGAAGTACAAGGTGAGGAAACGCGGACGCTTGGCCGCGGGCTGGTCGAGCCAGGCGAGAACCTGGTCGATGCGCTGGCCAGCCGTCATCTTGCCGTTGAAAGGCAGATAGTAGTCAGGCCGGTGGCCACGGATCTCGACATCGCTGCCCGGCCAGAACATCGTTGCCGTGCGCACGCCCTGCTTGTCGGCGGTCACCCAGAGCGGTTCCGCGCCTTCCCACCAGCGCGCGCTGAGTTCGCTGCTCTTCTTGTAGGTGAAATTACCGAGGACCGGATCGACCATCGTGTTGTTGACGATGCCGTGATGATCCGGATACAGGCCGGTGACGAGGGTGTAGTGGTTCGGAAACGTCAGGGTGGGGAACGCCGGACGCATCGCCGTCGCATGGACGCCGGCATCGGCGATCGCTTTCAGGTTCGGGCTGAGGCCGCGCTCGAAGTAGTCGGCGCGGAAACCGTCGATCGAAACCAGGATCAGCGGCGGATTGGAGTCCGGCCTGGGCGCGTGCGTGGCGCAGGCGGCGAGAAAAAGAACCAGCAGCGCCAGCGCGGCGCGGATTGCAAGTTTCATGGCTTCGAGGCGGTCGTCGTTCCGAATGCGGCAAATGTTAACCCAGGTGCGTGACCGCAATGTGCCTGGCACGGAAGCCGCGTGAAACTTTTTCCTCGACGCGCTAGTCTTGACGGGGATAGAGTGATCCCATGCCGCGTATCGTCCTCCAATTTCTGCTCGCACTGAGCCTCGTGATGCAGGGGCCGTTGCCCGTGCTCGCCGCGGCTGCCGCGCGTGCGCAGGCAGACGATTGCATGCAAGCCATGCAGCACGGCGATATGGGAGAAAAGAAGGCGTCGTGCTGCGTCGGCGATTGCGCACCGTCCGCGTGCCTGCAGGCCTGTATCGCCGGCTCCGCCGTATTCGTTGTGCCCTCTGGCATGAATTGGACAGCATCCGATCTTGCTGCTGCGGCCTTGATGCCGATGGATGTACGTCCACCCGGACGCGACGAAAGCCCTCCGATCCGCCCGCCGATCGCCTGATCCCGACCTTCTCGATTCCGCGCCACCCGGCGCGGCTCGTGCGCGTCCGCGCACAGGGTTTGTCCGAGGATCAAATCATGTTGAAACAACCCGCCGGCGTACTCGCTGGCGTTCTGCTCGCGTTCGCGCAAGGTGGCGAAGCCAAGCCAATCGCGTTCGCCAACGGCACTACCGTGATGGCGGAATACGGCGCCGGCACGATGGAGGAGACGCAGGCGTTCTACGCGCCGTATTACTGGCTGTCGCTCGGTGGCGGCTGGTTGCGCACCGAGAGCGACATCGACGGCCGCACGCGCGAGATCCGCTACCTGCGTGCCAACTATCTCGTGCAGCGCTGGAACCTCGACGATGCACAGGCCAATGTCTTCGCCTGGGGCGGCCTCGGCAGCGCCAGCGGCAACACATTTCGCGGCAATCGGCTCGACCGCAACGTCGGCCTGCAGGTCGACTACGAGACGCGACGCATTTATGCCGCCCTGATGAGCGACTTGCATGAAAGCAGCGCTTACTCGCAACGCATCGACACGCTGCAGCTCGGCTTTGCGCCGTATCCCCACGACTACAAGGATCTGGCCACCTGGTTCGTCGTGCAAGCGCGCAGTTATACCGGCGGCCTCTATCGCGGCGTCGAGTGGGCCGCTCTGGTGCGCCTGTTCAAGGGCGGTGCTTGGGTCGAGGCCGGCGTCACCGCCCAAGGCAAGCCGCAGCTGATGATGATGTTCAACTTCTGAATGATGTTTGCTTACGAGCTGGAGAAGATCATGTACGAGAAATGTCGTTTTGCTTTTTTCGCCTTGGCTGCGACTTTCGCCGTCCTGGCCCCCGCCGCTGCGGCGACGATCGAGATGGACGTGAACGGTCTGGTCTGCGCGTTCTGCGCGCAGGGCATCGAGAAGAAACTGCGCGCGTTCCCGGCGACGACCGACGTGGTCGTGAGTCTGGAAAAGAAGCTGGTGGTCCTGTCGACCAAGGAAGGCACGGACATCGACGACGAGGAGTTGCGCAAGGCGCTGACCGACGCGGGTTACGCGGTCAAGACCATCCATCGCGAAAGCGAGAGCCTGGACGATGTACGCCAACGCATCGGGGCCAAGCCGTGAATGCGCCGTTGAAGCGCAACGCCGGATTGGCATTCGCCGCGCTGGTTGTCAGTTCCGGCACGCTGGTCTGTTGCGTGCTACCGGCGGTAATGGTCACGCTCGGGGCGGGCGCGGCACTGGCGGGTCTGGTCAGCGCCGTGCCGCAGCTGGTCTGGCTGAGCGAGCACAAGGTCGCCGTGTTCGGCACGGCGGGGGCGATGCTCGCGCTTGCCGGCGTGGCGATCTGGCGTGCGCGCCGCCTGCCTTGTCCAGCGGACCCGGCGCTGGCGCGAGCATGCCAGCGCTTGCGTGGTGCCAGCGCGGTGCTGTATTCGCTGGCGCTTGTGGCGTTCGTCGTCGGCGCGACTTTCGCGTTCGTGTTGCCGCGGTTCGGCTAGCGACGTGGCGGCCGCCGCGACGCGGCCGCTTTGCTCAAGGCGCGATCGTGCGCACGGCCTGGCGCGTTTCCGGCGCCGGCCACGCGGCGGTCTTGGCGACCTCGGCAATGGCCTTGTTCGTGTCGAAGTAGACCTGCCAGTAGTTGTCGTTGGTGCTGAAGGGACGCACAGTCAACACGGTGCCGAGCGGGGTGTGTTCGAGGATCTCGATGACCGGCGCCGGCGTGGCGAGGACGTTCTTCACCTGCAATATGGCGCCGCGCAGGCGCGCCTTCGCATCGTCGACGTCGACGCCGGCCGCGAGCAGGACGCTCAGGTCGACGCGGCGATAGGCGTTCGCGGAATAGTTGATGATGTTGTCGGAGAAAATCTTGTTGTTGCCAATGACGGCTTTGACGTTATCGCCCATGTCCAGCGTCGTGCCGAACAGGCCGATCTCGCGAACCGTGCCGCTGACGCCGCCCGCGGTGATCGCGTCGCCGACTTTGAACGGGCGCAGCGTGATCAGGAACACGCCGGCGGCGAAGTTCGCCAGCAGTCCCGACCAGGCCATGCCGATCGCGACGCCCGCGGCGGCGAGCAGCGCGGCGAACGAGGCAGTTTCGACGCCGAGCACCGAGAGCACGGCGATCGCAAGCAGCACCGTGAGCAGGCCCGAGACGACCGAGCCGGCGTAACGTTGCAGAGTTGGATCGAGCTCGCGCCGGGCCAGTACGCGTTGCGCGCCGGCGACGATCAGCCGAACGACCCAGCGGCCGACGATCCAGAGCGCGAGCGCGCCCAGAATCTTCCACGCGAGCGGGACGACATAGGTCGAAACGAGCGATTGCAACTGTGCGGGATCGAAACTCATCGGTGCGGCTCCTTGTCGAGAACGATGGAAACGACGCGGCTTCCGTTGCGGAAGCCGCGCTCATCATGCGCAACGCGGTGTTTGCGGCGCGTTAAGCACGCGCCGACGCGAGTCGTTCTACAGCGACTGCGTGTTGAACGTGTTGCAGCTGTTGATATCGCCCGAGGCGAAGCCGGCCTTGAACCAGCGCTGGCGCTGTGCGGACGAGCCGTGCGTGAACGAATCCGGCACGGCGTAGCCGCGCGCCTGCTTCTGCAAGGTATCGTCGCCGACGGCGGACGCGGCATTGAGCGCCGAGTCGATATCGCCGGCCTGCAGCCAGTTGAGCTGCGCCTGCGAACGATTCGCCCAGACGCCGGCGAAGCAGTCGGCCTGCAGTTCCTGACGCACCGACAGGCCGCTGGCGCCGTCCATCGGCGTACCTTGACGGCGCGCCTGCTCAACCTTGTCCATGACGCCGATCAGGTTCTGCACATGGTGGCCGATCTCGTGCGCTATGACATAGGCGCGCGCGAAATCGCCCTGAGCGTGGAAGCGCGTATCCATTTCCTGGAAGAAACCCAAATCGAGATAGACCTGCTGGTCGCCCGGGCAATAGAACGGTCCCATCGCTTCCTGGCCGACGCCGCAGGCAGTCTGCGTGCGACCGCGGTAGAGCACGAGCTTGGGCTGCGGATAGCGTTGGCCGCTGGCCTGGAAATATTGGCCCCAGACATCCTCGGTGCTGCCGAGCACGACCTTGACGAACTTCGTCTGCGGATCGTTGCTTGTCGCCTGCGCGCGCTGTGCGGGCGGCGCCGTCTGGCTGCTCGAGTCGAGCATCGATCCGCCGCCGCTGAGCAGCGACAGGATGTCGAGCGGATTTTTGCCGAACAGCAGGCTGACGACGACGATCAGAATGATGCCGCCGATGCCGATGTGGAAGCCGCCGAAACCGAGGCCGCCACCGCCACCACCGAAACCACCACCGCGGCCGCTGCCGTCATCCTCGACGACGTTGTCGCTTTCGCGCCCTTTCTGCCAATCCATACAGATCTCCCTGCCGTTTGCTGCGGATGCGCGAACGTTACTCGTCGCGCATCGCTGCCGCAAGAGCAGGCCGGGTCGGTGCTCTACGGATAGCGCATCAGCACTCCGTTGCGCTGGTTCTGTCCACCCTTGCCGTCGGGATAGCGCGCCTCGAAGGCGAGCTTGCGCGGGCCGGCTACACGCAGGATCACTTCGCCCTGGGACAGGCGTTCGCAGAGGTTGTCACCGCTTTCCGGCTTGAAGTGCAGCGACCACGCGTCGGTACCTTGCGCGGAGTAGGTACCGTCGCGTAGCCGACAGGTGCGGCCGGTATCAAGTTCGAGCGAGGTGCCTTGCTGGTCGATCGCGCCGAGCGACAGGGTCGTCTTGTCTGCGTCGCGTTGTCCCTCGACCTGGGTACGGCCAACCCACTGCCCATGCGGGTCGACTGCTTCGGCATGCGCGACGCCGGCGAACAAGGCAAACATCGATGCAATGGCAAGCGGTATGCGAGACTTTGATTGACGGGTGAACATGGCTCCTCCGGTGGCGTGGAAACATGGACGATCGGGACTCGACATGCGCCTTCGTTGTGCTTCGTGCGCGGCGCAGACGGATGATTCCGCACGCGCGCGCTGCACGCATCTGCAGGAAGTCATCCGCGTATACGATGCGCAAAAGTAGAAATCGGTCGCGGCTGTGCCGGAAGTCATGCGCGTCGGCCTGGATGTGCCGACGACGGCCGGCCGCTCCGTCAAAAAGTGCGACCTGTCGGCGATCGCCGAGGCTGCCTTAGCTGCACCGGCGGCGCCCTCGATGCGAGATAATGTCGCATCGTCCATCGCCAGGAAAAAGCAATGCCGTCACGTCCCCCCGTAGTCCTCGGCACGCCGCTGTCCACAGCCGCCGTGCGCGTCATGCTGCTCGGCTCGGGGGAACTCGGCAAGGAAGTGCTGATCGCGTTGCAGCGCCTCGGCGTCGAGACGATCGCGGTTGATCGCTACACGCATGCGCCGGGGCAGCAGGTCGCGCACCACGCGCGCACGATCGCGATGGACGATCCGGCGCAGCTGCGCGCGCTGATCGAGGCGGAGAAGCCGGACATCGTCGTGCCCGAGATTGAGGCGATCGCGACGCCGGTGCTCGAAGAACTCGAAGCGACCGGCGTGGTGCGCGTGATCCCGACTGCGCGCGCTGCGCGCCTGACGATGGATCGCGAGGGCATCCGCCGCCTTGCTGCGGAAACGCTGGGCCTGCCGACCAGCCCTTACAAGTTCTGTGATTCCTTGGCTGAACTGCAAGAAGCCATCGATGGCGGCATCGGCTACCCCTGCATCGTCAAGCCGGTGATGAGCTCGTCGGGCAAGGGACAAAGCAAGATCGACGGTCCCGGCGACGTAAAGAAGGCTTGGGACTATGCGATGGCCGGTGGTCGCGTCAATCGCGGTCGCGTCATCGTCGAGGGCTTCATCGATTTCGACTATGAGATCACTTTGCTCACCGTGCGTGCGCGTGGCGCAGGCGGTGAAATCGAAACTCAGTTCTGCACGCCGATCGGACACGTGCAGGTCGCCGGCGACTATGTCGAAAGCTGGCAGCCGCATGCGATGTCTGCACTCGCGCTCGCACGTGCGCAGGAAGTCGCAAAGAAGGTGACCGACGATCTCGGTGGCCAGGGCGTGTTCGGTGTCGAGTTGTTCGTCAAGGGCGACGAGGTCTGGTTCAGCGAGGTCAGCCCGCGCCCGCACGACACAGGCATGGTCACGATGATCACGCAATGGCAGAGCGAATTCGAGCTGCATGCGCGCGCGATCCTCGGCCTGCCGGTGAACACGCGGCTCAAGTCACCCGGAGCGTCGGCGGTGATCTATGGCGGTGTCGAAGGCAAGGCGCTTGCATTCGATGGCGTCGCCGAAGCGCTGGCCGTGGCGAACACGGATCTGCGCCTGTTTGGCAAACCGGAGAGTTTCATCAAGCGGCGCATGGGCGTCGCGCTCGCGTTCGCCGACGATGTCGAAACCGCGCGACGCAACGCGAAGTTGTCGGCGGGCAAGGTGAAGCCGCGGCACGCGTAGGTTGGGTTGAGCGCAGCGAAACCCAACGCGAGAACGTCAACGATCTTTCGTCAGCGCGTATAGGATGCGCTCGTCTATGTCATCGAGTGTGTCGCCTTCACTGCCACGGAAGTGGTTGTGGAAAGCATGCAGCGCCGCGGCGCGGTCGTCGAGCGCGTAACCGATTTGGGCGAGCGCGGCCCAGGCATCGAAGCCCGCCGGCGGCGTGACAAGCTCGCCGCGCGGCCAGCGGCCGTAGCCGGCGTCGGCGAGGCGCTTCCACGGAAACAGCGGACCCGGATCGATCTTGCGCGTCGGCGCCACGTCCTCGTGGCCGACGACCTGCGTGCGCGGAATACTCAAACGTTCGGTCAAGTCGGCCAGCAGCACGAGCAGACTGTCGATCTGCGTCGTTGCGAATGGCGAGGCGCCGTCATTGTCGAGTTCGATCCCGATCGAGGCCGAGTTCGGATCGGTGATCGTGCCCCAGCGTCCGGGGCCGGCATGCCAGGCACGCGCCTCGTCGGCAACGAGCTGGTAGATCCGGCCGTCGGCGCCGATGAGGTAATGCGCGCTGACCGGACCCTGGCTGTTCTGGCTGCGCAGCGTGTCGAGGCTTTCCTGCACTGAGTGCTGCTCGGTGTAGTGCACGACGATCAGCATCGCCTTGCGCGCGTTGTAGTTCGGCGACGGTACCCAGGTCGCGAGTGGGTTGTGCTTCGGCGCCGCGGCGCAGGCCGCGAGGAGCAGTGCGCACACAGTCGCGGCTGCTAGGCGGAATACGTTCGTGGGGAAGGAACGCATGAGAGTGGAGAGCGCGAGATAAATGGAAAGCGGCCCGTGGGGCCGCTTGTTCGTATCAGTGGTGCGGTGGAGGGAATCGCGAACATAGGCAGAATGGGGAATTCCCGCGACAAATCATGCCAACTTACTCACAAAGTTACTCGCAACCCCGTTTGACCCATGCGCTGTAGCCTACCATGTCAATCAGAATCCGACCGTCAGGGGCCTTGACCAACTCGCGGTAGTCGAGGAGGACTTGCCCAGCGAGCAGCCGCTCGGTGCGCCCGTCGAACGTCATCCTGGCGGGCCACTATCAGGGGATGATCGACGGCGGTTTACTGATCGAGATTTAGCGAGCCAGATGGCCGATGCGCTGCACGCGGATCTGCGTGAGGATCGCGGAGCTGCCGATGGTTCTGTTGGGAATACCGTTGAGCGAGATCAAGTTCACGCCCGTATTCACCAACGAGATCAAGTTCTGATCGAGCGGAGCTTGGACGAGGTACTCGAAGCTTACAACACTAGTTGTCACAGCCTGAGTGTACCGCAGCGCACCGACGGCTGTAGCCGGAGCGAGCCCGTTGACGAGTAGGGTCACTGACGCGCCCTCGCTCGGGTTGAGCACCCAAGACATCAAATAGGTGCCGCGTGGTACCAGCAAACCGACTCGCGTCGGCTCGTCGACATAGGTTACGCCGACAGGCGGTACGGTTGGCATAGGAAATGGCAGACTGCCGCCCGGCTGTACGATCGGTAGCGGTGCTCCCGCAGAGGTGAATGTGCGGATGAATTCACCGTAGACCGCCGAGTTTTCTTTGGAAGCTTTGGCCGAGTCCTCCTGTTCATCAGAGGAGAAACTAGGAGGGGCCGCTTCGGCCGGCGTGAGAGCGATTAGCAAAATAGCGATCGGAATGAGGACTCTCATAGTCGTCAACATTAGCACGTGAGAACTCGGTCGACACGAATTACTCACGATGTAACTCACAGAAAACGCGGGCTGCAACGAAATCGAATGGGACGCACGCGGATGGTCGGGCAACAAAAAACCCGCTAAGTGGCGGGTTTGGTTGGACTTTATTAGGCCGTTCTATTTCGTTGTATCCCGCTCTATTTGGGGATGGTGCCGGTGGAGGGAATCGAACCCACACTCTGTTGCCAGAAACGGATTTTGAGTCCGTCGCGTCTACCAATTCCGCCACACCGGCATCGATGAGGTCGCGCAGTATAAGTCAAATCGCGGCGAGCTGGCCACGTCTGCGGTCTGGTGCCGCAATCAATGCATCGCGTCCAGGCTCAACACGCGCCGGTCGCGGCCGTACCACTCGTTTTCGATCGGACGGAACACCGAGCACTGGGTCATTGGCCCGCGGTAGATGTGCAGGGTGACGGCGAGAGAATCGGCGCTCGGGTTGCGGATCGTGTGGTATTCGTGCGGCGGGATCAGGCTGCCGGCCGAGCCGGGGCCGACATTCATCGTGCCGCGCGATTCGAAGCGATAGCGCTCGCCTTCCTGTTCGACCAGTTCGTACGGCGTGATTTCGAGCGAGCCGTGCCACACGCCCTCGACGCACCACATGCCGGCGTGGTCGTGTATGAGCGTGCCCTGGCCGGGGCCCCAAGTCATCGCGATGACGCTGTAGCCGAGTTCCTCGCTGCGATAGAGCTCGCGGCGCGCGTAATGGTCCTTCACTTCCTCGAAGATGCAGCGCGGCAGTTTCACCGAAGGATCGCGGATCAATTCGCACAGTGTCGTGCGCAGCGCGTTGGCGATGTCGGCGTCGCGGTCGTGGTCGACGGCGCGGTCAAGGCGCTCGACCAGATGTTGGGAGCCGGGGAAATCGAGTGCAAGCATATGATTTTATTGTAAAATTCGGCGTGGTTGGCCGCTTTGCGGTTGCGTGCTCGTGGATCGTATCAGCGACGGTTATATGGATATAACCAATTCTACAGCTTCGCGAGAAATCCCGCGATGGCCGCGCCGAAGCGAGAGATGTCGACGAGGAAGGCGTCATGGCCCTGCGGCGAATCCAGCGCGACGAAATCGACCTGCGCGCCGGCCGAGCGCAGGCCGTTGGCGATTTCCTCCTGCTGCGAGAGCGGGAACAGGATGTCGGTAGTCACGCCGATGACGAGCGCGCGCTCGATGTGGATCTTCCATAGCGCGGCGGCGACATCGCCATGGCCGTGTGCATCGGGCGCGTGTTCGCCGACATCAAACCAGTCGCTCGCGCGGGAAAGATAGAGATAACAGTTCGGATCGAAACTGCGAACGAATCGTTTCGCGTGTCCGGCGAGATAGGACTCGACCTGGAACTCGACGCCGAACGGATCATCGTCGGCACGCGCCTCGTGATCCAGGCGGATGCGCGCGAAGCGGCCCACCCATTCCATCGCCGAGCGGTAAGTGATCACGCCAAGCTTGCGCGCCATCGACATCCCGGTCTCGGGATAGTGCGCGTCGTCGTAGTTGCCTTGGTTGAAGTTCGGGTCGAGCCGGATCGCCTCGCGCTGCAGCGAGCGGATGGCTATGGCGAACGGCTGCGCCTGCGGCGCGGTGGAGATGCTGATGTGCGCGCGCACGCTGTCGGGGTGCTCGACGAGGTAGCCGAGCGCGCTCATGCCGCCCATCGAATTGCCGATCAGGCAGGCGAGCTTGTCGATGCCGAGGCCGCGCGCCAGCTCGAACGCGGAGTTACCGACGTCCTCGAGCGTCAGTTCGGGGAAATCGAGTTTGTATACTTTGCCCGTTTGTGGATTGATGGACGCGGGCCCGGTCGAGCCCTTGCAACTGCCGAGCGAATTGACGCAGATCACGAACCAGCGATTCGTGTCGATATGCTTGCCGGGACCGATCATGTCTTCCCACCAACCGGGCGAAGGATCGGCTGCGTTCGATGCCGCGTGCGCACCGGGCGAGAGACCGGTGAGGATCAGAATCGCGTTGTCGCGCGCCGCGTTGAGCGCGCCCCAGGTTTCATAGGCGAGCTGCGCCGCGACGAGTTCGCCGCCACGGCGCATCGGAAACGGCGAGGGCAGGGGGAAATACTGGCGTGCGTCGGACATGCGTAGGTATGAGCAGATCGAGGATGCGGCCGCGCGAGCTTATATTGCGCCCACCGTTGCGCCAAGGTTCCGCGAACATCGGTCGTGCCGGAATCAGGGCACGGCTTGGTCTATCGTCAACTCCACCGGTTCGGAGCGCGAGTTCGGCAGCGGTGCCGACAGCGCCTGCAGGTCTCCGCTCTGTGCGATCGCCTGCCCGGACTTCGAGATGCGCGCGCCTATCACGATCTGCGCGAAGGCGGAAAGATTCATGTTCGGCAGCATGCTCATCGCATCGGTCAAGGTGACGCTTGCCGGTAACTGGGCTGCGGTGAGCTTGGCGATCGCCAGCGGCATGGGCGGGCCGCTCGCGGCCTTGGCGAAGACGAACAGCGTGTCGCCAGGCGCGACCTTGTCCTTGAGGCGAGGATCGAGTGCGACCGTTACGAGGATGCGCGGACCGCTGGTAGCGGCCGCCTGAGCCTCGTTCGCGCCGGCTTCGGCAGCGGCAGCCGCTTTGGATGTTTCCGCTGGGGGCTGGGCGGAAGGCGCAGGCAGCGGCTTGCCGTCGCGCAATGCCTCTGCCTGCGCAATTTGTTCCCGTACCGAGTCGGCCACATTCGAACCCGGCGGCAGCAGGGGCAGCAACGTATTCCACTTCTTCACCGCCTCGGCGTACTTGCCCGCCTGCGAGTCGGCGATGCCGGCCAGCCACAGCCCTTTCTGGTTCTGCGGATTCGTCTGGATCGCCTTCTCGATCAAATCGAGCGCTTCGCCCTGGATGCGATGGTCCGAGCTGGAGAGCACGAGCGTTTCGGCGTATTCGACCATCAAATCGGCGTCGTCCGGCAGCAGATCGTGGGCGCGCTTGAGTGCGTCGCGCGCGTCGGCAAAACGCCGCGTCGACTTGTACGCGCGGCCAAGCAGCGCCCAGCCTTCCGCGTTGTCCGGATCCTGCTTCATCTTTTCGGCGAGTTGCGCGATCGCGGCTTCGATGTCCGCGCCGTCACCCAACCGCGCGACGAGGTTGGCCGGGTCGAGCGCTCGTGGCGCACCGAGTTGCCAATAGAGCAGGATCGCCGCAGCCGGCAGCAGCAACGCAACGGCTAAGGCGACGGCAAAACCCGTGCGCGTGCGTGCAGGCGCGGACGCAGGTGCCGCCTGGGCGAGCGCGGCGCACTTCGCCGCGTACTCCGCGTCGGTAAGGATGCCGTCGGCATGTGCCGCTTCCAGCGCCTTGCGCCTGCGCCGCGCTTCATTCTGCGCATCGTCGCCGACGCGCGTACGCAACAGCGGCACGAGCACGAAGGCGAGCGCCGCGATAAGCATCAGCGCGGCGAAGATCAGGAAGGCGGAGGTCACCAGTCGTCGTCCCGGTTGTCGTTGGGCGTGTCGCGCGCGAGTGCTCCGCTAACGGCGGCGCGCGCGCGCCGGCGCAGGATGCGCACAAGCGCGATCGCACCGAGCGCAACGAGCGCGAACGGCGTAAACCAGAGCAGCCAGGTGCCCGGTTTCAGCGGCGGATCGTAGAGCACGAAATCGTTGTAGCGCGCGACGAGGAAGTCCTTGATCTCGGCGTCGCTCTTGCCTGCACGCATCATCTCGAACACCTGTTTGCGCAAGTCCTTGGCGAGGTCGGCGTCGGAATCGGCGAGATCCTGGTTCTGACAGACCAGGCAGCGCAGTTGGCGCGCGAGATTCTGGAAGCGCACTTCCTCGGCGCGATCCTTGAACGGCAGCGGATCGATCGCGTGCGCGGCGCTGCCGAACAGCGCGACGGCCAGCATCATCGTGACGATGCAAAGCGCGCGACGCATCATGGTTTGGCCTGTTGCAGCTTGGCCAACTCGGGCAGCAGCTCGCGCTCGATCAGTTCCGGTGTGAACATGCCGATGCGCTTGTAGCGGATCACGCCTTGCGCATCGACGAGAAAACTCTCCGGCGCCATGTACACGCCGAAGTCGATGCCGGTGCGGCCGTCCGCGTCGCTGACGATCGCATCGTAGGGATCGCCGAAGCGGGCGAGCCAGCGCTTCGAGTCCTCGGGCGGATCCTTCCATGCCATGCCGATCAGTTTGATCCCGAGCGGCTTGACCTTTTCGGTCAGAATCGGATGTTCGTACTGACAGGTGGCGCACCACGAGCCGAACACGTTGACGAGATAGGGCTTGCCGAGCAGGTCGGCTTTGGAAAGCGACTTTGTGGAATCGTATAAAAGTGGAAGAGTAAACTCCGGTGCCGGCTTGCCGATCAGCGGCGACGGCACTTCGTTGGTTTCATGCTTCGTGTTCCACCACATGCCGAAGCCGAGCAGTCCGACCAGAGCGAAGAAGCCGAGCAGAGGCAGTAGGCGGTTCATTGCGCGAGGGCCGTTCCGGTCACGGGCGGTGCCGGTGCGGCCGCCGGCGCGTCGATGCGCGCGGGCAGGGCGCGAAAACGCCGGTCGGTCGCGGCGGCGAAACCGCCGAGCATCATCAACAGGCCGCCGAGCCAGATCCAGCGCACGAACGGCTTGACGTAGATGCGCACGGCCCAGGCGCCCTTGTCATCGAGCGATTCGCCCAGCGCGACATAGACATCACGGAACAGGCCCGGCTCGATATCGGCTTTGGTTTGTACCGGCGTGTTGCCGGAGTATTGGCGCTTCTGCGGATTGAGCGTGCTGATGACTTTGCCGTCACGCAACACCTCGATCACGCCTTGTTCGGCGCGAAAGTTCGGTCCCTGTGCCGCTGCGACGCCGTTGAATTTGAAATCGAGGCCGGCGATGTGTTTGGTCTCGCCCGGCGCCATGCGCACGTCGGATTCCACGCTCGTCGCCTCGGTAACGAGCACACCGGCGAGGAAGATCGCGACACCGAAATGCGCTGCGATCATGCCGAGCATTTCCGGCGTGTAGCGGCGCCCACGCGGCGCCTCGCGCCAGCGCTTGAGCGCGTACAGCGCGATACCGATGCCGACCCACAGGCTCGCGGCGACGCCGGCGATGCCGCGCAGAGACAGGTCGCCGACGAGCAGCCGGGCGATCAGCGCGCAAACGATAGCCAATGCAAGCGCGGGTGCGAGCGCGCGCAATGTTGTGCGCCAATCGCCCGCCGCCCAACGGAAGAACGGTCCGAACGGAATCAGCAGCACGACCGGCAGCATCAGCAGGACGAACATGAAGCCGAAGTACGGTGGGCCGACCGAGATACGGCCGACGCCGAGCGCATCGCCGATCAGCGGATACAGCGTACCGAGCAGCACCATTGCCGCGGCGCAGGCGAACAACAGGTTGTTGATCAGCAGCAGGGTTTCGCGCGACAGCATCTGGAACGGCTTGCCGCCGGCGACCTTCGGCGCGCGCAGCGCATAGATCGACAGCGAGCCGCCGACGACGATCGTGAGGAAGGCGAGGATGAACAGGCCGCGCTTCGGGTCGCTCGCGAACGCATGCACGCTGGTCAACACGCCCGAGCGCACGAGGAATGTGCCGAGCAGCGAAAGCGAGAAGGCGAAGATCGACAGAAGCAGCGTCCACGCGCGAAACGACCCGCGTTTCTCGGTCACCGCCTGCGAATGAATCAGCGCCGTACCGACCAGCCATGGCATGAACGAAGCGTTCTCGACCGGGTCCCAGAACCACCAGCCGCCCCAGCCGAGCACGTAGTAGGCCCACCAGCTGCCGAGCGTGATGCCGAGCGTGAGGAAGGCCCAGGCCACGTTCGTCCACGGTCGCGCCCAGCGAATCCAGGCGACGTCGAGTTCGCCGCCGAGCAGCGCGGCGATCGCGAACGCGAAAGCCACAGAGAAACCGACGTAGCCCATGTAGAGCATCGGCGGGTGCATGATCAGGCCCGGGTCCTGCAGGATCGGGTTGAGATCGGCACCGTCGGCCAGCGCCGGCAGGTGGCGCGCGAACGGGTTCGAAGTGAAGATCGTGAACGCGAGGAAGCCGAGCGAGACGAAGCCGAGCACGCCGAGCACGCGCGCGATGAACGCATCGGGCAGGCGTCGACTGAACGCGGCGAGCGCAAGCGTCCATACGTCGAGGATCAGCACCCAGAGCAACAGAGAGCCTTCATGCGCACCCCACACTGCCGAGAAACGGTAGTACCAGGGCAGAGTGAGATTGGAATTTTGTGCGACGTACTTGACCGAGAAGTCCTGGGACAGGAACGCGTAGGTCAGCACGCCGAATGCGAGCGCGACGAAGACAAACTGGCCGGTGGCGATCGGTCGTGCCGTCGCGATCAGTGCCGCGCTGCCGCGCCAGGCGCCAAGCAACGGCAGCACGCATTGCGCGAGCGCAAGTAGGAGCGCGAGGATCAGCGCGAATTGGCCGAGTTCGGGGAGCATGCGGAGCGGAGAAAACCGTGCTTTTGCGAGGCGCTAGATTACGCGAGTCGCGTGCCGGATGCGAGAAAGCAGACGGCCTTCCCCCCTGGTGCGGAGAAGGCCGTCGCGAGGGCGCGATGAAACGAGCGCGATCAGGCTTTCTTGGCGTGCGCGGAGCACCAGCCCTTGGCGTTGACGGCCTTGCCCGGGAACAACTGGCAGCCGCCCCAGGCCGCGGCGCCGCCCTGGTAGAAATTGCAGTTTGCGCAGGTGTTGCCCGCGGTATAGGTCGGGAATTTGGCCTTGTCGGCCTTGGTCGCGTCCTCGACGTAGCCGAGCGTTTGCGCGGTCGCATCGGTCGGCGAGAGGTGAGGCAAATCGTCCGCGCGCGCCTGGCGCGGCAATACGCTGGCGAGAGCGACGGCACCGATCGCGGTGCTCGCGCCGACAAAGAAACGGCGGCGGCTCTCGTCGGCCCCGGAAATATTCGATGCATCGGTCTTCTTCATGAGGTCACCTTTGCTGGCTGCGGAAATGCTGGCTATGGAGATGGTTCGTTAGTGCTGTCGGCTAGGATGCCGACAAGCGGCGATAGCCTGAATCGAACCATCGTCCAGTGTACGCGCAACGCCGTGCATGATGAAGTCGCTGCTGCGGTTATGTGGCAGTTTGTCGCGCTGTGTTCGGGCGAGGCCGGACAAGGAGCGCTGCATGACAAATCGTTAATTCGACCGTTCAGCGATTGAATTCCGCGTGATCGTGCCCGATGGAAACCAATTCCCCACGATCATTTGGAGATTCAAGATGGAATATCGGCGATTAGGTGCATCGGGCTTCAGCGTTCCGGCGCTGAGTTTCGGCACCGGCACGTTCGGCGGCAAGGGCGAATTGTTCAGCGCCTGGGGCAATACCGACGTGAAGGAAGCGAAGCGGTTGATCGACCTCTGCCTCGACCATGGCGTGACCATGTTCGACACGGCCGACGTGTACTCACGCGGTGCCTCCGAATCGATCCTTGGCGCGGCGCTCAAGGGCAAGCGCGACAAGGCGATTCTCTCGACCAAGGCGACGTTCCGCTTCGGCGACGATCCGAATGCCGTCGGCTCCTCGCGTTTTCATTTGATCAAGACCGTCGACGAGCAACTCGCCCGGCTCGGCAGCGACCATATCGACCTGTTCCAGTTGCACGGTTTCGATGCGCAGACGCCGATCGAGGAGGTGCTGTACACGCTCGACACGCTCGTGCGCGCGGGCAAGATCCGCTACACGGGCGTATCGAATTTCTCGGGCTGGCAGCTGATGAAGTCGCTCGCAGTTGCGGACAAGTACGGATATCCGCGCCATGTCGCCAACCAGACCTATTATTCGCTGATCGGTCGCGACTACGAGTGGGAACTGATGCCTCTCGGCGTCGACCAGGGCGTCGGCGCGATCATATGGAGTCCGCTCGGCTGGGGCCGTCTCACCGGCAAGCTGCGCCGCGGCGCCAAGCTGCCGAAGACGAGTCGGCTGCACAAGACCGCGGATTTCGGGCCGCCGGTCGACGACGAGTATCTGTATCGTGTCGTCGATGCGCTCGACGAGGTTGCCAAGGAAACCGGCAAGAGCATTGCGCAGATCGCGCTCAACTGGCTGCTGCAGCGACCCACCGTTTCGAGCGTGATCATCGGCGCGCGCAACGAGGAGCAGCTCAAGCAGAACCTCGGCGCCGTGGGCTGGAATCTGACCAAGGAGCAGGTCGCGAGGCTCGATGCGGACAGCGCAAAGACGTTTGCCTATCCGTATTGGCACCAGCAGGGCTTTGCCGAGCGCAATCCGTTTCCGGTGTGATCATCTGCGGGTCGGGACACAAAAAACCGGGCGCGAGGCCCGGTTTTTTTTGCGGCTGAGTTTGGCCGCTTACTCGTCAGGAACGACGGATGAATTCAGTGCGCCGGCGCGGCTGCCGCAGCGTCGCCCTTGAGGCAACTGCTCATGAATGTCTTGCGCTCGTCGCCCTTGAGTTCCTTGGCTTTCGGGTCGGCGTTGCAGGCCTTCATCTTTTCCTGCTGCGTCATTGGCTTGGCCGGCGCGGCGGGGGCGGCGGCAGTCGATTCGCCTTTGAGGCAGGAACTCATGAACGCCTTGCGCTCGTCGCCCTTGAGCGTCTTCGCCTTCGGGTCGGCGTTGCAGGATTTCATGCGTTCCTGCTGCGGCGTGAGCTGCTTCTCCGCGGCGAAGGCGGATCCGGAAGCGAGCACGGCGGCGAAAGCGAAAGCGGCGAACATGGCTGTTGCGGTTTTCATGGCTGTCTCCTGTGGCGTGGCCGGCCTCATGCCGGATCGGCGGCTAGTTTACGCCGGTTGCCATGGCCGGAAACAGCCGCATTGCGCGGCTTTGTGTAGGAATTCATCCCTTTGGCAGCGTCGGGGCTCGATGAGTCGAGCCCCATGCATCGGACCCCTACGCGGCTGCGTTCACGCTTTGCCGCGGCCCGTGCAGCAGCGCCTGGCGCACGCCGGCGACGACGAGGTCGGCCTCGGCGCTCGACACCGCGAAATGCGGGGTGAAACGCAGCGAATTGGTGCCGCCGTGAATCACGCCAACGCCGTGCTCGCGCAGCCATTCCTCGGTGCTGCCCGCGCCGTAGCATTTGAATTGCGGCGCAAGCTCGCACGAGAACAGCAGGCCGGTGCCCTGCACCTTGGTGATCAGGCCGGGCAGTTCCTTCTGCAGCTTCTGCAGCTTGTCGATGAATTCGGCGCCGCGCACGCGCACGTTGGCGCGCAGCTCCGGCGTGATCGAGGCGAGCACGGCGCAGGCCGTGTCGAGTGCGCGCGGGTTGGCGGTCATCGTGTTGCCGTAGATGCCGGTCCGGTACAGCGCAGCGGCGCGTGCGTTCACGGCGAGCACCGACAGCGGATACTGGCCGGCACTGAGCGCCTTCGAATACGTCTCCATGTCCGGCGCGTCGAGCTTCTCGAAGCCGGGATAGTCGACCACCGAGAGCACACCGTGCGCACGCAGGCCGGCCTGGATCGAGTCGACCATGAACAGCGTGCCGTGCGCGCGCGTGAGTTCGCGCGCGGCAGCGTAGAACTCCGGCGTTACCGCGCGGCCCGGATCGCCTTCGCCCATGACCGGCTCGAGCAGCATCGCTTCGATGAACCAGCCGTTCTTCTCGGCGTCGGCGAACGCGGCGCGCAACTGGTCGACGTTGTACGGCTCGACCGTGATCAGACTCTTCTCATCGCGGAAGCTGGCAAGGTTCTGCGCATAGGCCTTGCGCGAGGAATCCGAATAGATCGCCGGGCGATCGGTGCGGCCGTGGAACGCGCCTTTGACCGCGAGGCGCTTGATCGTCTTGCCGGCATGCTTGCCGTTCGCGTCGGTCGCGAGCTTGGCATTGACGTCGGCGATGCGCAGGGCGAGGCCGACCGCTTCCGAACCGGAATTGAGGCAGAGGAAGTTCGAATACGGAGCTTCCTGCGTGGCGCGCGTATGGCCGATTTCCTGTTTGATCGCGTTGGCGAAGCGCAGCTGCGACAGGTTCGGCGTCATGATGTTGGCCATCACCTGCGGCTTGGCCAGCGCGTCGAGCACGGCCTGCGGCGTGTGGCCGAGACCGAGCATGCCGTAGCCGCCGACGTCGTAAATAACACCTCCCTTAAGCGTGACGATCCACGGTCCGCGCGCGGCAAGTGCAACGTAGGGGTTGATCGCGTCGACGGCGTAGAAGTTGACGTAGTCGGCCTGCACGCGCGCGAGCTGCTCGGCTTCGTCGAGCTTGAGCAGGTCGGGCATTTCGTTCTTGAGCTGGGTGAACAGCACGTGCGCCGCGTCGATCGCGACGGCGAGGTCGCGGTCTTCCTGTGCGAAGCGTTCGACCGTCGCGTCGTCCAGACCGTGCGTGCGGATCGCGCCGCCGAAGCCGCGCAGTTCGTTGAGTTGGGTGATGGACGACATGACTCTCTCCCTCTGGAATTTCGGAAATACGAACGGCGCCAAGGAACGGCGCCAAGTGACCAATAGGCAAACAATTGCTGATTGTGGGACGCATGATAGAACCGCGATTTGGTATGGCCGAGTGCCAGTGCCAAGTGGGTTTGATGGGGCCAATTCGGCGCTGACGGACATGACGCTCGTCACCCCGCATGGCTGATATCCCTGACTGTCCGCCATCGCGACGCGCGGCCGAGAATTCACCTATCGCAACAGGAGCCAGGCATGAATTCCTTACCCTATCCCGTCGCCCGACTGGCCAATGCCGTCAAACGCTACGGCCAGACGCAGGCGCTGGCCGGGGTCGATCTTGAAGTCCATCGCGGCGAAGTTCTCGCCCTGCTCGGGCCGAACGGCGCCGGCAAGACCACGGCGATCTCGCTGCTGGTCGGCCTGCAGCAGGCGGACGCCGGCAGCGCCTCGCTGTTCGATTCGGCACCGAACGCGTTGGCCGCGCGCCGCCGCATCGGCGCGATGCTGCAGACGACCTCGCTACCGGAAACGCTGACCGTCGGCGAGCTGATCGACCTGTTCCGCAACTACTACGCGCGCCCGCGCACGGTCGCCGACGTGGTCGCCCTGGCTGGCATCGATGATTTGCTCGACCGTCGCTATGCGAAGCTTTCCGGCGGCCAGCAGCGCCGCGCCCAGTTCGCGCTCGCGATCTGCGGCCGCGCGGAACTGCTGTTCCTCGATGAGCCGACCACCGGCCTCGACATCGACGCGCGCGAAACGATGTGGCGTGCGATCCGCCAGCTCGTCGCCGAGGGTTGCGCGGTCGTGCTGACTACGCATTATCTGGAAGAAGCCGAGGCGCTGGCCGATCGCGTCGTCGTGCTCGCGCAGGGCCGCATCGTCGCGCAGGGCACGGTCGCCGAGATTCGCGCGCGCGTCGCTTCGCGGCGCATCCGCTGTGTCACCACGCTCGCCGATGCCGCGATTGCGCTTTGGCCCGAGGTGCGCAGCGTCGCACGCGACGGCGGGCGCGTCGAAATCGTCACCGATGCTGCCGAGATGGTGGTGCGCCAGCTGCTGTTCGAGGATGCGCAACTCAGCGAGCTCGAAGTGCGCCGCGCGGGACTCGCCGAAGCGTTTGTCGAAATCACCAAGGAGGCGGCGTGATGGACGCGACCCTTGCCGCATCGTCCGCATCGAATCCCGCCTCGTTTCACGCCTGGCGCGCCTATGCGCTCGAGGCCAAGTACGAATTCCTGCGCGTGCTGCGCACACCCGCGTTCGCGATTCCGTCATTGTTGTTTCCGCCGCTGTTCTACCTGCTGTTCGGCGTGCTGCTCAACCGCGGCAACAGTGCCGCGGCACATTACCTGTTCGCCACTTACAGCGTATTCGGCGTGATGGCGCCCGGGCTGTTCGGCTTCGGCGTCGGCGTGGCGATCGAACGCGAACGCGGCTGGCTCGCGCTGAAGCGCGTCGCGCCGATGCCGCCGGGTGCTTATCTCGCGGCGAAGATGCTCATGGCGATGGCCTTCGCCCTGATCATCTACGCGATGCTGGCGACGATGGCGGCCACGCTCGGCGGCGTGCGTCTCGATATCGCGCAATGGTTCGCGCTTGGCCTGATCGCGACGTTCGGCGTGCTGCCGTTCTGCGCGCTGGGTTTGCTGGTCGGCAGCCGCGCCAACGCGGCCGCGTCGCCGGCGATCGTCAACTTCATCTACCTGCCGATGGCGTTCCTGTCCGGGTTGTGGATGCCGCTGAGCATGCTGCCGCAGTTCATCCGCGATGTCGCCGTGTTCTGGCCGCCGTATCATCTCGCCCAGCTTGCGCTTGCGGCGATCGGGCGCGAGCATGCGGGCGGCGCATTCGGTCATCTTGGGTTTCTGGCGATATTCACGATCGTCTGCTTCGCGATCGCGCGGCGCTGGCTGGCGCGGACGGCATGAAGCCGACTAGGCGCGCGTATGTCTTGGGTGGGCGATGCGACAATGCGTTCGTCAGAGGAGGAGTACGGCATGCAATCGGCAAACAGAACCACGGGCGCGATTCTGATCGGACTTGGAATCTTCTTTCTGCTCGTCAACTTCGGCCTGATCCCCGGCATCGCTCACCTTGTCCGGCAATGGTGGCCGCTGATTCTGATCGCGGTCGGCGTGCAGCGCTGGCTGGCATCGTCGAAGGGCTGAAGCGGCGCTGCCGCACGCAATCATGATCTTCGATTACATCAAGCCGGGCGACGATTCCCTACTGACCGACTATGCACATAGCATCGGCGCGAAGCGCACGGTGCACTGGCTGCCGCTGCTGATGCTGGTGTGGACGTTCTGGATCTTCGCCACGCCGATATTCCAGACCGGTGACAGTTTCCCGAATTGGCTATGGCCGACGCTGGCCAGCTTCGCCGTGTTCCTGTGGCTGTTCTTCCGCGTCTACTATCGAGACCGCAGGCAGGTGATCTGGTGTGCGCTCGGCATGGTCGCGCTCGGTTTCGCGGTCACCCCGGTCAACCCGGGCGCGCAGGGCTACATCATCTACGGCTGTGCTTACCTGGTGTTCTCGGGCAGCACGCGCGTCGCCGTGCGCAACATGCTTTGCGTGCTTGTGCTGTATTCGTTCGAGTGGATCGTGTTGCTCCACTTCTACTGGGTCTATTTGCTCAGCGCAGTGTTGGTCGCGCTCGCCGTCGCCTTCATGAACATCAATTTCCTGCGCAAGCAGGAACGCGAGGCCGAACTGCGCCTGAGCCACGACGAGGTGCGCCGGTTGGCGACGACCGCCGAGCGCGAGCGCATCGGCCGCGACCTGCACGACCTGCTCGGCCACACCCTGTCGCTGATCGCGCTCAAGTCCGAGCTGGCGAACAAGCTGTTCGACCGCGATGCCGCGTCGGCCAAGCGCGAGATGGCCGACGTCGAACGCATCGCGCGCGATGCACTCGCCCAGGTGCGGCGCGCGGTCACCGGCATCCGTGCCGCGGGACTCGCCGCCGAGCTCGCTTCGGCCAAGCTGCTGCTGCAGTCGAACGGCGTGCATCTGGAGTGCGAGATCGCCGACGTCTGCCTGCCGGTCGAGGTCGAGACTGCGCTGGCGATGAGCCTGCGCGAGGCGGTGACCAACATCCAGCGCCACGCGCGCGCGGCGCATGTGCGCATCGTGCTCGAGGCGGCAAGGCAGGCAGTGATCCTGCGTGTCGAGGACGACGGCCGCGGCGGCGCGATCGTGCCCGGCAACGGGCTTGCCGGCATGCGCGAGCGCCTCGCCGCGATCGGCGCGCAGCTGCAGGTCGATTCGCAGCGCGGACGAGGCACGGTGCTGAAGGTGACCGCGCCATTGCTGCTGAGCGCCGGTGCGGAATCCGAGCCCGCCGCCGCGCTGCGGCGCGCGTAGAATCCGCCGGCGTTTCGAATCTTTCCCAACCGCTTCCCGCCTGCAGAAATGATCCGAGTTCTCCTCGCCGAAGACCAAGCCATGGTGCGCGGTGCCTTGTCCGCGTTGCTGCGGCTCGAATCCGACCTCGACGTGATCGGCAGCGCCGCGGATGGCGAGGAGGCATGGCAACTCATCCAGCGCGACGTGCCCGACGTCGTCGTCACCGACATCGAAATGCCGCGCCTGACCGGATTGGAGCTCGCCCAGCGCATCCGCGAGCGCGGGCTCGAGTGCAAGGTCGTCATCGTCACCACATTCGCGCGCCCGGGCTTCCTGCGCCGCGCGCTCGACGCGGGCGTCAGCGGTTACCTGCTCAAGGATGCGCCCGCCGACCAGCTTGCGGACGCCTTGCGCAAGGTGCATCGCGGCGGCCGCGCGATCGATCCGCAGCTCGCGCTCGAGGCTTGGAGCGAAGCCGATCCGCTCAACGATCGCGAGCGTCAGGTACTGCGCCTCGCCGGCGAAGGTGCCTCGGCCGGCGACATCGCCGAACAACTGCATCTGTCGCAAGGCACCGTACGCAACTACCTTTCCGAAGCGATCGGCAAGCTCGGCGTCGCCAATCGCATCGAGGCGTATCGATTGGCGCGGCAGAAGGGCTGGTTGTAACCAACGAATGCGTGTTCCCGCCTGGCTGACATTCGCCGTTCTCGCCATTACACAGTCGGCGTGCACGCCGCAGCCGGCGTCTCCTCTCGACCACGAGGCTTACATTTGGCAACGCCAATGGACGCCCGCGATCGCCACGTCGATCGACACGATGCGCGGCGATTTCAACGGCTGGCGCGTGCTCGCGGCCGAGTCGACGACAGCGGGCGAGCTGGTCGATGCGTCGCCGCGACTCGATCTGCTCGCGCGCGGCGCCAAACCGGTGATCGCCGTGCTGCGCCTTAACGGCAGCCGGCCGCCGCCGTCGGCCGATCGCATCGCCCAACGCGTCGAAAAAGTTGTCGAAGCGTGGCGCGCAGCAGGCGTGTCGGTTTCCGGCATCGAGATCGATCACGACTGCGCGACTGCGCGACTAGAGGCTTACGCCGACCTGCTCGCGTCGTTGCGCACGCGCCTGCCGGCCGGTCTGAAACTCTCGATCACCGCGTTGCCGACCTGGATCGGCGCACCGGCGCTGGTGCGAGTGCTTGCCCAGGTCGACGCATCGGTGCTGCAGGTCCACGCGGTCGCCGCACCGCACGCGGGTGCAGGCGAGACTGGCCTGTTCGACCCCGCGCAGGCGCAACGCTGGATCGACGCTTACGCCGGCGTTGCACACCAACCGTTCCGTGTCGCCTTGCCGGCGTACGGCTTGCGCGTCGGCTTCGGCGACGATGGCGCGGCGATCACAGTGGAAGGCGAGATGCCACGCGCGATCGAGGCGGAGCACGCGCGCGAATTGCGTGCCGATCCTGTCGCGGTCTCGGCGTTGCTGCAGGCGCTTGCGCGCGCGCATCCGGCGTCGTTCGCCGGTATCGTCTGGTTTCGCTTGCCGAGCGAAGATGACAGGCGCGCATGGAGCATCGCCACGCTGCATGCCGTGATTGCCGGCGCGGAACTGAAACCCGACTTCGACGTGCGTGCGCCGTCCGCAGCCAACGGCGCGGCCGACATCGTGCTGGTCAATCGCGGCACACTCGATGCCCCGCCGCCGGCGTGGATCGAAGTCGCCGCGAAGGAATGTTCTGCGGCGGATGCGCTCGCCGGATTCAGGATGGAGAAGTCGGCTGCGGGCTGGCGGTTTTTTTCCACCGCCGATGCGATACTGCGCGCCGGGCATGAGCGCCGCATCGGCTGGGCGCGTTGCGCATCGATCGAAAAGGGACTCGTCAATGCACATCCGTGACACCTTGCTTTGCGCGGCGCTCGCTGCGGCGCTGCCGCTTTCCGCATTTGCCTGCGGGCCGGATTTCCCGGCCGAACTGCTGCGCGATCGCGCCTGGACCTTGGACAAGCTGCCCGAAGGCGCATTTGCGTTCGAGGCGGCGCATCTCGTTCCGGCACCGGTGTTCAAGGCGGTCGACGATGTCGAGGAATACGTCGACGGCCAGTCGCGTTCGTTGCGCGAGCGCGTCGAGCGCGACTGGTTCGGCGCGCAGTACGAACGCGTTGCCGCGGCGCGCGCGGCGAACGATGCGGCCGCGGCCTATGTCGCGGCCAACGGCCTGCCCGAAGAGGCGCGCCGTTATCTCGCCGGCACGGTGGCCTGGGCCAAGCACGATGTCGCCGAAGCGCAGCGCCGCTTCAACGGCGTGCTCGAATTGCCGGCTGGTGAGCGTGCCCGCTATGGCTTGTGGGCGCAATACATGCTCGCGAAGATCGCCGACCACGATGCGCCGGCGCTGCATGCCGCGTTGCGCGAGGAAGTGGCCAAGGGTGCAAGTGATCCCTACGGGCTTGCCGTGGCGAGCCTCGGCGAGGACGCGCGCCAGCGCCTCCAGGCGGGAGATGATGCAGCGGCCATCGCGCTGTACGCGCAACAGGTCGCCGCCGGTTCGAGGTCGGGGCGCGACTCGCTGTTGCAGATCGCGCGCGCGACGATCAAGGATCCGACGCGGCTCGACCGCGTGGTGCGCGACGACCTCGGTCAGCGCCTGATGACCGCCTACCTGTACACGCGCAGCGGCGAGTTGATCGACAACGAGATCGACGGCGAGAGCGCGCCCGCGGAAGTTGCGAAATCGAAGGCGGCAAATGATGCGCGCATGCAGCGCTTTCTCGACGCGGTCACGCACGCGGGCATCGATAAAGTCGCCGGCGCCGACCGCGTCGCCGCGCTGGCCTACCGCAGCGGCAAGTACGATCTCGCTGCGCAGCTCGCGCAGAAGGACACGAGCGGACTGGCCTGGTGGGTGCGTGCCAAGCTCGCTTTGCGCGCCGGCAAGGCGGATGAGGCCGCGCAAGCCTACGCGCAAGCGGCGAAGGCGTTTCCGGCGAACGAGGAATGGGGCGAGAACCGCGATGCCGGCGAGTTCGGGCCCGAGACGATCAAGCCGCAGTGCCGCATCGAGGGCGAGCGCGGCACGCTGGCGCTATCGCGCGGCGAATACCTCGCCGCGATGGAACATTTATACAATGCCGCATCACTGTACTGGCCCGACGCGGCCTATGTCGCTGAGCGCGTGCTCAACGTCGACGAGCTGAAGTCGTTCGTCGACGCGCACGCGGGCAAGCCGGCAGCGAAGCCCGCGGCAGCCGAAGGCGAGGGCGGCTACGGCAATCCCGCGGAGCCCGCAAGCGCCTTGCGCACGCTACTCGCGCGCCGCCTGCTGCGCGCCGAGCGCTACGACGACGCACTGGCCTATTTCGACGATGCGGAGCTGAAGAAGAAGGCGCTCGCGTATATCGACGCGCGCCGCGCCGCGGGTTCGGGAGACCGCATCGAACAGGCCAAGGCGTGGTACGCCGCGGCGCGTTCGGCGCGTTTCGACGGCATCGACCTGATCGGCTACGAACTCGATCCCGACTACCAGATCTATGCCGGCAGCTTCGATCTCGGCGGCGGCTGGAATGATGCCGACGCCGTTGCCGCCGCGAATGCGACCATCACACCCGGGTCGCCGCCGCCCGCGCGCAAGGACATTGTCGTGCCGAAGACGCTGGCCGGTCCCGACGAGGCCGCGCGCATCGCCGCGAGCCGCGCACAACCGCTCGAGCGTTTTCATTACCGCTACAACGCAGTCGATTTCGCCACGAAATCCGCCGATCTGCTGCCGCCGCGCACGCAGGCGTTCGCCGCGGTGCTCTGCCACGCGACGGCATGGTTG
>Ga0207712_10000340_pt1 | contig 42379 bp, 31 predicted proteins | sample KBSS44metaG_FD_184402 | JGI IMG/M metagenome (GOLD analysis project Ga0207712, IMG submission 184402) | Switchgrass rhizosphere microbial communities from Kellogg Biological Station, Michigan, USA - KBS S4-4 metaG (SPAdes) (version 2) | ecosystem: Host-associated > Plants > Roots > Rhizosphere...
CGCGTACAAGGTCGGCGAGCAGCACTATGATCTGGGCAACGACCTGTTCCACGCGATGCTCGGCAAGCGCCTGGTCTACAGCTGCGGCTACTGGAAGGACGCGCCGGATCTCGACGCAGCGCAGGAGGCCAAGCTCGACCTGGTCTGCCGCAAACTCGACCTGAAGCCCGGCATGCGCGTACTCGACATCGGCTGTGGCTGGGGCGAGGCGCTCGCGTACGCGGCGCGGAAATACGGTGTGACCGGTGTCGGCGTCACCGTGTCGCACGAGCAGGCGGAGTATGCGCGCGAGCTGTGCCGCGACCTGCCCGTCGAGATTCGCGTGCAGGACTATCGCGAAGTGCCCGATGAAATCGGCGATCAGAAATTCGATCGCATCTGGTCGATCGGCATGTTCGAGCACGTCGGCGTGAAAAACTACCGTGCCTATTTCGAGACCGTGCGCCAGTCCCTGCGCAGCAACGGGCTGACCTTGCTGCACACGATCGGCGGCAACGAATCGTCCAGCCACACCGATCCGTGGATCGAAAAGTATATTTTTCCGAACTCGATGATCCCGTCTGCCGCGCAGATCGCGAAAGCCGCCGAAGGGCTGTTCGTGCTCGAGGATTGGCACGGCTTCGGACCTTACTACGACCGCACGCTGATGGCCTGGCGCGCGAACTTCGATGCCGCGTGGCCGGCGCTCGGCGAAAAATACGGCGAACGCTTCCGCCGCATGTGGCATTTCTACCTCGGCGCCTCGGCCGCGAATTTCCGCGCACGCCGGCTGCAGCTCTGGCAGATCGTGTTCTCTCCGCGCGGCGTGCCGGGCGGTTATGCCGTGGTGCGCTGACGCCGCACCCGCGACGATCTAGCTGCTGCTGCCGCCAAGCGTAGAACCAACACGCGGGCTTGCGGCGAGCACAGGGCGCCGCTCACTCCGCGCATTCGCAACTCGTGAGCGGCCGTGTGGCGATGTAGGTCAGGTTGTTCGTATAAGAAACGAATCCATGCTGCCGCCCGTAGAGTCGCAGCAAGCAGACATCGGATTTCTTCTGCACGAAGAAAGCATAGTCAGTGCCGGACGGCGCGGGCACGAGGAACGGCCGCGGGCCAAACGCTTTGTCCGCGAGCGCCGAGCGCGCTTCCCGCGCGAGCGATTCGCCGGCATCCGCGCTTTCCCCCTGTTCGACGAGGATATCGCTCAAGCCACGCTGCATTTGCTCGGCGCAGGCTACGGTGGACAAATTGGTTACTCGCGCCACCGATGCGCACGCAACGAGACCCACAGACATCGACGCTATCGCGATCATCCGGCACAGATGCGTGATTTCCTCCCGATCAATGCTCACGATTGAACCCCATGCACTGCAACGGTTAGTAGGACAGCGACGTTTCAAAGGCTCCGATGTCGCAGCGCGCGCCCTGCGGTCGCGAATTCTCTGCTTCGTCCTTCGACAATGGGATGCCGGTCAGCGTTAGTCCCAACGGAATGCAGCCGAAGGCTGCGCCGCCGTCGCGCAACGGGCTTCCCGGCTGCAGCGGCAGCGTCTGCGGCAGGCGGTCGTTCGGCGCGATGCCGTTCCAGCCCAGGGTCGGCGACAGCAGCGGATCGGCCCCAACGATCACTCCGATACCGGTGGTCGGACCGTATGTGCAGGTTCCTGCCTGGATCAGGCTGTAACCGACCGTGGTCAGGTTGCCGTCGCAATCGGGTGTCGTCGAGTCCGTGTCGTGGTTGCTGCCGAGTGCGCTGTTGAGCACGGCAACTTGTACGGGATCGCCCGTTTCCACGCGCAGGCCCGCCCCGCCGTGGAACAGCGGTGGCGGAAAGACGTTGCCGATTCCCGGCATGTTGTTGTAGGCGATGGTGACATTGCTGAAACTCGCGCTGCCGGCGCCATTGACGTAGACGCCGGCGCCGCCGAGATAAGAAACGTTGTAGGCGAACGTGCTGTTGACCACGCGCGCATTGCCGTCATGGAACCATGCCCCGCCGCCGTGACCGAGCGTGAAGATCGAACCGAAGTTGTTGCGGAACGTGCTGTGATCGACCAGCACGGTTTGAGCGTCGAGCGGCCACGCGAACAGGCCACCTCCGGCCTGGGCAGAATTGCCGAACACGTCCATGCCGTACAGCAAGGTATCGCGGTGATAGACGAAGATGCCGCCACCCGGATCGCCGTAAAGGATCGGGTTCGCGAACGAGTGACCGTTGCTCACGCCGAACTCCAAGAGCGATGCCGGCGGCACGAAACCGGAATCGGAGGGCACACCGATCAACAGCACGCGCGCGTCGGGCGCGGCGTCGGCGCGGCGGACGATCACGTCGCGCGAGCCGTCGCCGATCAGCAACAGCGGAAAATCTACGCTCAACTGACCGAGCTGCAGGTTGTAGACGCCGCTCGGTATGTGCAGGGTTTGCGTCGTTCGCTGATTGAAATAGCGCACGCGCAATTCCTCGACTGCTGCGCGCAGAGTGCATTGCCCGCCGGTGGTTGCGCAGATGCCGTCGCCAGGATTCGCGTCGTGGTCGTCGCCGGTGTAATCGATGTAGAAGCTGTCCTGCACCTCGACCGCCCCGGAGTCGCAGGCGCCCTGCGCCGGGCGCGGAAAACCGCGCGCATCGAGGGCTTCACATGGCGCCTGCGCAGGATCGGTGCCAGCGCGCGCGTTGCGTGCGAGACTCAGATAGCGCGGGTGCATCGTAGGTACCACTCCGCCATAGTTCCACAGCGGCGCCAGGCCGATGCCGTCGTAGACGATATTGCCGTCGTTCGTACCGGACACGTCGCAGCCGAAGTCCTTCGGCAACAGATTGAAGCGAAGCGCGGCCAGACTGCCGTGGCAATCCGCGAACTGATCCGCCTGGTTGTCGATGACGATGGAATTGGTCACGAATGCCAAGGGATGGCCGTGCACCTCGATGCCTCCGCCGAGCGCCGAGTGATTCGAATTGCTCGCGCGATTGGCGCTGATGGTGACATTGTTCATTGTCAACGACGGTCCGCTCTTGGCGATTTGTGGAAAGCCAAGCGCGAATACGGCGCCGCCGGCCCGTTCGGCGCGATTGTCCGTCAATGTGACATTGCGCAGCGTGGCGTTCAGACCACGCGTGAAGATCGCACCGCCGTGGCCTCCACCGTTGTTGCCGATCTGCACGGCAGCATTGCCATGCAATGTGCTGTTGATCGCCTGCATGCCGGCTTTGTCGTCGACGTAAACTGCGCCGCCTTCACTTGCGAAATTGAGGCGGATTTCGACGTTCAGCAGCTTCAGCAACGGCTTGCTACTGGGTCCGCCGACGCGGATCGCTCCGCCGTTCGGCGCCGCCGTCTGCACGACGTTGCCGGACGTGAGGACCAGGTCGGACAGAATCAGCTGTCCCGAGTGCACGTCGAAGATGCGATCGAGCGATCCGCCGTCGATGACCGCGCCATTGCCGACGATGCTGACGTTCGATGCAACGTCGAGGTCGCCAGTGAGGTTGTTGTCTTCATCGGCGCCAGCCTGCGAAATCTGGATCTGGCTGACCGCCACCACGATTGAATCGGCACCGGAACCGGCCGGGCATCCCCCGGCCGGAGCGTGCGTGTTCGAGGCCTGAATGGCCTGGCGCAAGCTGCAGACACCTGGAGTGCTTAGGGCCGGATCGGCGCCGGTGTCGACGACGATCGTCGCCGCGTGTCCCGGGCACAGCACAGCGGACAGCGCCAGCACAAGTAGGAATGTGGATTCCCAGGGCTTTCCAAAGATATTGGGCATGATCGTCTCCTCAAACCCTGATCGCAACCGGTACTCCGAAAAGACGCAGTTCGCGGCAAAAGCCGCTCATCTCCAGTCCAATGCATACGAAACCCCCGATGTCGACTGAAGCGCACCGCTTGTCAGAGGGAAGATGCATCGGTACGGCAGTACAAAGTTTGCGCTCGTAGATTCTCGGCCTCATCCGTGGAGAATGGAATGCCGATACGACATGCCGGTGATGAGGACGAGGTCAGGCGGGATGGCTTTTGAGCGAACGGTAGGAGCAGCCTCGACGCCGGTGAAGGCGCCGAGACTCAAGTGGAATCCCGTTCCTTACCTCAGAAGTCCACGCGCGCGCTGAAACGAACATAGCGCGGTTGCTGATAGTCCGTAGTCAGACCGAAGGTGTTCACCGTTTGCGGATTGCCCGCGTTGCCGTCGTGGGTCATCGAGACACGCACCGCGTTGTGATCGTTCAGCAGGTTGAATACATCCATGCCGAAGGTCAGTTTTGCGCCATCGATCTGCGGGCTCCATTTGACGCCGACATCGAGGCTCTTGATCCACGGCGTGCGGCCGACCGTGCCGCGTTGGACCAACTTCTGGATCGCATCGCCATTGGCATCGGCCCCGGCATTGCAATAGTTGCTGCTCGGCCCGTAGCTTTGGTTGATGCTGAAGAGTTGATCGCTGCCCTCCGGTCCGGTCAACGGCAGGAAGCCGATACAACTGATCGGACCGCCGGACTCGACCAGCAGGTTGCCGGAGACTATCCAGTTCGATGCAGGCTTATAGGCACCGAAGAGTTTGAACACGTGGCGATGGTCGTTGGGCAGGTTGCCATTGATTCCGTCGGTGAACGAGGGATAGTCGAAGTCGGCCGTGGTACCCGCATCACCCTGCTGGAAATTCGAATCAACGTAGCCTTCCGCGTTGCCGTAGTCGTGCGACCAGGTGTACGAGGCGTGCGCATACCAGTTGTCATCCCACTGCTTTTCGACGAACAGCTCGATCGAGTTGTAGCGGCGCTTGTACTTCGGCAGCATGAAGTACTTGGCCGGAATGGTGACGTTGGTCAGCTTGCCGTCGCCGTTCAAGTCCAGCTTGAACGCATTGTCCCTCCCAGGGTTGAGCAGCATGCAACTCGGCAACGTGCTGTCGTCGAAATTGGTGTAGCCATGATCCGCCGCCCAATTGTCGAATGCGCCGGGCCAGCAAAAATCGTCCATGCCGGCACCGACTTTGCGTATGGTCGTGCTCACGCCGCCCGACCAGCGATCGGCGAATGCATGCTGGAATCCGAGGATCAGCTCGTCCTGATACATCGGCTTGAGGTTGGTCGCTGCGAACTGGCCAGGTGAAGGAATGATGCCGGCGCTGCTGACGACCGTCGAACCGAGATGCTGGCCCAGGGTGACCGGCGCCCCGGTGCGCGGGTCCTGGCCGGTGAACGTGTAAAAATCGGAGACGAATGTCTCGGCTCGGCTGGCGCGGATGTTCGTGTTCGACGCCACGGGTATGTAATAGCGGCCGAGCGTACCGAACAGCTTGTTGGCGGAATCCCCAGTCATGTCCCAGGAAAAGCCCAGGCGCGGCGCAAGCTGGTTACTCGACTTGACCGTGCTGCGGCCCAAGCCATCTTTGTTGTCGAACGTTTCCTCGCGCAAGCCCGCGTAGAACATCCAGCGGTCGTTGAACTGCCAAGTGTCCTCGATATAAGCCGCGGTATTGTCGACCTTGTACATGCCGCTGGCCGCGGATACGTGACGGGCACGCACATACTCGGTAGTGCCGTCAGGCGGCGTGACACCGTTGATCTTGCCGCCTAAGTACACGTAGTAGCGCCAATACACGCCGCCGGTATAGGTGTAGCCCAGGTCGGTGGAGGTGAATTTCTCGCCGTCGAAACCGCCGCGCAGCGTGTGGCTGCCCAGCTTCCATTCCAGATCGAGACGGCCGGCACGGCGCTTGTCGTAAGGATTCGTGCCTTTCGGATCGGAAATCGTCAGGTTGTTGGGATTGAAACACCCCTCCGCAACGAGATCGCCACTCGCCCCGTTGTTGACCGTGCGGCCGTCGAGCACCCAGGGGCAATCCGCGCCCGGCAGATTGCGCGGGTTGCGGTAGTTGTCCATCTTGAATTGGCCGTACTGCGCCGACAGAGTCAGGGCGTCGGTCAGGTAGCCGGTGTACTTGGCGATGTAGAGGTCGCCGCCGCTGATGTCGGTATAGCGATCGGCGGGGGTGAGATGCTTCGTGCTCCAGAGTGCGTCGCCGTTGTCGTAGGTCTGCACCGTCGTCCGGTCGTGACTGCTGATGCCGGTGAACTCGAGCAGGTGATGATCGCTGATGTTCCAGTCCAGCTTGACGAAGGCATGGGGCGTCTTCACCGTGCTGCGGGCGTTGAGATCCCTGCCGTAGGCCGTGTTGGTCACCGGGTTGAAGTCGTCACGGGTATTGGATTGGCCCTCGATCATCGCGTAGACGAACAGCTTGTCGCGCACGAGAGGCCCGCTGATGTAGGCGTTGTAGGTGACGTTGTTCTGTTTGTCGGCTTCATCGAAGATCACGTAGTCCTGGCCGTTCGGATTGCGCACGTTCGGACCCTGCGAGCGCAGCGCGTCTGGTTCCCAAAATGCCGCTCCGCCGAATTTCCAGTCGTTGCTGCCGCGCTCGGTGACGATGTTGATGACACCGCCGAGCGAGCGCCCGTATTCGGCACCGTAGCCGCCGGTCTTGACCTGTTCCTGCGCGATCGCATTGAACGGCAGGGTGAAGTAGCTCTGGAACGTATGCAGATTGGTGACATCGAATCCGTTGATGTAGTAGCCGTTCTCCGCGACCGACGAACCACCGAACGAGGCGAGATTGCCGAAACCAGGATCACCCTTGACCGTGCCCGGCGCGAGCAGCGCAACATTGGTAATGTCGTGGGCCACCGGCAGGACGGCGAGCTGCTGAGAAGTAAAAACCGTGGTCGATTCGACCGAAGACACGTCGATCGGATTGACCGCATTGGCAGTCACGGTCACCGTGCCCAGAGAAGTGCCCGTCGCCGCGCTGACAAAATTCACTTCCGTACCGGTGCCGACATTGACGCTTGCATCGCGCGAACCGGCGTCGGCGGTGACCTTGTAGCGACCCGTCGGCAATTGGGAGAAGCGAAAGCGACCTTCGCCGTCCGCCGCGATCGAACGTTTGCTGCCGGTATCCAGGTTTTCGAGTGTCACCGAAGCGCCGGACGACGCCTGGCCAAAAATCGAACCCGTGGCTTGCTGGGCGTGAAGCTGGCCTGCGGCGATGCACGCGCCGAGGGCAATTGCCAGACGTGTCAGCAAGAGGTTCGAGTGCCGAGATATAGAACGAATCATGTGATCTCCCTTGAATCAGGCAAATACGCGCCGAAAACCGTCGATAGCGACGGCACCGAAAAAAGTGCGCCCTGAAGCGCACCTACGTCGTCCCCAAACATGGAAAACCCCGAAACGCTGGATCCGGTACGAAGATCGGTCCTCGCACCTGCCGCACACCCCTCGTGTCCCTGCGCGGCCGCCAAACTATCTTTGCGATTGCTTGTGAGTGCTTGCGATACCTTTTGGTTTTGACCTAGCAAACCCGAAATGGAAGTCTCCGCTTCCGCAGACCATGACTTCTGGCACCCCCAGGGCACCGTAAATAAAAAGTTAAATTAAGTCAACAAATGTATAGAAATTTCGTCCTGCGCAGATCCGCGCACCGAAATGGAGCATTTCGCCGCGCCTAGCCGATGCCGGCTCATTCCTGATTTCCGGCACAATAGGCGGCTTATTTCCACCCGGGCCGCAAACGATCCCCGATGAATCTGCAAGCCAATTACGAACAACTTCCGCTCAAGGAATTCGCCGAGCGCTCGTATCTCGACTACTCGATGTACGTGGTCCTCGACCGCGCGCTGCCGTTCATCGGCGATGGCTTGAAGCCGGTGCAGCGGCGCATCGTCTACGCGATGAGCGAGCTCGGCCTCGATGCCGCGGCGAAGCCGAAGAAGTCCGCGCGCACGGTCGGCGACGTGATCGGCAAATTCCATCCGCACGGTGATTCGGCCTGCTACGAGGCGATGGTGCTGATGGCGCAGCCGTTCTCGTACCGCTATCCGCTGATCAACGGCCAGGGCAACTTCGGCTCGCCCGACGATCCGAAGTCGTTCGCGGCGATGCGCTACACCGAATCGAAGCTGACGCCGATCGCCGACCTGCTGCTCGACGAGCTCGGCCAGGGCACGGTCGAATGGACGCCGAACTTCGACGGCACGCTCAAGGAGCCGTCGTGGCTGCCCGCGCGCGTGCCGCACGTGCTGCTCAATGGTTCGACCGGCATCGCGGTCGGCATGGCCACCGACATTCCGCCGCACAACCTGCGCGAGGTCGTCGAAGCGGCGATCCTGCTGCTCGACGAGCCGGAAGCGTCGATCGCCAACCTGTGCCAGAAGATCAAAGGCCCTGACTTCCCGACCACGGCCGAGATCATCACGCCCAAGGCCGAGCTTAAGGCGATGTACACGAGCGGCAACGGCTCGGTACGCGCGCGCGCACGCTACGTGATCGAGGACGGCAACGTCGTCGTCAATGCACTGCCGTACCAGGTCTCGGGCGCAAAGATCATCGCCCAGATCGCCGAGCAGATGCGCGCGAAGAAGCTGCCGATGCTCGAGGACCTGCGCGACGAGTCCGACCACGAGAACGCGGTGCGTCTCGTCCTGATCCCGCGCTCGAACCGCATCGACCTCGACGAGATGATGCAGCACCTGTTCGCGACGACCGATCTCGAGAAGAGCTACCGCGTCAACCTCAACATGATCGGCCTCGACGGCAAGCCGCAGGTCAAGGATCTGAAGAAGATTTTGAGCGAGTGGCTGCGCTTCCGCGAGCAGACCGTGACACGCCGCCTGCAGCATCGCCTCGACAAGGTCGAGCGCCGCCTGCACCTGCTCGAAGGCCTGCGCATCGCCTTCCTCAACCTCGACGAAGTCATCCGCATCGTGCGCACCGAGGAAGAGCCGAAGTCGGTGTTGATCGCGCGCTTCCGGCTCAGCGAGGAGCAGGCCGACTACATCCTCGAAACGCGCCTGCGCCAGCTCGCGCGGCTCGAGGAAATGAAGCTCAACGCCGAGCGCGATGCGCTCGAGGAAGAACGCGCCAAGATCACGGTGATCCTGAAATCGCCGGCGAAGATGAAGACGCTGATCAAGGACGAGTTGCGCGCCGATGCCGAGAAGTACGGCGACAAGCGCCGCTCGCCGATCGTCGAACGCGAGGCCGCGCAGGCGCTCGACGAATCCGCGCTCGTCGCGAGCGAGCCGATCACGGTGATCCTGTCCGCGAAGGGTTGGGTGCGCGCGGCCAAGGGTCACGACATCGACGCAGCGTCGTTGGGCTATCGCGAAGGCGACGGTTTCCATCAGGCTGCAAAGGGCAAGACCGTACAGAACGTTGCCTTCATCGATTCCAATGGCCGAAGTTATTCGACGCCGGCGCATACGCTGCCCTCCGCGCGAGGCAACGGCGAGCCGCTGACCGGCCGCTTCACGCCGGCCGGGGGCGCGCGCTTCGACGCGGTCGCGATGGCTGACGCGGCGACGAAACTCGTGCTCGCCTCCGACTTTGGCTACGGCTTCGTGACCAAGTTCGAAGCGCTGCTCGCGAACAAGAAGGCCGGCAAGCAGATCATCAATCTCGACGACGAGGCGCACGTGCTCGCGCCTGCCTACGTGAACGATCCCGCGCGCGACCGCATCGCCGTGGCGACCAACCTCGGTCATTTCCTCATGTTCTCGGTCGCTGAGCTGCCCGAACTCGACAACGGCGGCAAGGGCAACAAACTGATCGAGATTCCGAAAGCGAAACTCGGCGAGGGCGAGCGCGTCGCCGGCATCGCCGTCGTCAGCGAAGGTTCGGGCGAAGTAACGGTCTACGCCGGCCAGCGCAAGCTCATCCTCAAGTGGGCCGACCTCGTCGAATACAACGGCAACCGCGCCCAGCGTGGCGGCAGCCTGCCGCGCGGCTTCCAGCGCGTGGAGCGGATCGAGACGACGGGCTGATCGCAGCGTCAGCGCATTGCACAGCGAAATTGCGCCGAGACGGTGCGTGCCGTCTCCGCGATGCGCAGCTGCCACGCATCACCGATGCGCGCGATGCGCAGCGGCACGGTCACGCTCGCGGCGTTGCGATCCGGCGTGAGCAACAGGTCAAAGCTCGCCGCATCGTGCCAGCCTTTGAACGCCAGCGCGGAGTGGTCGCCACCGAATTGGCACGACAATACGAGACGCGGCCCGGTCTCGTCGAGCGCGGCCACGCGCAGCGGACGCATTGCATCGTCCGCATTGAACTCGACGAGATGTCGACCGTCAGGCGCCGGTGCGACCAAGTCCGCGGCGTTGTGCACGAACGCGATCTTGCCGTTCGCCGGATTGACGAGGAAGCTGCCCGGCGCGTCGTGGGCGAATTCGACTTCGACGCGGTGATAGCCGCTGCCTGGCAGGCGACCGAGGTAGCGGTGCGTCTCGCCGTCGCCATCGGCGGCCGCAGTCGGCGGGCGATTCCAGTCAACGAACTCGACTGTCGCGCCCTGCGCCGGGCGTACGCCAAGGAGTTCGCCGGCGCGCGCCGCGGCTCCCGCGGCCAACGCCTGGCGTTCGCCTGCATCGAGGCATGATCGATTCGCCGGGGCGCAATGGAAGACATCGGCGGCGACCGGCAGCGGCAGCGCATCGGCGCCGACGATCGGTGCGACGCGGATCGCGTCGACATCGGCCGGTGTAAGCAGAACTGTTTCGGCGCGGCGGTCGGCGGCGGCAGGCGCAGATGCAGCAAGATCGAGCACACCCGGGCTGTCGAAGCGCATGCCGCGGTCGACTTCGGTCGCAGCGAGCGCGGAAGCACAGAATGCGATCGCCGCAACGAGGCAGGCGCGGCGGGTAGAGCGCAGGCTGGAGACGTTCATGGCGTGGATTTCCAAAGCGGTTGCGGCACCGTCGTCGTCAACGGCATCTAGCGCGAATTCTCACATGTGGCGGCAAGCGCAATGCGCGACCGGTTGCCATTTGATCCGTGAGGCATTTCGCATTGCGTGGGGTGCACCAAAGCCGCGACGCATGCCTTACCATCGCCATACATCCCTGTTGCGCCCAAGCCCATGCTTCTGCGAATCCTGCGCCGCCTGTTCCTCGCCTTGATCGTCGTTCTGGCCGCCGTCGCAATCGGCGCATACCTCCTCGTCCGTGCCAGTCTGCCGCGGCTCGAAGGCGAGATCGCCGCGGCGCGCTTCGCCGTCACGGTCGAGCGTGACGCCGCAGGTGTCGCGACGATCAAGGGGCCGGACCGGACCAGCGTTTCGTATGCGCTCGGCTATGTGCACGCACAGGAGCGCTATTTCGCGATGGACCTGATGCGCCGCGCTGCCGCGGGCGAGCTGTCCGAACTGGTCGGCGCGGCGACACTGAAGCTGGACAAGCAGCGTCGCGTGTTCCGCATGCGCGCGCGCGCCGAAGCGTCGCTCGCCGCGCTGCCGCCCGAGCAGCACGCCGATGTCGCCGCGTATCGCGACGGCGTCAACGACGGCCTCGCCGCGCTCGCATCAAGGCCGTGGGAATACTGGCTGCTCGGCACCCAGCCCAAGCCGTGGACCGAAGCCGACTCCATCCTCGTGCTCGATGCGATGTTCTTCGACCTCAATGACTCGAGCAACGCGCGCGAACTCGCCTACGCGAAGATGAAGGCCGCGCTGCCCGAGAGCGTGGTCAGGTTCCTGCGCACGACCAGCGGCCCGTGGGACGCACCGCTGTCCGGCGCGGAGATGCCGCTGCCGACGCTGCCGCCCGAAGGCGACATCGACTTGCGCAAAGCCGACGCCAAGCTGATCAAATTGGCCGATGCCACCTCTGCACCGGTCGACGTGCTCGGCAGCAACAATTTCGCGGTTGGCGGATCGCTGACTCAAACCGGTGCGGCGATGGTCGCGAACGACATGCATCTCGGCTTGCGCGTACCCAATATCTGGTTCCGCGCTCGGCTGCAGTATCCGAACCCTCACCATGCGGGCGAGAGCATCGACCTGATCGGCGTCACCCTGCCCGGCCTGCCCTCGCTCGTGGCCGGCAGCAACCGTCATGTCGCCTGGGGTTTCACCAACAGCTACGGCGACTGGCTCGACTGGGTGCGCGTGAATCTCGATCCGGGCGACAAGAACCGTTATCGCACCGCTGAGGGCTGGCAGGCGATCGCGAAAAGTACAGAAATCATCAAAGTACACAACGGCGCCGACGAGAAGCTCGAAGTGCGCGACACGCAATGGGGCCCGATTTTCGCCGACGACGCCGACGGCACGCCGCTCGCATTGGCGTGGACAGCATTGCAACCCGGCGGCAGCAACATCGAACTGCTCAATCTCGACTCCGTCGCCTCGGTCGACGAGGCGATGGCAGTCGCCAACCGCGCCGGCATGCCGGCACAGAACTTCACCGTCGGCGATGCCGCCGGCAACGTCGGCTGGACGATCGCCGGACGCATTCCGCACCGTGTCGGCGACTGCGATCCGCAACTGCCCTGCGACTGGAGCCGGGCCGGCAATGGCTGGGACGGCTGGCTCGATCCGGCCGACTATCCGCACGTGATCAACCCGCCCGCGGCACGCATCTGGACGGCGAATTCGCGCACGCTCGATTTCGACTCGCCCGCATACACGCGCGTCGGCGACGGCGGCTTCGACCTCGGCGCGCGCCAGCAGCAGATTCGCGACGACTTGCAGGCGAAACAGCAATTCGCGCCGGCCGATTTCCTCGCGGTCCAGCTCGACGATCGCGCCTTGTTCCTGCAGCCATGGCACGAGCGGCTGCGCAGCGTGCTGGCGAACGCAGAGTCAGCCGATCTCGTCGGCATGAAAAAGTATACCAATGACTGGAACGGCCACGCGGATCCGAATTCCGTCGGCTACCGGCTCGCGCGTGCCTTCCGCCTCGAAGTGCTCGACACAGTGCTCGGCGGCTTCGCCGCGGCGGTGCGAGCAAAGGTCCCCGATTTCAAATTTCCGGCGCAGTTCCAGAGCGAACACCAAGTCGAAGCGATCCTGCAGGGCCGCCCACTTTATCTGCTGCCACCGGGCTACGCCGACTGGGACGACCTGCTGCGTCAGTGCGCGCAGCGCGTCGCCGCCAAGCTAGACGCGCAGCCGGGCGGACTCGCCGCGCGCAATTGGGGCGAGGTGACAAAGACGAATATCACCCACCCGCTCAGCGCAGCGGTGCCGCTGCTCGGCAAACTGATCGACATGCCTTCAGAGACGCTGCCGGGCGATAGCAACATGCCGCGCGTGCAAGGCGCAACGTTCGGTGCGAGCGAGCGCTTCGGCGTACAGCCCGGGCACGAAGAGAGCGGCTATTTCCACATGCCGGGCGGACAGAGCGGTAATCCGCTGTCGCCGTTCTATGGCGTTGGCCACGAGGATTGGGCTCAGGGTAAGCCGACTCCGTTCCTGCCCGACGCTACAAAGTATAAATTTGTATTTTTTCCAAAAGGATAATACGCAGCATGACTACCGAAACCCTGAACCCCGCCAGCGTCACCACGAAGGCCAACCTGTTCGCCGACGGCAAGTGCGTGTCGCACACGCTGCATTTCGCCGACGGCGGCCGCAAGACGATCGGCGTGATCCTGCCGTCGACGCTGACTTTCAACACCGGTGCGCCCGAAGTCATGGAAGGCGTCGCGGGCTCGTGCGAATACCGCCTCAACGATGGTGAAGCATGGATCAAATCCGCCGCTGGCGAGAAATTCAGCGTGCCGGCGAACTCGAAGTTCGAGATCCGCACGAACGAGGGCTACCACTACATCTGCCACTTCGGCTGAGACTACACAGGCACGGGCGGATTTGCTCCGCCCGTGCCGAACAAGAGACCGCTCAGCGCACGCTTGCGCGGCCGGTCGAAGCGATGCCGATCCCGGCCATCAGCACCCCGATCAGCAGCAGCGACCACAGGTTCGACGCCGGCGCCGGCACGGCTGTCGTTGCGGGCGGCGCCGCGGTCACGACGACCAGCAGCGGCATCGTCGTCACGACCGGCTGGAACGCGGCGTCGCCAGCATAGTACGCGGCGATCGAATGGGTGCCCGGCGTGGCAAGCGTCGTCGAACAGGTCGCCGTGGAATTCGTCGTGCCCGCCACCAGCGTCACCGCCGGCGCGCACAGCAGCGTGCCCGTACACGTGCCGCCGCTCAATGCGCCGTCGCAGAACAACACGGTGCCGCTCGGCGGATCGCCGGCCACGGTCGCCACGATCTGCAGCTGTTGGCCAGGCTGCGCCGAAGCCGGCCCGCTCAAGGTCAGCGTCGTCGATTTCTTCGCGATCGTCACGTTGCGCGTCACCGGTGTCGCGGCCGCGTGACCGACATCGCCCGCCTGGCTTGCAGTGAGGGTGCAGATGCCTGCTGCCAGCATCGTGACCGTCGCCGTCGCCGTCGGCGCGGCGAAGCTCGTGCTGCTGATGCTGCACACGCTGCCGGTGCTCGTCGAGAACGCGGCTTGCAGGCCGGAGTCGGTGTCGGCAGTGATTGTGAACGTGCCGTTCGTCAGCGTTTGCGTTCCCGGATCCGGGAACGTGATCGTCTGCGCCGCGAGGCCGATCGCGACGTTCTGCGTCGCTTCCGTCGCCGCCGCGTAGTTGCCGCTCGCACTGGCCCCGGTGTTCGCCGCAAGCGTGCAGGTGCCCGCGCTGACGATCGTCACCGTCGTAGCGCTTACCGTGCACACTGGCGTCGTCTTCGACGAATAGACGATCGGCGAATCACCGTCCGTCGTCGCCGGCGGATTGATCGCGAACGTGCCGCCGCTGACGTAGGTCTGCGCCGCCTGCGGCGGGAACGTGATTGTCTGCGCCGCCAAACCGATCGCGACGTTCTGCGTCACCTCGGCCGCCATCGCGTAGTTGCCGCTCGGGCTGGCGCCCGTGTTCGCCGCAATCGTACAGGTGCCGCGGCTCACCATCGTCACCGTCGTGGCGCTGAGCGTGCACACCGCAGGCGTTGTGGACGAATACACGATCGGCGAATCGCCGTCCGTCGTCGCCAGCGGATTGATCGCGAACGTGCCGCCCGCCGAATACGTCTGCGATGCCTGCGCGCCGAAAGTCAGCGTCTGGCCAATCGGGCTCACCGTGGGCTGCGGCGCCGCGATGTAGGTCAACTGGTAGGGAAACGGCACGCTCGCGCCCTTGCCGCCGATGTTGACGGCCGTGCCGGCGGCGCGCTGCGGATCGTCGAACCACGCCAGCGTGCCACCCAATGCCACGCTCGTTCCATACCGGTCAAGGCTGGTGTAAGCGGCGACGGTCGGCGTTGACGAGCCGTAAGTCGCCGTCACGCCGCTGGCCGTCACCAGCACGTAGGGAAAGCCTTTCAGCACCGGATACGGATAGCCCGCCAACCACGTCGCAGACGTGTCCCACAAGCCGGTCGCGATCGGACCTTGCGAGAGCCATTGCACCGGCGAAAGGCCCTTCGCGTCGGCAGCGGATCCTCCCGTGAGTCCCGCCGGCGAATCGGCGGTGACGATGCCCTGGTAGCTCACCTCGTTGTTCCAGAAACTGTGGCTGATGCTGCCTCCGTGCTGATCGGCGTTGGCGCTCACCAGGGCGCCGGCATTGATGCCCGAGAGGCTGGCGATGACGTAGGTGTTGCTGATCGCGCCATAGTTGGTGCCCACCAAGCCGCCGACATAGCTGTCGCTCGCCGTCACGCTGCCCGTCACGTAGGCGTTGCTGATGCTGCTGCTGCTTCGCCCGACCAGCCCGCCAACGGTGTTGCCACCCGACACGCTGCCGCTGACGTAGACATCGCTGATGCTGCCATCGAGCGAATAGCCCACCAGCGCACCGACCCACATGCCGCCGGTGACGGAGACATTGCGCAGCGCCAGGTTTTGCAGAACCATTCCCGTGGCCTTGCCGAACAGGCCGATGCGGCCGCCGTCGGGTTGGTTGATGGTGAGGTTGGCGATGAAGTGATATTGCCCGTCGAGACTTCCGCTGAAGTCGTTGCCGTCGCTGCCTATCGTGACGAACCCCGTCTGCGCCCACATGCCGTTGCTGTTCGCCGCCGTGCCGTCGTTGCGGTCGGTTTCGCTCGCGTCGAGGTTGCCGAGCAAGGTGTAGGGGCCGCCGAGCACATAGCTCGCGCCGAGCACCAGGTTCATCAACTGCAACTGGTGCATGGTGTCGATCGTGGTCGCGTATTCCATTTGCAGGAACGGGCGCGTGTAGCCGTTGAACACTACCCATGCGTTGTCGCTGGTCTTGCAGACCTCGTACAGGCAAGTCGAGGCACCGAGGTTGGAGTAGGCACTTTGCTTGAAGGCGTAGTTCGCCGCGCCGCTTTGCGCCGGGTCGCTGGTGACGGCGCTGACGTTGGTGACGGTACCGATGCCGCCGGCACCCGTCGCACTGTTCTGGCCGGTGCTGAAACTGTCCCAGTAGCTGTTGCTGACAGTGCTTTGATCTCCGCTATCGCCCAGCAGGCCGCCGACCTTGCTGCCCGCCCCGGACACCCGGCCGCTGGCCCAGGCATGGGCGAGGCTGCCGCCCAACGTGCCGCCCAGCAGACCGCCGGCGCCATCGTTCGCGACCGTCACGCTGCCGGTGGCATAGGCATAGTCGATGCTGCCCGTGCTGAAACCCACCAGACCGCCGCCGTAGTTGGTGCCGGAAACATTGGCGGTGGCGAAGGCATTGCTGATGCTGCCGTCGTCGCTGTAACCCACCAACCCGCCGACCGCGTAGTAGCCCGAGACCGAACCGCCGTCCACGCCCACATTGCGCACCACGCTGCCGATGCCGATGGCGCCGAACAGGCCCGCGCACAGACCGCTGCTGCCGGGGTTGATCGTCGGATCGACGACCACATGCCCGAGTCCGTCGAAGCGGCCGTTGAAGCCGCCACTGCAATCGCCGATCGGCACGAAGCCCTCGCCGCCGTTCCAGCCGCTCGTGGCCGTGGCGTCGATGTCGTTGAACAGCGCGAAGTTGCCGGCGAGGTTGGCGTTGATCGCCTGCAATTGGTCGAGCGTGGTCACTGGCGTGTAGACCAGTGCGCTGGCAGCGCCGGCGCTTTCCGCCTGCACGTACACCGCGCCGGGCAGGGATTTGAGGTACGGCGTGGTTTTGCCGTTCTGGTTGTCCCACACGGCCGCGTCGAAACCGCCCGGCAACGCCGAAACCAGATTCGCCAGCGAAATCGCCGTGCCGACGCCATTGTCCGGGTGCGCGCCGGCCGTGTCGCTGGCGAACCAGCCGTCGCTGACGCTGCCGCCAGGGCCGGCATCGTTGAGACCCACCAGACCGCCGACATAGCTGTTGCTGCTGGCCGAAACGCTGCCGGTGGCAAAGACGTGCTCGACGGGGCTCATGTTGTGGCCCACGAGGCCGCCAACCTGGATGCTGCCCGTCACGTTGCCGGTGGCATAGGCGTTGCGCAAGGTCTCGCTGGCGGTGGCATTGGTCTGGGTGACTCCCACCAGCCCACCGATGCTGTCCTGCCCCGTTACGTTGCCGCTCGCCCAGACGTTGTTGACGGCACCGCCAGATTGGGTGGTACCCACGAGGCCGCCGACCGCGCCCGTGCCGGTCACGTTGCCGCCGGCCCAGGCATCGGCGATCAGGCTGCCGCTGCCGTTGTGGAAGCCCACCAGACCGCCGACGAACAGAGTGCCCGAGACGGCGGCCGTGGAATAGACGTGGGCGATGACGCCGAAGTTGTCGCCGACCAACGCGCCGACCCACCCACCGCCCGACACGCTGCCGCCGCGCACGCCGACGTTGCGGATCACGCCGCCCGAGTTGTAGGAAAACAGTCCGGTGTCGTCGACGCTACCGGCAATGACGAGATCGAGCAACTGATGGCCGAGGCCGTCGAACCGACCGCTGCCGCCAAGGAAACCAAGCGGCGTCTGGCTGGTCGCGCCGCTCCAGTCCACATCCGCCGCCAGCGCGTAGGCGCCCGTGATGGTGCCATTGGAGGGAGGACGGATCGCTTCCAGTTCGGCAAGGGTGTGGATCAGCGCGTAGGCCGTGCCGTTGACGCGGTAACTTTGCCCGGTTCCGGTGAAATCCACGCGCCCGGTGAAGCCGCCGGCCGTCAGCGCCATGGCCACGCCGCCGTCGGCAGCGGACGCGGCGGTTTCAAGCGATAGGCCGGCCGAACCCGAGGCCGTCATCACCGCGTCCACGTTGACGCTGCCGGCGGGCGCGGACAGCGTCAGCGTGTGCGCATTCCAGTTCACCGTGTCGAGCACGACGAGATCACCCGACGCGGCCGTCAGTGTGACGTCGCCCTGGGCAAGCCGCGCCGACAAGCGCGCGCCAGTGATGTCGCCGCCATACGGTGCGATCACGTAATCGGCGAACGCTGGCGCGGCCACGCCAAGTGCCGCGAGCGCGGCGAAAAAACGAAACATGAAGCGCATGGGATTCCCTGCTGTGGCCGTCGCGACGCGCGAGCCGTTCAATCAGCGATGATGCGGTTGGCGCCGTGCCGGGCACAATCACACTTTGGAGTGAGGCGCACCGTCGAGCGAAGCTTGCTCCGTTACTTTTCCCCCGCCCCATCGCCGTGAGAGACAACACATGAGTGACCGTTATCACATTTCGAAAGAAATGCGCCGACGCGGCACGCTAAAATTTGGTGTCCGATGGCTACGCACTGATCGATATCGATGAACGTGAAGTTTTCCGAATCCGACATACAGGCGCGCTTCCAACAACGCTTGGTCGAGTTGTATGCGGCCGAGCCGGACTTGCATACGCTGCCGCGCGAAGTGTTCGCCTGTCTGGAACTGGCGGTCGAACATGACGTAGGCGGATGCGACATGGCCGGCTTCGGCGAATTTCATCTCGACAGCGGCGAGTTCCGCGTCGAGTATTCGCGCGTCGACCCGGATCCGCAGCGCCGCGCCCAGGGTGTCGCCGCGTATGCGAAGCACGCGGGCAGTCATCCCTTCTGGGGCAGCGACCCGGCCTTCTTCGGCGAGCGCGCACTGCGCGAGTCGGATTTCTTCAGCGACGAAGAATTCATGGCGTTGCCGATCGCAAAAGAGGTGTTCCTGCCGTCTCACGCGCATCGGCAGATGAAGGCGGTGATCATGCAGCACGGTTACGCGTTGTCGATCTCGGTGCATCGCATCGTCGGCAAGCCGGCATTCTCCGATGTCGAGCGCGATCGCATGCAGGAACTACGCCGCCATCTTGCGATCATCTACCGTCAGGCACTCGAACGCACCGCGCAGACGTTGCCGCCGGCCGAGAAGCTGATCCACCTCTGCCCCGACCTCACGCCGCGTCAGCGCGACGTGTCGCGCCTGCTCGCGGACGGCAAGTCGAACGAGGCCATCGCCCAGTTGCTCGGCGTGCGCCTGGACACCGTCAAGAGCCACCTGCGCATGGTGTTCGACAAGCTCGGCGTGGACGATCGGCTCGGCGCGGCGTTGGCCGTGCATCGGCGGCCGCCGTTCGCGCGCCTGCCGCCGATGTGGACGTTGCCCGGATCGCGCTGGTCGCCGGCCGGCGAGCACGTCATCGCCGCACCGGCGTCTCAACCGACTGCCGCGGCGGCTTGACGAGTCGTCTCGTCAGGCCAGCAGCTTCTCGCCGATGCGCAAAAAGAGCGCCGGCAGCTTTTCCAGTTCGTCGAGCGCGACATGCTCGTCGATCTTGTGAATCGAAGCGTTGATCGGCCCGAGCTCGACGACTTCGGCGCCGAGCGGCGCGATGAAGCGCCCGTCCGAGGTGCCGCCGCCCGTATTCGCTTCCGGCGTAACGCCGCAGATCTCGCGCACAGCTGCACTCGCCGCCGCGCGCAACGCGCCTTCGTGCGTGAGGAACGGCTCGCCCGACAGGTCCCAGGCGATTTCGAAATCGAGGCCGTGCCGGCGCAGGATCGCATCCACGCGTTCGCGCAGCGAGTCGGCTGTGCTCTCGGTGCAGAAGCGGAAATTGAAATCGACTTCGAGCGCGCCCGGCACGACGTTGAGCGCGCCGGTGCCGGCGCGGATATTCGAGATCTGCATCGAGGTCGGCGGGAATTCCTCGTTGCCCTCGTCCCATTTCGTCGCCGCGAGTTCGGCCAGTGCCGGCGCGGCGAGATGGATCGGATTCTTCACCTTGTCCGGATAGGCAACATGACCCTGCACGCCGCGCACGACGAGTCGCGCCGACAGCGAGCCGCGCCGGCCGACGCGCATCACGTCGCCGAATGTCTGCGCGGATGAAGGCTCGCCGACCACGCACCAGTCGATACGCTGGCCGCGGCGGCGGAATTCCTCAACGACGCGGCGCACGCCATCGAGATTGGTCGGCCCTTCCTCGTCGCCGGTGATAAGCAGCGCGATCGTGCCCTTGTGCGTCGGGTGATCGCGCACGAACGATTCCAGTGCGAGCGTCATCGCCGCCACGCCGCTCTTCATGTCGGCCGAGCCGCGGCCGTATAGACGTCCATCGCGGATCGTTGGCTCGAACGGCGGACTCGTCCACTTGTCGAGCGGCCCCGGCGGCACGACGTCGGTATGGCCGAGGAATACGAGCACCGGTCCGTCGGAGCCATGCGTCGCCCAGAGATTGTCGACCTCGCCATAGCGCAGGCGCTCGATCGTGAAGCCCGCGCGCGCGAGGCGATCGGCGAGGAGTTGCTGGCAACCGCGGTCTTCCGGCGTGACCGAGGGACGGCGGATCAGATCGATCGTGAGGTCGAGGATATCGCTCATGCGTCGAAAATCTGTTTGAACAGCTTCTCGCTGAAGCCGAGGCTCACCTCACCACCGCGCACGACGACGGGGCGACGAACGAGTGCGGGATATTCTTTGATCAGCAGCAACCACTCCGGATCGGACTCGGGCGCTTTGCGGTTCGGTGGCAGGTTGCGCCAGGTCATGCCGCTGCGGTTGACGAGCTTGTCCCAACCGCCGACCTGCTTTGCCCAGTCCTTCAGTGCCGGTGCGTCGACGCGATGCTCGCGATAGTCGATGAATTCGTACGCAATCTCGTGTTTATCGAGCCACTTGCGCGCCTTCTGGCAGGTGCTGCATTTTTCCAATCCGTATACTTTGGTACTCATGCCTTCGATCCGAAATTGAGTTCAATGCCATTGCCCGCGGGATCGCGGAAGAATATCTGGCGCTGGTCGGTCAGCGGTACATCTTCGATTTCATACGCGATCCCGGCAGCTGTTAATGCGGCGCGCATCGCTTCGAAATTCTCGCATGTGAACGCAACGTGATCGAATGTCGGCACGCTGCCGACCTCGCGTATTTCACCCGCACGAGTCTGGGTCAAATGCAGCACATCCTGATCGTCTGCATAGAGCCAATATCCGCGACTGCGGAAAGCCGGGCGTGCGCCGACGCGCAGGCCAACCATCGCGCAGTAGAAGTCGCGTAATTCCTCCAGCAACGGGCTTGGCGCGCGAATATTGTAGTGGTTGAGACCGATGGCTGACACGAACGGAGGAGTGCGATCAGTCGCCGCTGCGCAACAGCTCGTTGATCGAAGTCTTGCTGCGTGTCTTCTCGTCCACCTGCTTGACGATCACCGCGGCATAGAGACTGTGGCTGCCGTCTTTTGCCGGCAAGGAGCCGGCAACGACGACGCTCCCGGCGGGCACGCGGCCGTAGCTGACCTCGCCGGTGGCGCGGTTGTAGATGCGCGTGGACTGGCCGATGAACACGCCCATGCCTATCACCGAACCGCGCTCGACGACGCAGCCTTCGACAACCTCCGAGCGCGCGCCGATGAAGCAATCATCCTCGATGATCGTCGGCCCGGCCTGCAGCGGCTCGAGCACGCCGCCGATGCCAACGCCGCCGGACAGGTGCACGTGCTTGCCGATCTGTGCGCACGAGCCGACCGTGGCCCAGGTGTCGACCATCGTGCCTGCGCCGACGTAGGCGCCGATGTTGACGAAGCTCGGCATGAGTACGACGTCCTTGGCGATATGCGCGCCGCGGCGTACGACGCTGCCGGGCACGGCACGCGCGCCGAGCGCGCGGAATTTTTCCTCGTCGTAGCCTTCGAAGCGCAGCGGGACCTTGTCGTAATACGGCGCCGGCGCGGCATCCATCACCTTATTGCCATGGATGCGGAACGACAGCAGCACGGCCTTCTTCAACCACTGGTTGACCTTCCAGCCGCCCTGCCCGTCGGGCTCGGCGACACGCAGTTCGCCGCTCTCGAGCAGGTCGAGCGCGCGCTTGATCGCAGGACGCAGTGCGGATTCGATTTCGGTAGGTTGCAGATCGGTACGGCGCTCCCACGCCGCGTCGATGGTGTCTTCAAGAGATAACATAGGTCTCCACGGTCTGGGTGTTCGTGACGCTCGGCGCGGCGAGGCGTTCGATGAGCGCCTCGCGCAGCACCTTGCACGCGTCGGCATCGAGCATGCGATTGTATTCGTCGGTGAGCTGAAAGAAATCCTCGACACGCTCGCCGAACGTGGCGATGCGCGCGTCGTGCACGCGCAGCTTGCGCGCGCGGAACACCTGCGCCACCGCGGCGAGCAGGCCGGGACGATCCGAGCAAACCAGGGCGAGCTGGGTGCGCGCGCTCTGCGCGTCGTCGCGGAATTCGATGCGCGTGGGGATGTGGAAGTGACGCAGCCGGCTCAACGGCCGCTGCGCGCCGACCGATACCGGATACGGATCCTGGCGCAACGTTTCCTCGAGCGTCGAACGCAGGCGCTGCACGGTGCCCGAGTCGAGCGTGCGCGAATTCGCGTCGAGGACGAGGAAGTTGTCCATGCCCATGCCGCTCTTCGAGGTGACGATGCGCGCGTCGAGTACGGACAGGCGCATGCGTTCGAACACGGCGGTCACCGCGGCGAACAGGCCGTCGCGATCCGCCGCATAGACGAAGACTTCGCTGCCGCCGCGCGGCCCCTGCGGGTCGACGAGCACGAGTGGCGCTTTCGCGTCGCTCGCGTTGGCGATGCCCGCGGTCTGCCACGCGATCAGGCTTGGCTTGAAGCGCAGGAAGGTTTCCTCGGGGAAGTCCGACCAGATGCGTCCGATCGACTGCGCCGACAGGCCGAGTTCGGCGAGCGCCTCGTACGCCTGCGCCTGCGCCTCGCGCACGCGCTCGGGCACGTGCGGCGGCCGCTCGAGGCCGCCACGCAGCGCATAGCGCGCGCTCGTGTAAAGATCGGCGAGCAGCTTGTCCTTCCACGAGTTCCACAGCTTCGCGCTGGTGCCGGCGATGTCGGCACAAGTCAGCAGGTACAGATAATCGAGCCGCTCGGAATCTTCCACCGTGGCGGCGAAACGATGGACGACGTCGGGATCGTTGATGTCCTGGCGCTGCGCGGTCACGCTCATGTGCAGATGCCAGCGCACGAGCCAGGCGACGAGGTCGATGTCGGCCGCGGACAGGCCGAGCGCAGCACCGAACTCGCGCGCATCCTTCTCGCCGAGTTCGGAATGATCGCCACCACGACCCTTGGCGATGTCATGGAACAGGGCGGCGAGAATCAGGAGCTCCGGCTTGGCCAGGCGCTCGAACAGTTGGTGCGCGAGCGCGAATTCGCGGCTCTTGTCCGCGTCGGCGAAGCGCGCGACGTTGCGCAGCACGCGCATCGTGTGCTCGTCTACCGTGTAGACATGGAACAGGTCGTACTGCATGCGCCCGACGACCTTGCCGAACGCAGGCAGGTACTGTGCGAGCACGCCGTAGCGGTTCATGCGGATCAGCGCATCGACTGCCGGCGCGCCCTTGCGCAACAGGCGCGCGAACGCGGCGTTGACTCCGTCGTCGAAAGCGAGATCGCGGCCGATCTTGGTCAGTGCCTCGTTGATGCGGCTGACGAGATCGGCGCGCAGACCCTTGATCTCGGGATGCTCGACCCAGACGCGGAACAGGTCGATCAGCGCGGCGGGACGGCGCAGCAACAGGTCGGGCGGATCACAGTCGAGGCGCCCGCCGAGACTGACGAAGTCGATGCTGAGCCGCTGCGGCACGGCCGATGCGGAGTCCGCATCGAGCGCCTCCTCGCAGCGCTGCAGGAACTGCTCGTTGAGCCGGGCGACCACGATCGCGGCGCGAAAGAAGCTTTGCATGAACTGCTCGACGCCGAGGTTGCGCGCATGCTCGTCGGTATAGCCCAGGCGCTCGGCTAGCAGGCGCTGGTAGTCGAACAGCAGACGTTCTTCGGGGCGTCCCGCGGCAAGATGCAGCGCATAGCGGATGTGCTGCAGGCGCGCGCGCGCAGCCTCGACCGCAGCGGCTTCATCCGCGGACAACATGCCGCGCGCGACCAGCGCCTGCAGCGTCGGCGCATCGAACAGGCGCTTGCCGAACCACAGGATCAGCTGCAGTGCGCGCAGGCCGCCTGGGCCGTCCTTCAGATTCGGCTCGAGGTTGTAGGCAGTGTCGTTGAACTTGGCCCGGCGCTGTTCCTCCTCGGTGCGCTTGGCCGCGAAATATTGCGCCGGCGGCCACAGGGTTTCGTCGTGCATCAGGCGCGCGAATTCGTCGGCGAGCGAGGTCGAGCCGAGCAGCAGGCGCGCGTCGAGCAAGCTCGTGTAGATCACCGCGTCCGCGCCGGCCAACTCCCGGCATTCGGCCAGCGTGCGCACGGCGTGGCCGGGCTTCAAGCCGATGTCCCATAGGCAGGTGAAGAACGATTCGACCGCGCGCAGCGCCGCCGGCTCCGGTTTCGGCACGCTCAACACGAGCAGGTCGACGTCGGAGTAAGGGAACATCTCCTCGCGCCCGAATCCGCCGGCAGCGAATAGCGCGAGCATCTCGCTCTCGCCGACGCAGGCGATCCAGACATGGGCGACGATGCGCTCGACCGCGCGCGAGCGCGCGCGGATCAACTCGGACGTGGCCGCGTCGTAGCGATCGCGGTCGATCGCGGCGAACGCTTCGGCGAGGCGACGGTCGGTGTCGCCGAGCAATTGCCGCAGCGCGAGCCGGGCCTGCTCGGACACGCCCGAACGCGGCACGCTTTTCGGCAGGCGCGGCAGGCTCAGACGAAGATCGAGGTTTGCCGCCGCTTCGGACATGGTCTTGCCTAGGCTGCCTGCGGCCAGGGCGTCAGGATCTCAAAGCCATCGTCGGTGACCGTGACCGTGTGCTCCCACTGCGCGGACAGCGAATGGTCACGCGTGACCACGGTCCAGCCGTCGGGCAGCAGGCGCGTGTCGCGCTTGCCGGCGTTGATCATCGGCTCGACCGTGAAGGTCATGCCCTTCTCCAGGCGCAGCCCCTGGCCGCGATGGCCGTAGTGCAGCACCTGCGGATCTTCGTGGTAGATCTGGCCGATGCCGTGGCCGCAGTATTCGCGTACGACCGAGAATCCGGCCGCCTCGGCGTGCTTCTGGATCGCATGGCCGATGTCGCCGAGTGTCGCGCCGGGCCGGACCTGGCCGATGCCGAGCATCATCGCCTCGTAGGTGACGGTGCACAGGCGCTGCGCGCGCACGTCGGGCTTGCCGACGTAGTACATGCGGCTCGTGTCGCCGTGCCAGCCGTCCTTGATCACGGTGACGTCGATGTTGACGATATCGCCGTCTTTCAAAACCTTGCCGGGGCTCGGGATGCCGTGACAGATGACGTGGTTGACCGAGGTGCAGATCGTCTTCGGAAAACCCTTGTAGCCGACATTGGCCGGGATCGCCTTCTGCACCCCGACGATATAGTCGTGGCAGATCGCGTCGAGCTCCTCGGTCGTCACGCCCGGTTTGACGTGCGCCACGATCATTTCGAGCACCTCGGCGGCAAGCTTGCCGGCGACGCGCATTTTTTCGATCTGTTCGGGGGTTTTGATGGTAACGGGCATGCTTTTCTCGGTCCGGCCCCGGGGCTGCTTGTCCCCAAGCGGGTCCACAGGCTATAATTCCAAAGTTTCGCGGGCCGCTGCAACTACAGAAGCCGGCTTTCGAAATGCGGTCGCGGGAACAAATTCCCAAGTCCGCCGGGCATTCCGCCCAAATCCGCACACGTGTCGATACCGTTGTCGGGGTGCTTCGATTCCTTCGGGAAACGAGGTCGCCAACGCTGGACACGTGGAGGTTAAACCCCGGACTCATCGCGCCAACGACAACGCGCGAAGATGTCCATTGCAGTGAGAGTATACAATGCCTCAAGTCACCATGCGCCAGATGCTCGAAGCCGGCGTGCATTTCGGTCATCAGACCCGCTACTGGAACCCCCGCATGGCGCCGTACATCTTCGGCGCGCGCGGCAAGATCCATATCATCAATCTCGAAAAGACCCTGCCGCTGTTCACCGACGCGATGAACTTCCTGTCGGCGATCGCGCAGAAGCGCGGCACCGTGCTGTTCGTCGGCACCAAGCGCTCGGCCCGCGACACGCTCAAGGAAGAAGCCGCGCGTTGCGGCATGCCCTATATCAGCCAACGCTGGCTCGGCGGCATGCTGACCAACTTCCGCACGGTCAAGCAGTCGGTCGGTCGCCTGAAAGAGATCGAAGCGATGTCCGTCGACGGCCGTTTCGAGAAGCTGGTCAAGCACGAAGTGCTCGGCCTGATTCGCGAGAAGGAAAAGCTCGAGAAGTCGCTCGGCGGCATCAAGAACATGAACGCCCTGCCCGACGCGCTGTTCGTGATCGACATCGGCCACGAAGACATCGCGATCAAGGAAGCGAAGAAGCTCGGCATTCCGGTCATCGCCGTGGTCGATACCAATTACGACCCGTCGCTGGTCGATTACGCGATCCCGGGCAATGACGACGCGATCCGCGCTGTGCAACTGTACGCGCGCGCTGCTGCCGATGCAGTGCTCGAAGGCAAGGCCGCTGCGCCGGCCTACGTTGCCGCGGCCAAGGACGAATTCGTCGAACTCGACGCCGAAGGCAATCCGGTGACGAAGAAGCGCGCTGACGACCGCGACGACCGCCGCAAGCCAGGTCCGCGCAAGCCGGCGCCGAAGAAGGCCCCGGCCGGTCAACGCCGCGGCCCCGCCCCGGCGGCGAAGAAGGCCGGCGACAACGACGCTGCCGGCCTCGCCCGCGCCGAAGCCGAAGTCGCCGAGAACGAAGCGGCCGACAAGGACGCGGCGGTCTGATCCGTCGCGTTGCCTTTCGCTTTCGAAGGCAACGAAACATTCAACTCAGCGTAACGCGCGATCTGCATGATCGCGCGTCCATCTTTTGAATCACGCAAAGAGGTACCCATGGAAATCACCGCAAGCCTGGTCAAGGAACTGCGCGAGCGCACCGGCGCCGGCATGATGGAGTGCAAGAAGGCGCTCACCGAAAACCAGGGCAACATCGACGCCGCGGCCGAGTGGCTGCGCAAGCAGGGCCTGGCCAAAGCCGACAAGAAGGCCAGCCGCGTCGCCGCCGAAGGCCGCATTGCGATGGCGCAGGCCGGCGGCAAGGCCGTGCTCGTCGAAATCAACTCGGAAACCGACTTCGTCGCCAAGGACGCGAACTTCATCGCCTACACCGATGCCGTTGCCCAAGCCGCGCTGGCTTCGGGTGCCGCTGACGCGGAGGCGCTCAAGAGCGTCAAGCTCACTTCGGGCGAGACGGTTGAGGAAGCCCGCGCCGCGCTGATCGCCAAGGTCGGCGAGAACGTGCAGGTGCGTCGCGTCGTGCGCATCGACAGCGCGAACAATGTCGGTGCCTATCTGCACGGCGGCCGCATCGGCGTGCTCGCCGAGGTCAAGGGCGGTGACGCCGACTTCGCGCGTGGCGTCGCGATGCACGTCGCCGCGATGAACCCGCCGTACAACAAGGCCGCCGACGTCCCGGCCGACTTCGTCGCCAAGGAAAAGGAAATCGAGCTGGCCAAGATGAGCGAGAAGGACAAGGCCAAGCCGGCCGAGATCCTCGAGAAGATCATTGGCGGCAAGATCGCCAAGATCGTCAACGAAAACACGCTCTACGGCCAGGCCTACGTGCTCGACACCGACAAGAGCGTCGAGGCCGCGGCCAAGGCCGCCGGTGCCGACATCCTCGGCTTCAAGCGCCTCGCCGTCGGCGAAGGCATCGAGAAAGTGGTCGAGGACTACGCGGCTGAAGTGGCGAAGGCGATGCAGGTTTGAACGCCTCGCGTTGAAGAAAACAAAAACCCGCAGGCAACTGCGGGTTTTTTTGTGACCGACATCCACGGCGCTCGCCCTGCGGGCCATCGCTGGCGCGATGTCAAAAATCGCTTCCGGCGATTTTTTGTGACTACCATCCATGGCACTCACCCTGCCGGCCATCGCTGACGCGATGTCAAAAATCGCTCCCGGCGATTTTTTCTGCACCACGATATAATTTCCCAACTCACGACGAGATCCGCCCATGCCCGCCGAGACGAAATACAAGCGCATCCTGTTGAAACTTTCCGGCGAAGCGTTGATGGGCGATTCCGACTACGGCATCGATCCTAAGGTGATCTACCGCCTGGCGCGCGAGACGATCGAAGTGGAGCGCGCCGGCGTGCAGGTCGGCATGGTCATCGGCGGCGGCAACATCTTCCGCGGTGAAGGCCTCGCCGCGGCCGGCATGGATCGCGTCACCGGTGACCACATGGGCATGCTCGCCACCGTGATCAACGCGCTCGCGATGCAGGACGCGATCGAGAGATCGGGCGGCGAAGCGCGCGTGATGAGCGCGATCAAGATCAACGAGGTCTGCGAAGACTTCATCCGCCGGCGCGCGATCCGCCACCTCGAGAAGGGCCGCATAACGATCTTTGCCGCCGGCACCGGCAACCCGTTCTTCACCACCGACTCGGCCGCCGCGCTGCGCGCGATCGAGATCGGCGCCGGCCTCGTACTCAAGGCGACCAAGGTCGACGGTATCTACACCGCCGATCCGAAGAAGGACGCCAGCGCGACTCGTTACGATCGTCTGACCTACGACCAGGTGATCGAACGCAAGCTCGCGGTGATGGACACCGCAGCGATCGCGCTTTGCCGCGACAACAAACTGCCGCTGCGTATCTACGACATGGGCCGCGAGGGCGACCTCATGCGCATCATGCGCGGCGAAGCCGTCGGCACGCTGGTCGACACCGGCAAGTAATCCGCCCTCGATAGTCGTTCCCGCAGCGCATGTGCAAGGCATGCGCGCTTACCTGTGCGCGTCTTTTTTTCGCGCTTCGCCGACCCGGCTGTAATCGCGCCGGCCGATTCCCGCAATGATGGTCGAAGGCAAAAACTTCGGCCGGCGCACGATGCGAAGGCCCAAGCGTCAGGGAACGGATGCGGTCAAGGGAAGGGCCGCATCCGTGTTTCGGAACGTTTTTTCGTCCATCCATCACATCGAGGAAACATCATGAAAACTCTTCTGCTCAACATCGCAATCGCGCTTTCCGCAACAGCCGGCATCGCCCAGGCGGAACCGCAATCGTCCCTTCCGTCGGTGGTCGTGCATTCGGAGCGTTCGTCCGCCAAAGCTCCGCGCAGCGGCTATACGCTCGACTGCACGCCGCCCAACTCGGCCGTCGAATGCGCGGCCTTCCACAAGGAGATCCGCCGCAATTTCACGACGGGCGAAATAGGCATGCTGTTCGGTGCGGCGACCACCTCGCTTCAGTACGCCACCTCGTACGACAAGGTCGCGCGCCGCTACGACTCGTTTGCACGCACCTACGACGAGCAGCACCTGACGGCGTTCGCATCGACGAAATGAGTCGCACACGCGATTCCATCTTGTGTGAAGTTCGCCCCGCCGATGCGGGGCGACTTTTTTCCGAGACCGCCTTTACCCTGCACGGCGATTGCGCGTAAGCGGATCGCTTGATCGTGAAGCGTTTGTGGCAGACTGTAGGCGCGTCAACTAGGGGAGACGTGTCGATGGCCCGGTTCGATACGACGCATTGGAGCGTGGTGCTGCGCTCGCGCGGCGAACAAGCCGAGGCGCGCGTGGCGCTGGAATCGCTATGCCGCACCTACCGTCCACCCGTGCTCGCCTACATTCGCGCCCGCGGCCACGCGTCGGACGTCGCCGAGGATCTCGCCCAGGGCTTCTTCACCCGCTTCATCGAGCGCGCCGTGCATGCACAGGCCGACCCTGCGCGCGGCCGCTTCCGCTCCTTCCTGCTGACCGCGCTCAAGCATTTCCTCGACGATGAAAGCGACCGCCAACGCGCGCTCAAACGCGGCGGCGCCGTCCGCCATGCCGCACTCGACGATCTCGATACCGGCGACCCGCTCGGCGACACGCAACAGCCCACCACGCCCGAACAGGTTTTCGAGCGCAGCTGGGCGCAAGCCGTTCTGCACGCCGCCATTCGCCGACTGCGCGCCGAGACGGCCGCGGCGGGCAAGGAAGATCTGTTCGACGCCGTCAGCGAATTCCTGATCGAACGCCCCAGCGAAGACGACTACGCGCGCCTCGCGGAGACGCTGCAGATGAAACGTGGCACCCTCGCGGTCGCGGTGCACCGCTTGCGCGCACGCCTGCAAGCCTGCGTGCGCGAAGAACTTGCAGAGACGACCGACGACCTGGTCTCGCTTGACCACGAAATCGATCACGTGCACAAGACGCTGCCGGGACTGCTTCCATCCGAATGACGCCGACGCAGCCCGTCCTCCTCGCAGCCACGGCCGACACCGTTGCCTGACGCTGCCGGAGCCGCGAGATCACCCGCGGGCGGGCTGATATACTCCGCAGCCTTTCCAACACCACGGAGCCCGCCATGCTCAACAACATCAAAACCGACGCGCAGACGCGCATGGCCAAGAGCGTGGACGCGCTCAAGCACGAGTTGACGCGCCTTCGCACCGGTCGCGCGAGCACGGCGCTGGTCGATCATCTCAAGGTCAACTACTACGGTTCCGACGTGCCGATCGGCCAGGTGGCCAACATCGCTGTCGCCGACGCGCGCTCGCTGACGATCACGCCGTGGGAGAAGCCCATGGTGCAGGCCGTCGAAAAGGCGATCATCGCCGCCAACCTCGGCTTCACCCCGACCACGGCCGGCACGGTAATCCGCATCAACATCCCGCCGCTCACCCAGGAGCGCCGCAAGGAATTGTCCAAGCACGTTTCGCACGAAGGCGAGAATGCGAAGATCGCGATCCGCAACGTGCGCCGCGACGCGCTGCACCAGATCAAGGAACTGCTCAAGGACAAGAAGATCACCGAGGACGAAGAGCGCAAAGCCGAGGACGACATGCAGAAGCTCACCGACAAGTTCGTCAAGGACGTCGACGGCGTGGTCAAATCGAAAGAAGACGAATTGATGGCGATGTAAAAAACAAAAAAAGAGACGCAACACCTCACGTTTTTTCTTTTCCGCTTTTGATCCTCGGGTCCCCGTTTGCCGCGGCGAGGGCATGACGGAAATGCCCGAAAGGTCGCGCGCACGATGCGCGCGAGTTCGTTGCGCGCATCACGGACGTGCGTTCAACGAACCCCGGCATTCATGCCGGAATGACGAGCAAGACACTACAAAGTGGAAAACTCCACAAATAAACTCCCGCGCCATATCGCCATCGTCATGGACGGCAACGGCCGCTGGGCCAAACAGCGCCATCGGCCGCGCACATTCGGTCACCGTGCCGGGCAGAAGGCGGTGCGTGCGATCATTGAGGCCTGCCTGTGCCGCGGCATCGAGGCGCTGACCCTTTTCGCGTTCTCCTCGGAGAACTGGAAACGGCCGCAGGATGAGGTCGGCGCGCTCATGGAACTGTTCCTCAAGGCGCTCGACCGAGAGGTCAACGAACTGGACGGCTACGGCGTACGCATCCGCTTCGTCGGCGAGTTGGCCGCGTTCGCGCCTGCGCTGCGCGAGCGCATGTACGCGGCGATGGAAAAGACTGCCGGCAACGCCAAGCTCGCGCTCAACATCGCGGTCAACTACGGCGGCCGCTGGGACATCGCGCAAGCCGCGCGCCAAGCCGCGCAAGCTGCCGTCCGCGGAGAAATCGATGCGCCCCAGATCGACGAGGCGCGTCTGGCTGGATATTTCTCGCTGGCGGACCTGCCGCCGCTGGACTTGTTCATCCGCACCGGTGGCGAGAAACGCGTGAGCAATTTCCTGCTCTGGCAGCTCGCCTACGCCGAACTTGTCTTTTCCGAAACGCTCTGGCCGGACTTCGACGCAGCCCACCTCGATGCCGCGATCGCCGATTTCGCCGGACGCGAGCGCCGATATGGTAAAACGAGCGCCCAGGTCGGGGGCGGAACATGATCGCGAAGTTGCAATCTGATTTGAAAAGTGCGGCCAACGATGGCCGCTTCGTGATTTTCGCAATCAGGGACGACTGCAGAGACAAATCCGGCCAGGGATGGCCGCTTTGTGATCTTCGCAATCAGGGACGGTTGCCATGAAACAACGGGTCATTACCGCGCTGCTGATCACGCCGTTCGCGATCGCGTTGTTCCTGTTCGTACCAACACCGGCGTTCGTTGCGGTGATCGGGACGATCTGCGGCATCGGCATGTGGGAATGGACGCGTCTTTCCGGCATGCAAGCGCGGCCATGGCGCGCGGGCGCGGTCGCGCTCGGCGTCGGCGCGATGCTGGCGTTGTATTTCACCTCGAACGTCATGCTGTGGTGGTCGTTCATCATCCTCGGCAGCCTCGCCTGGATAGGCGCGATCTTCTGGCTGCGCGATTTCTCTTACGCCGCATCGCCGACGCGTGAGCACACCGCGGTGAAACTTGCCGCTGGCGCGCTCGCGATCCTGCCCGCATTCGCCGGCCTGATGCGCATCCACCAGACTCAGGCGATACCGCACACCTGGGCGCTCTACGCGATGCTGCTGGTCTGGTCGGCAGACACGTTCGCCTACTTCGCAGGCAGCCGCTGGGGCAAGGTCAAGCTCGCACCGCAGATCAGTCCGGGCAAGACTCGCGAAGGGCTGTATGGCGCGCTGATCGGCTCCGGCATCGTCGCCGCGATCGGCGGCTGGCTGCTCGATGTGCGCGGCGTGACCCTCGCGCTGCTCGTCGTGGTCGCCCTGATCAGCGTCGCGTTTTCGGTCGTCGGTGACCTGTTCGAGAGCTTGATCAAGCGCCATGCCGGAGTGAAGGATTCGGGCAACCTGTTCCCGGGTCACGGCGGCGTCTGCGACCGCCTCGACGGCGTGTTTGCTGCGCTGCCCTTCTTTGCCTTGGGCAAAGCGCTGCTCGGACTATGAGAAACGTCGCGATTCTCGGCGCCACCGGCTCGATCGGTGCGAGCGCGCTCGACGTGATCGCGCGCCACCCGGACCGGTTTCGCGCAAGCGTGCTCGCCGCGCACCGCAAGGTCGACGAACTCGTGGCGCTGTGCCTGCGCTTCAAACCCGATCTCGCGGTCATCGCCGACGCCGCGCTCGAGACCTCGCTGCGCGACAAACTCGCCGCCGCCGGGCTTGCGACACGTGCCGCCGCCGGAGCGCGCGCGCTCAACGATGCCGTGTCGGGTGAGCTGTGCGACAGCGTCGTCGCCGCGATCGTCGGCGCCGCCGGGCTTGAGTCGACGCTTGCCGCCGCACGTGCCGGCAAGCGCTTGCTGCTCGCGAACAAGGAATCGGTGGTCATGGCCGGCCCGCTGCTGCTCGATGCGGTACGCGCGGGCGGCGGCGAGCTGATCCCGGTCGATTCCGAGCACAATGCCATTTTCCAGTGCCTGCCGGGCGGCAGGCCGATTCTCGCCCAGGCCGGGGTCCGTCGCATCCTGCTGACCGCTTCGGGCGGTCCGTTTCGCGGGCGCAAGCGCGCCGACCTCGCCGCGGTCACGCCCGACCAGGCTTGCGCGCATCCGAAATGGAGCATGGGCCGCAAGATCTCGGTCGACTCGGCGACGCTGATGAACAAGGGCCTCGAGGTGATCGAGGCGCACTGGCTGTTCGGCGCGGCGCCGGCGCAGATCGAGGTGGTCGTGCATCCGCAAAGCCTCGTGCATTCGCTGGTCGAGTACGCCGACGGCTCGGTGCTCGCGCAGCTCGGCAACCCGGATATGCGCACCGCGCTCGCGCACGCGTTCGCGTGGCCAGAGCGGATCGACGCAGGCGTGGCACCGCTCGATCTGGTCAAATCCGGCGCGCTGCAGTTCGAGGCGCCCGATCGTGACACGTTCCGCTGCCTCGACCTCGCCTACCGCGCCTTAACCGCAGGCGGCACGGCTCCGACCGTGCTCAACGCGGCCAATGAGGTCGCCGTCGGTGCGTTCCTGGAGGGCAACCTGCCGTTCCTCGCCATCGCGGAGTTGATCGAGGCCACTCTCGACGCAATATCGGCTGAACCGGTGGCCGACGTCGAACACCTCGTTCACGTGGATTTAACGGCACGCCAGACGGCGCAACGTAAGATGCGACAAGGCTTTTGCTGATCTCTTCTCCTTCTCGCCTAGGGAAGGGAAGCGAGCATTTTTCAATCCCGAACCCCACCGCGATTCCCGATTTTCTCCATGCAAGAATTCTTCGGTTCCATCTTCTGGCTCGCCGTCACCCTCGGCGTGCTGGTCACCTTCCACGAATTCGGCCACTACTGGGTGGCGCGACGCTGCGGCGTGCGCGTGCTGCGCTTCTCGATCGGCTTCGGCAAGCCGATCGCCTCGTTCTGGCGTGACGGCACCGAGTGGGCGATCGGTGCGATTCCGCTCGGCGGCTACGTCAAGTTCCTCGACCAGCGCGAGGCCGACGACCCGATCGCCGCGGCGCGCGAACCGGGCGAGTTCTATTCGAAGCCGCCGTGGCAGCGCATCGCCATCGCCGCTGCCGGGCCGGTGTTCAACATCCTGTTCACCCTCGTCGCATTCTGGGCGATGTTCGTGATCGGCCGGCCGGACTACCAGCCCGTCATCGGCACGCCCAAGGGCCTGGCCGCGGAAGCCGGCCTCAGCGCGGGCGACCGCATCGTCTCGGTCGGCGGCGAGAAGATCGATTCGATGAGCAATGCGATCCAGGCCATCTTCGAGGCGGCCGCGCTGCACCGAGACACGGCCGTCGAGGTAACCGACGCGAACGGCCAGGCGCGCAGCACCGTGCTGGCACTGAGCAAACTGCCGCCCGGCGCACCGGACAACCGCGCCGCGGTCGACGCGATCGGCATCTACGCCAAGCCTACGCCGCCGATCGTCGCCAGCGTGAGTGCGGGACAGCCGGCCGAGCGTGCCGGCATGCACGCCGGCGACCGCATCGTGCAGGTCAACGGCATCGCGACCGCAGATACCGAACGCTTTGCTTCGATACTGGCCGATGAAACGGCCAAGTCTGCCGACCTCGAATTTCTCGTCGAGCGCGATGGCCAGCGCATTGCGTTGCATGTCGTCGCAGAAAAAAGCCTCGTCGACGGCAAGGAGAAGACCAAGATCGGCATCGGCTACGGTCCGGCCCCGGCAACCAAGGACGCGCTCGAGCACTTCGGCCCGCTCGCCGCCGTGCCTGCGGCGTTCGCCGAGACCTGGAAGCAAGCCGCATCCATGCTCGGCATGATCAAGAGCATGGTGGTCGGCGAGGCCTCGGTGAAGAACCTGTCAAGCGTCATTTCGATCGCCCAGGTTGCCAACGCGTCGGCCAACCAGGGCGTGGCCTGGTTCCTGTCGTTCCTCGCGGTCATCAGCCTGAGCCTCGGCATCCTCAACCTGTTGCCGATCCCGATTCTCGATGGCGGCCACATCCTGTTCACCCTGGTCGAATGGGTGAAAGGCGGCCCGGTCAGCGAACGTACACTGATCGCCGGCCAGTATGTCGGCCTCGCTTTGCTGATGAGCCTGATGAGTCTGGCGTTCTACAACGACATCGCGCGCAATCTCGCGCAGGTGTTCGGCTCGTAGGTCCATCGGCAGCGCGGACACGGAAATGGACCCCGATTGACGACGGTATAGGTAGGTTGCCGTTGTTTTCGCCCTCAGGGCCGCCTTTTCCACTAAACTTGTCTTTTGATTTTGTCTCCGGAAGTGACGATGAAGCGTATCGCCGCCCTAGTTTTGTTTGCCTGCCTTACCGCCAAAGCGCACGCCATCGACCCTTTCGTCGCTTCCGACATCCGCATTGACGGATTGCAGCGCATTTCCGCCGGCACTGTATTCACCTACCTGCCGGTCGAAAAAGGCGACACCGTAACCACCGAACGCGCCCAGCAGGCCGTGCGTGCTCTGTACAAGACCGGATTCTTCACCGACGTCCAGCTCGGCCGCCAGGGCAACATCCTCGTCATCTCGGTCAAGGAGCGCCCAGCGATCTCGAAGATCCAGCTCAAGGGCAACAAGGACCTCAAGGAAGAAGATCTGCTCAAGGGCCTCAAGGACATCGGTCTGTCCGAGGGCGAGCCGTTCGACCGCCTCTCGCTCGACCGCGTGACCCAGGAACTGACGCGTCAGTACTACAACCGCGGCAAGTACAACGTCACGATCAAACCGACCGTGATCAACCTCGATCGCAACCGCGTCGAGCTCTCGATCAACATCGCCGAGGGCAAGGTCGCCAAGATCAAGAACATCGAGTTGGTCGGCAACAAGACCTATCCGAGCAACGAGATTCGCGGCGATTTCGAATCCGACACGACCAACTGGACTTCGTGGTACTCGCGCGACGACCAGTATTCGCGCGAAAAACTGACCGGCGACCTCGAAAAGCTGCAGTCGTACTATCTCGACCGCGGCTACCTCGACTACAACCTCGATTCGACCGAGGTCTCGATCAGCCCGGACAAGCGCGACATGTACCTGACCGCGTCGATGACCGAAGGCCAGGTCTACAAGATCTCCGACGTGCAGTTGTCCGGCACCCTCGTCGTCAGCGAGGACGAGATGCGTAAGTTCATCGACTTCAAGCCTGGCGAGGTGTTCTCGCGGCAGAAGGTGCAGAAAGCCTCCGAACAGATGACCGCGGTGCTCGCCAACATCGGCTATGCCTTCGCTCAGGTCACGCCGATCCCGACGCCGGACAAGGAAAAACTCACCGTCGGCATCAACTTCTTCATCAACCCGGGCAAGCGTGTCTACGTGCGCCGCATCGAATTCGCCGGCAACGGCCGTACCGAGGACGAGGTGATGCGTCGCGAGATGCGCCAGCTCGAAGGCGCCTGGTATTCGCAGGCCGCAATCGATCGCTCGAAGGTGCGCCTGCAGCGCCTGGGTTACTTCAAGAAGGTCGACATTTCCACGCCGCGCGTGCCGGGCACCGACGACCAGATCGATATCAAGGTCAAGGTCGAGGAGACCAACTCGGGCAGCTTCACCTTCGGCGTCGGCTATTCACAGCTCGACAAGCTGATCCTCTCGATCTCGGTGTCCGAGAACAACTTCCTCGGCTCGGGCGACTCGGCCGGCGTCAGCGCGTCGAAGAGCTACTATCAGCAGTCGTTCGGCGTGAACTACTTCCAGCCCTACCTGACCGACAGCGGCATCGGCCTGGGCTACAGCGCGCGCTACACCAAGAGCGACTACGGCAACGCCAATATCGCCAACTACACCAACGACACGGCCTCGCTCTCGGCCAACAGCGCGGTGCCGATCGGCGAGAACGACGCCATCAGCGTGTCGCTCGGCGTGAGCAAGACCAAGATCCGCACCTTCTACGACAGCTTCCTCATCGCCAAGGACGCAAACGGCGCGCCGATCTACGACGCGAACGGCAATCCGGTCTACCAGACCGATCCCGACGGCAACAACATTCTCTACCGCAACTATTACTCGCCTGTTGAGATCATCAATTATCTCAACGCGATCGGGCACTACACGTTCCACCAGTTGAGCTGGTCGGCGCAGTGGACCCACGATACGCGCAACAAGTACTTCAACCCGACCCACGGCTCGGTACAGTCGCTCGGCATCGAGGTCGCGTTGCCCGGCTCGACCGCGGAATACTGGCGCATCAACTACCGCTACCAGCAGTATTTCCCGATCACGCACGGCTTCGTGCTCGAAGGCTCCGTCAACATCGGCTACGGCGAAGCCTACGGCAAGTACTCGGATCTCGGCCTGCCGTTCTTTGCCAACTACTATGCCGGCGGCGTCTCCGATGTGCGCAACTTCCGCGACAACACACTCGGCTCGACTGCGACGCGCACCCTGTACCAGGGTTGCACCTCGTTCACCCAGGCCGACTACTGCCTGCAGCCGCTCGGCGGCGCGTTCAAGACGACCGGCTCGCTGGAATTGATCATCCCGCTGCCGTTCATCAAGGACGAGACCTCCACGCGCCTGTCCTGGTACGTCGACGCCGGCAACGTCTACAAGAATTTCAGCGACTTCTCCTGGTCCGGCAACGACGGTCTGCGCGCCTCGACAGGCTTGTCTCTGCATTGGCAGGCGCCGGTCGGCCCGATCGTGATCAACCTCGGCCGTCCGATCATCAAAAAGCCTGGCGATATCTCCGAGACCCTGCAATTCAACTTCGGCGGCACGTTCTAGAAACCCCGCTCGCAAAGTGGCAGCGCCCGCATCGCGAGCGCGCGCACGCCAGTCGATCCGACAGTCACGGAAAACACCCCGCCTTGCTCACCTCGGTCCAAAGTGGCTTCGAGGCTTCGCTCGTGGCACCCACAAATCAGCTTCCCGCACGGGGCGACGTGAGCCGCACTCTCGGGTTAAGATGACGGCTTGAGCCGCGCCGGTGCCGTCGCCATGCGACATGCCGGCGCTTTGCGGAGAGCCCGACGCTTGATTAACCCATTCGGTGCCAGCGGACGTTTTGCCAAGTGCGCGTTGATCGCAGCGCTGGCGCTGTTCGCACCCGCCTGGACCTTCGCCCAGACGAACGCTTCGCCGCGCATCGGCTATATCGACGTCAAACGCCTGATCGACACCGCCCCCCAATTCCTCGAGTCCAAAGCCAAGCTCGAACGCGAGTTCGCCAAACAGAATGCGCAGATCAATGCCGATGACGCAAAACTGGCCGCACTCAAGCAGCGCTACGAGCGCGACAGCGCCATCATGACCAAGGACAACGCCGATGCGCTAAAGCGCGAGATCGACGCGACCGAGCGCGACAACAAACGCCGTCGCGACGAAGCGCGCACCGAGTTCAACGAACGCGGCAGGGCTGAGAATGCGCGCAATTTTGCCGTCATCAACGATACCGCGATCGAGTACGCACGCACCCAGGGTTACGACATGGTCGTCGGCAGCCAGGCCGTGCTTTACGCGAGCGCGCGCCTGGACATCACCGATGCGGTTCTGCAGCGCCTGAAGGAACTCAACGCGGGCAGCGCCAAACCGTGAGCGGTGTGCAGGCGACCCATACGCTGGCGGAACTCGCCAAGCGTTTTGCACTGGAGCTGCGCGGCGACGGTGGCGTATCCATCGATGGTGTGGCGACGCTGGCCGCAGCGCAGTCGACCCAGATCGGCTTTCTCGCCAATCCGCGTTACCGCGGCGAGCTCGCGACGACGCAGGCCGCCGCGGTGATCCTGCGCGCCGAGGACGTAGAACACTTCGCACGCGCAGCGCTGGTAGCAAAGGATCCCTACGTCGCCTACGCGAAGATCGCCGCGTTGTTCGAGCGCCAGCCTGCGAGCGCGCGTGGTATCCATCCCAGCGCAGTGATCGCCGCCGATGCGCAGATCTCCGCAAGCGCGAGCATCGGCCCGTTTTGCGTCGTCGAAGCGGGCGCCCGCATTGGCGACGGCGCCGTGCTCGGCCCGCACTGCCATGTCGGCATGGACTGCCATGTCGGCGCGCAGTCGCGGCTCGTCGCGCGCGTCACCCTGGTCGCGCGCGTGCGCCTCGGCAAGCGCGTGCTCGTGCATCCGGGTGCCGTACTCGGCGCCGACGGCTTCGGCCTCGCCTTCGATGCGGACCGTTGGATCAAGGTGCCGCAGCTCGGCGGCGTCGTCGTCGGCGACGACTGCGAGATCGGCGCGAACACGACGATCGACCGCGGCACACTCGAGGATACGGTGCTCGAGGAAGACGTACGTCTCGATAACCAGATCCAGATCGCGCACAACGTGCGCATCGGCGCGCACACGGCGATGGCCGGCTGCTCGGCCGTGGCCGGCAGCGCGAAGATCGGCCGCTGGTGCCTGATCGGCGGCGGCGCCGGCGTGCTCGGGCATCTCGAGATCGCCGACAAGGTGACGATCACCTCGATGGCGCTGGTTACCCATTCCATCCACGAGCCCGGGGAGTATTCCTCGGGTACCCCGATCCAGGATAATCGCAACTGGCGCCGCAACGCGGCGCGCTTCAAACATCTGGATGAGTTGAACCGGCGCGTGCAAGCGCTGGAGAAGGACGCAAAGCCATGAACGACACGAAGACCCAACCCACCCTGCCGATCGAGGCGCATGACATCTCGAAGATGCTGCCGCATCGCTATCCGTTCCTGCTCGTCGACCGCGTGCTCGCGTTCGAAGCGGGCAAGACGCTGACCGCGATCAAGAACGTGACGATGAACGAACCGTTCTTCCAAGGTCATTTCCCCGGCTTCCCGGTCATGCCGGGCGTGCTAATCATCGAAGCGCTCGCACAGGCGTCGGGCGTACTCGTGCACCTGTCCTCGCAGTACGCGCCGGGTGCGCATCCGCTGTACTTCCTGGTCAAGGTCGACAAGGCCAAGTTCAGCCAGATCGTGACGCCGGGCGACCAGCTCACGCTCGACATCGAATTGAAGCGCATGATCCGCCGCATGGCTATCTTCCACGGCCGCGCCTCGGTCAACGGCAAGCCCGTCGCCGAGGCCGAGATGATGTGCGCGGAGAAGACGGACTGATGATCCACGCCACCGCTCAAATCGACGCCAGCGCCAAACTCGGCGCGAACGTCGGCGTCGGCGCCTACAGCGTGATCGGCGCCGACGTCGAGATCGGCGACGGCACCCAGATCGCGCCGCATGTCGTCATCCAGGGTCCGACGCGGATCGGCCGCAACAACCGCATCGCTTCGTTCGCCTCGGTCGGCGGCGATCCGCAGGACAAGAAATACCATGGCGAGCGCGGCGAGCTGGTCGTCGGCGACGACAACCTGATCCGCGAATTCGTCACGATCAACCGCGGCACCGGCGACGGCGGCGGCGTCACCCGCATCGGCGACGGCAACTGGATCATGGCCTACGTGCACATCGCACATGACTGCCTCGTCGGCAGTCACACGGTGTTTTCCAACAACGCCACGCTCGCCGGCCATGTCGAGGTCGGCGACCACGCGATCCTGTCGGGCTTCGCCGGCGTACACCAGTTCTGCCGTATCGGTGCGCATGCGTTCGTCGGCATGAATTGCATGGTCAACGGCGACGTGCCGCCGTTCGTGATGATGGCCGCCGACTACGGCCGTCCGCGCGGAGTCAACACCGAGGGCTTGAAGCGTCGTGGTTTTTCCGCCGAGCGCATCGCCGCGATCAAGCGCGCCTACCGCGCGTTGTACGTGTCGAAGTCGCCGCTCGACGAAGCGCGCGCCGCGCTCGCCGCCAGCGCCGAATCCGAGCCCGACGTGCGCGCCATGCTCGACTTCATCGAGCGCGGACAGAGGCCGTTGGCACGGTGACTCCCGTGGCGCCGCGCTTCGTCGTCGTGGCCGGCGAAGCCTCGGGCGACCTGCTCGGCGCCGACCTGATCGCCGGACTCAAGGCGCGCTTCTCGAACGCAAGCTTTGCCGGCATCGGCGGCGCGCGCATGCACGAGGCAGGCATGCAAATCTGGCAGCCGATGGAACGCCTGGCGGTGATGGGGCTGGTTGAAGTGCTCAAGCACCTGCCATCGCTGCTCGCGCTGCGCCGCGCGGTATTTCGGCGCACGCTGCAGGAAAAGCCCGACGTCTTCATCGGCATCGACGCGCCCGACTTCAACCTCGGCCTCGAAAAGAAACTCAAGCGCGCCGGCATCCGCACCGCGCATTACGTCAGCCCGTCGATCTGGGCCTGGCGCGAAAACCGCGCGGAAAGAATCGGCCACAGCGCCGATCGCGTGCTCTGCCTGTTTCCGATGGAGCCGCCGATCTATGCGCGCCATCGCGTCGATGCACGCTTCGTCGGCCATCCGCTGGCCAATGCGTTCGCACTGCATCCGGACAAGCTCGCCGCACGCCGCGCGTTGAGTCTCGCCGACGATGCCCTTGTCCTCGCCGTGCTGCCTGGCAGCCGGCTCGGCGAGATCGCCCGGCTCGGTCGCGATTTTCTCGACGCCGCGATGCTGTTGCGCAAGGAATTCCCCGATCTGCGCATCGTCGCGCCGATGGCGAACGCCTCTTGCCGCGCCGCGTTCGAGGAGTTGATGCGCGGCGTCGGTCTGGCAGAGCCCGGCACGGAGCCTTGGGTCACGCTGCTCGACGGTCGTGCTCACGAGTCCATGCTCGCCGCCGACGCGATCCTCCTCGCCTCGGGCACGGCGGCGCTCGAAGCGATGCTGGCCAAACGACCGATGGTCGTTGCCTATCGCATCGCGTCGATGACTTACCGCATCGTGAAGACGCTCGGCATGCTGAAGACGCAGGTGTATTCGCTGCCGAACATCCTCGCCGGCCGCCGCGTCGTACCCGAGCTCATGCAGGACGACTGCACCCCACAGTCGCTCGCCGCCGCGATCGCACCGATGCTGCGCGCACGCGTGCTGGCCGCCGACTCACTGGACGAATTCGTGCGCATCCACGAGTCGCTGCGCGGCGAGGCGGGGCACGACGCTGCTGCCGCCATCGCCGAATTGATTGGTGGAGAGCAGAAAACATAACTCGACACGACATCCTGAATCTGCGTTCACCGCTACCGCGCCGCAGCACCGGTCGACGTTGACCTGCGCACGCGCTGCCCGTAACGTTGC
>Ga0207712_10000341_pt1 | contig 42375 bp, 45 predicted proteins | sample KBSS44metaG_FD_184402 | JGI IMG/M metagenome (GOLD analysis project Ga0207712, IMG submission 184402) | Switchgrass rhizosphere microbial communities from Kellogg Biological Station, Michigan, USA - KBS S4-4 metaG (SPAdes) (version 2) | ecosystem: Host-associated > Plants > Roots > Rhizosphere...
TATGGGCTCGCTGATCGCGAGTACGCCGAGCACGACCGACGGCATTACCGTACTCGTTGAGCAAGGCGACAGCACACGCGCCATCGCGCACAAGGCAGTTGATAAGTACATTGCCGAAAACCTTTCCATGCAACCAAATGACGACGAACGCTGGCGTGTCGATTTGTTCATTGCGAGCCGTTTGCCAACGCTAGGACAATGGCAGCCAAACTTAACGATGCAAATCCCGAAAAGTGTTGTTGTTGATGCCCTGGCCCTGTACAACAAAGGGGTAAGTCAATGATTCGCAAAGCGATCTACCAACTATACACGCTTATAACTGCCGTTATCATTGTTGCCTCTGGTGCCGGTCTGGCATGGGCGATGCACGAAGGCGTTAATAAGCTGCCGCTCCGCCAATATTTCTCTCGGTCGCACACCAATGCCATATGGGACTGGACAAATGTACTGAACCGCGACCAGAGTTCAGTCGACGAGTTATCTCGCTTTATGTATCTCCACCAGTTGAATACGGTATACGTCAACATCGGGCCGTACGCAGCGTTGCGCGACGACTCCAATAAGGACACAAGCGTAGAGCAAAAGCAATACGAGCAACGGCTCAACACCTACATAACCACGCTGCACAAGCGTAACATCACGGTAATGGCAGCGGCTGGTGATGTAACCTGGAGCAACCCCTTGGAATGGCACAAACCCCTCACGGTATTGCACACTGTGCAGGCCTACAACCAGTCGCATCCAAAAGCTGGCTTTGCCGGTGTTGAGTTCGACATCGAAGCCTACAATCAGCCAGGCTTTGATACGGGTTCGATAACTACAAAAGCTCTCGTACTCACCGATTACCTGAACATGATCGATGCTTTATCTACTGACTGCCAGTCCTTCATCACCAAGACCAAGCAGCCGCTGGAGCTAGGCTTTGCCATCCCCTACTGGTTCGACAACGAAAACGGCAATATCCCATCCGTGACCTGGCACGGTTTGACCGGACCAACCCTGTTCCATTTGCTCGACCGCCTCAACAAGCTGCCGCACAGCAACGTGGTAGTTATGGCGTATCGGAATGCCGCCCGAGGTAACGACGGCGTCATCTCTCACTCGAGAACAGAGATCGAGTATGCGCAAACGAAAGCACCGAATGTGCAGGTGCTCATCGGCCAAGAAGTGAACGATGTCGAACCAGCAAAAATAACCTACTTTGGCGAATCCACTACGGAACTTTCCAGCCAGGTGCGCGTCATTGACGGCGAGTTCAGCCGGGTGCACGCCTATGCAGGCATCGCCATTAATGATCTGGCAGGCCTCCAAATCATGGAAAGTACTTCGAGCCGCTAGCGAGGATACTAGCGGCGGCCCGCAAGCTTTGCTATAATTACCTCTGTTAACGAGTTATTGCGGGTGTGGTATAACGGTCATTACTCCAGTTTTCCAAACTGGCTACGGGAGTTCGACTCTCCCCACCCGCACCAAGTGACATTTCTTTAGTGACGCCGTTCGGTTAGAATATTCCTATGTCTACCTACCAAGCCGACCTTGATCATGCCTTGCAGCTGGCCGATGAGGCTGACGGCATCACTAAAAAGTACTATCGTAGCAGCAATTTGCAGATAAAAAACAAGCCAGATAACACACCGGTGACTCAGGCAGACCTTGAAGTAGAGCAACGCCTACGCACTATTGTCGTGAACCAGTTCAAAGAGCACTACTTAGGTGAAGAGGGAGCACGCGAGGGCGTTGGTGGCCGTATGTGGATTGTTGACCCGATTGATGGCACCAAAAATTTTATACGGAGCATGCCGCTATGGGGCACCCTTATTGCTCTGAACGACGGGGACGAAACCGTTGCCGCCGCGGTTAGCTCGCCGGCACTTGGCCGTCGGTGGTGGGCAGCAAAAGGCCTTGGGGCCTGGACGAGGGACGTGGATGGCAGCGCGCGACGCGTCCATACTACCGCCGTAGAAATCGTGGCTGATGCTTTTTTACTCTGTGCGACGCCACTACAACCCTGGGATAAAACTCCAAGCAGCGAGCAAGCCGTCCAGGACTTACTTGCCAGTGCTTGGCGGTGGCGTGCTCCTGGCGATATGATCAACTATATGTGGGTGGCCGAAGGCGCGGCAGATGCTTGTTTTGAGCCATATGCCAAGCAGTGGGACATTGAGGCTCCTAAGCTAATCATCACCGAAGCTGGTGGTTCGTTCTGGACAAACGCCACGGCCAAAACGCCGGCTAATGCCGAACGGATCATTATCGCCACCAACGGTCCGCTGGCCGACCCCATCCGCAGCGCATTACATTTGTAAACGCTCCCCTGTTATAATGGCGATGTGCCCCGGTAGCTCAGATGGATAGAGCAAGAGACTTCTAAGCTCAAGGTCAGAGGTTCGAGTCCTCTCCGGGGTACCAAACGAGACTGGATTAGTAGACGTCAGAACGGCGTCTACTTTTGCTATAGTAAGACTATGAATTTTGATGAAATCCAAAAGCGAGCGGTAGAGATTAGAAATAAATGCGATAAGTTAAACCAAGAAAAACGTGGTGTAAGTTGGAATGAACAGCAGTTAATGGCGGGTTTTGTAGGTGATGTAGGTGATCTATCCAAAATTATTATGGCTAAACATGGGCTTAGAGCTATGGATGACATTGACACTAAACTCGCACACGAGCTGAGTGATTGCCTGTGGTCTGTGTTGGTACTTGCAAGCAAATACGACATCAACTTATCTAAAGAATTCATGAAGACTATGGAGGAGTTGGATAGACGAATTGACGCTGATTTAGCTACAGCCTAATACAAGTCTCGTTCTAACTTCGTTAATGGTGCTATACCAAGTTGAACTACAGATACAAAAGCGTTTGATTTCTATGATTCACTAACCATGCAGCGCAGATTATATAGGTGCATAGCCAGAGTGATATATTGACATGATTATGTCTTTTTAGTATCCTATGTGTATTATGAGTGCTACATCCACAATTCACGTCCCGCTTGAACCTGTAATACGCAAAAAATTTACGGCCAAGGCAAAACAGCTTGGCTTTGATTCCGCTCAGGCATATCTGCGGGTAATTATTAAGGCTGCAGTTGACGGCCGTCGGATTGACCTTAACGTCGACGAGTGGGGTGAGCCAAGCGATATGGCGGCAGCCCGGCTGAACAAAGCAGCAGAAGATGCCAAGAACGGTCTTAATCTGTCTGGTCCATTCAAGTCTGTCGAAGACTTTATGAAAGATTTGTAGCCGTGATTGTTTTTCTTGATGTTGTCAGGTGTATTAGCGTTAACACCTTCCAGCCCCACACTAAAGCTCTATAGTCGTTCTTTGATGCGGGACCATACTGTTCATAAAAAATTAATAATAATGTACGTACTTTGCATGGCGGTGTACTATTAAGGCGAAATAAGTAAGGAATATGCCATGCTTGCACTTCCCACAACTCTGTTTCACAAAATAAGGATTGCTGGACGGGCGTTACCATCCTCTAGGCTGTGGCAGTCGCCAAAGATAGCGTTCGTCTTACTTAGTAGCTTAGTTATTACGGGTGCGAGCCTGACATCGTCGATTATTTTTCCTGCAGCCACGGCGTCGGCATTGTCTACTAAATTGTGCGATTTCGGATGGGTGCCGGCCACCGACAATAATGAGCTCAGCCATTCGGGCTATTACGGCCAAGGCACGACAGTCACGCTGCTTAACGATAATTATCTGGGAGTTAAGGGCACAATTGAGATAGGTAACCAACAATTTCCTTTTATTCTGTCCCCAAAGGCTTTGCCAGGTCTCCCACAAATACCGGGTAGAACAAAAACGTTTGACTTGCCGCCACCCGGCTCTTTGCTGTCGCAACTGCCCTATTACGCCGGATTCAACATCTCGGTAGACAGTGACGCCCACCTGCTACAGTTCCAGGTTAAAAGCACCATGTGCGCTAATGACGAATATATTTGGAACATGGGAGTCGGTGTCAACGCACAGTATAATCCCACGTCTATTGAGCCTAAGACTGGGACAACGAATGCAGCCGTCTATGTAAAGATGGGCAGGCCGGTTTTACATAAAGTGACCATGGACTATTCGACGGCTTCGGGGACGGCAATTGCGGGTCAGGATTTTACGAGCGTAAAAGGAGTACTGACGTTTAATCCGGGCGAACAATATAAGTGGATCAACATTCCCATCAAAGCCGATTCTATAAATGAGGATACTGAGAATTTTACGGTAACAGTTAATACTAACTCCAGCACTACCAACCAGAACACGACAAATGTCGTTAATCCGGTAGTTGCCACTACGGTGCCTATCTATAACACGCCGGTGACAACGCCACCGCCGCCGGTTAATACCAATCCCACAGCCGCCTTTACCTGGACCCGCAGAGCCGGTGCCGGGAATGTTGTGGCGCTCAATTCCAGTGGCTCAAAAGACCCCGACGGCACGATTACAGGATGGCGCTGGGTAATGAACGGTGCTGTAGTGTCCACCGCTGCTTCGCCAACGATTGGCCTTGGTTCGGGTACAAGTAAGACGGTTACACTGACAGTTACCGACAACAAAGGCGGCACAGGATCGATTACTAAGACTTTATCGCTTTCTAATCGTGCTCCACGGATTGTTACTATCTCGCCGGATGCCGGCGCAACAGTGGGTTCAATAACTCCCACCCTCAATGCCAGTGGAGCGGACGATGATGGTGACGCACTGCAGTACGCCTACCATATTACTGGTCCCTCGGTAGATGTCTCATCCGGCTGGGTAGGAGGTACTTGGACGGTGCCGCCGCACCTGCTTGACCCCGGCACGCAATATCAGTTAGTTACAAGCGTGAAAGATCCGGCGGGGGCTACTGGAAGCCTCACGACTAATTTCCGGGTTGTTCCCCTGCCCACCGCGGCTGACGTTATTACCACTTCTACGGCAAATGGCTACTGGCAGGTGGCCAGCGACGGCGGTGTGTTCTCCTACGGTGATGCCCAGTTCTATGGTTCACTGCCTGGGCTTGGCATACACACTACTTCAATTATGGGTATGGCCCGAACCCCCACCAACGCTGGCTATTGGCTTGTTGGCACTGACGGCGGCGTGTTTGCCTTCGGAGATGCGCCGTTTGTCGGCTCATTGCCTAGCTTGAATATACAGGTCAATAATATCGTCGGCATGGCACCGACACATACTGGTCGGGGTTACTGGCTTGTAGGAGCGGATGGGGGCGTATTCGCCTTTGGTGATGCTGGATTTTATGGCTCGATGGGCGGTCAGCACTTGAATGCTCCGGTAGTCTCCATCTCCCCGACTCCCAGTGGGGCAGGCTACTGGCTAGCGGCAAAAGATGGCGGTGTGTTTGCCTTCGGTGATGCTGGATTTTACGGGTCTATGGGTGGACAACCGCTGAACGCTCCGGTGACTGACATGGACGCCACCCCGGACGGGGGCGGTTACTGGATGACCGCCGAAGACGGCGGCGTGTTCGCCTTCGGCAATGCGCAGTTTTACGGCTCGATGGCAGGTCAGCCGCTGAATGGACATATTACGGGTATGAGCGCGACGGCCAATGGCAAGGGCTATTTCCTTAATGGGTGCGACGGGGGCATTTTTGCCTTCGGCAATGCCATCTTTAGGGGCTCAAACCCGACATACCAGTGCCGCGGCGTCTAGGCATGGCCCGGCGCTACCCATGACTGGGGCATTAGTAGTAAATTGACCAAACTTATGTCATAACGATCGTAACCATAGAATGGTCAGGCCACTCCTCACAACCGTCCGCAGGCGCGAGTATCCCTTGACATCATGGAACAGATGAACTACACTAAGGGTAATGAAAACTCCGCGCTACACTATTGATACTCTCCACCAACAATTTCCCGACGACGATACATGCTTGGATTACATGTTCCAGAAGCAGTATAGCGACCTAAAGGCGTGCCCGAAATGCGGCGTGGTCAGCCCAAAGTTCTACCGCGTCCGCAACCGCAAATGCTATGAGTGCAATGACTGCGGCTACCAACTCAGCCCCTTGGCTAATACCATTTTTCATAAGTCTGACACACCCCTCAAGAAATGGTTTTATGCCATATACCTTTTCGGCGTTGGTAAAAATGGAGTGAGCGCAAAAGAGATTGAACGACACCTAGGCGTTACCTACAAAACCGCTTGGCGCATGGCAAAACAAATCCGTCTCATGATGCAACAAAACGGTAGTATGCTTTCGGGCATAGTCGAGGCCGACGAAACCTACATAGGCGGCAAAGCCAAGCAAGAACGCAAGTTTAATAACAAGACGGCCGTGGTTGGCATTGTCGAGAAAAAGAAAGGCATCGGCCAAGTTAAGGCCTTTGCCACAAAGCAAGCAGACGCGACAGTAACGCTCCCTTTCTTGCGTGCCAATATCCTGCCTGGCTCAACCTTGCAGACGGACGAAAGCCGCATCTACTCCCGCGTAAAGCGCGATTTTACTCACGAGTTCGTCAACCACAGCAAGCTAGAGTACGTTAAATCAGGCGTCCACACGAACACCATTGAAGGTTTTTGGGGCCAGCTCAAACGCTCGCTAGACGGAACCTATCACTGTGTCAGTCCGAAGTATCTTCAGTTTTATGTGAATGAGTTTGTGTATCGGTATAACCATCGGGATGTAGCTGCTTTTCCGGCTTTGCTGGAAGCGGCCGTGAAGCGCGTTCAATAAGGCGCTCAACATCTTCTTGAGCATTGGGGTTGCGTGCAGAGTCGGGCAACTCCTCCTCGTACTTCTTGATGCTCTTACGGATTTCTTCATCGGATTTCTTCGGCATGGCTTTATTGTAGCGCAACGACTACATGCCCTTGAAAATATCGGAGACAGACACCCGAAGCCCCTTGGCTAGCTTCTGCAAGGTTACGGGTCGAGGCCAGCGCCTGCCAGTTTCAAAGTAAGCCAAGGATAGGCGGCTAATATCAAGGTCATCGGCAAAATCAGTTTGCGTCAGGCCGCGTGCTTTTCGGAGTTCGGCAAGTCGTCGGCCAAAGGCTAGTAAAAACTTTCGTTCTTGAGGATCTTTCACCTCTTTAGCGTAGAAGATGTTAACGAATTGTCATATCTACAACTTGTAAACAAGTTTGTGATGATTTACACTGCGTACAGATTGTTTGTTTACGGATCGTATACATCTAATTTGAGGGCAAAGCATGGCAATAATTGGATTTTCTGGCACCAACCTAACGCTACGGCATGCACTTTGCGTTATATGCGCAAAAAACAGACCGCTTGATGAGCTAACGACTGGCTTAGTTGGGGGAGGTGGTCATCCGGCCTTCGCCTGTATCTCCCACCTAAATAAAGCAGACGAACGAGCCTGGTTTCGAGGTTGGCTTAATTTTATAGTGCGCTTACACCTGGTGACTGCCTTTGCCTCGACTGTCAAAGACTCGGTGATACTGTCATGAACGACTACGCCCAATGGTATGTAGAAATCCACCCGTATGAGATAGGTTTTGAGGTGACGCGCAAGATAGCTGCACACTTAGCCATGCGCGTCACAATGGGTAGCGCCGTCATTGTCTGCGACAAGCCACGAAATATGCTTTCGACCTTTCATAGGCGCTGGAACCATGTACTGCGCCTTATAGAGAACCAACGGGCTGCTACCATTGGCAATCTTGCCAAGGCAGAACTCAAAACCTACCAGCTCCAACTCGAACATATCCATTTTATGATAGGTCAACCGGAGGAGGTCGTAGCACCGACAGTCTGGCTCATTGAGCCTGATGATCTAGGCCACATTCCCAAAGGCATTATGACAATCTATGTTATGTCTGAACTGCCCTTGTCGCAGCTCTTGCACTGGGCTCGGCAGATGGAGGACGGGAGTAGCGTGCTGTTGTTTCGTAAGCAGCCGCTGTCCATGGCCGCAAAGGAGGCTGTGAGGTGAGCGGGCTGCGTGGAATTATGTAGATAGCTAACTATACGATAAGAACTTCTAGTTCAAGGTCCGTCATTTTTACTTTTTAACATTCCTAGAGATGAGCCGTTTTTGATATAGTTTTGATGTGACTACAGCAGAAGCAGTGTTTATCTTTGTAACAAGTACGGCATTTTTACTATCTGCAATCTGTGTAAAAAAGATTAATTGGCACAAGTTAGGTTTTAAACCAGCATCACTATTAAAGGGGTGGGTGTATGTTTTGCTATTTAACATTGCAATTTTTCTTTTAGTACAGGTAATCATCCTTACTAAACTTGTTGCTCTTCCAGATTGGATAACAGATAAAGATCCGTTGATACCACTTGTCGTCATAGTTTTTCTTCAAGAGATATTATTTAGAGGGTTGGCTGTAAGCTGGTTAGAGCGTTGGGGAAGACAGGTGGCGTTATGGGCAAGCACTGGTATTTTCGTATTGTTTCATCTAGTAGCCCCTTATGCCTGGTCTACTGTAGGTATTGTTTTTGCTGTTATAACTTTTATTGGAGGATACTTTTGGGCTTGGCATTTTCTCAAGTTTAGAAATATCTATCTACTTGTTATCTCGCATCTTCTCGTGAATTTAAGCTTTAATTATGTGTTTTTCTAGTAGAGCTGGCGTGGTTGCTGTATATCTGGGTATCTGAATCATCCAATCAGGGTTGCTGAAATCTTCGAACGGATATGATAAAAAGCAGTTAATTGAGGATACTATGACCCAAGATCGTCGTTACGAATAATCAGTCTTTTTGGAGGACAGAAACGTAGGCTTGACTCAGGACTTCAAAGTTAGGGCTGCGTCAGTCCTCATCCTCGTCTCCGTCATCATCTTCAGGCGCGCTGACTTCTTCCCAAATCATCCCCGTAACGCCAAGCATCTTAACCTTCTCAGTCGTTGCAAATCTAACCCGCATGCGCTCATCGTCCAGTAAATCCTTATCATCCAGCACTTTCCTCGTGCGTCGCTTGCAGTAAGCCAGCTCCGCCACAGTCGGACAAGCAATGAGCACAATCGGCGGCTCATCACCGCCATCGTCAGTCTCGCGCTCCCAATCGCCACTATCGAGAAAGTCTATATAATCGCTCAACCGCTTTTTGACCATGTAGCGCGGCGTTGTGGCATCAAAAACCTCAAGCAGATAATTTGTGGTTGTGTCGCCGTCTTGCTTCACGAAACACAAATGCGGCCCTAGCTCGCACAAAAAGTGATATTTGCTATCAGGGTCGGCGTAATCCGCTTCAAGCACATACGAATACTGCAAATCACCAACGCTCTTAGCTTTGAGCGTAACGCAGCAATCCGCCAGCAGCAAGCAGCGATCAATAAATGACTGCTGTCGCGTTGCTTCTTTGTACCGCTTCCGTAATTCCTCGGCTGGGTATTCGTCCAGACTTCTCAAAAACCGTATGCCGTTCAAACCCAAGCAGTAGATTGCGGGCTTAGTTTTTGCTGCAAAATCATGACCATCATATATCCACTCAATGACATGTTTTTCCCGCAAGTCCTTAAGCCAAGCAATAATCCGCCTTTTATCCTTATGATGCAGTAATGCTTGTATATGAGTTCTATCTAGGAATCTATGTCGGTATAAAAGGCGGATTATTTCTTGTTGTTTGGTGGTTAGGTTAGGAAGTGTCATGGTGTATATGTAGTTGTTGTGGTGTGAGCTGTGACTGCTGGTGATGGCAAATATTGCCTACCCCTCCTACTCCGTATATTTATAAGGTAGAGAGGACGATATTTCAACAATAACAGATATAGAACAGTCAAATATTGTCATCGCCCATGGGGACATAGACAATAAGCATAAGCGTTAGTCTATCAGCCTCAGTTGTTGTATAATTTTAGGTATGGCAAGCACCGCAAACCAGAAATACGAGAACACGATTCTGTACCTATGCTCGGCATTGGGCGGTTCGGTGCGCGGCAAGAAAAAACTTGCCAAACTCCTATACTATGTTGACTTTGACCGCTACGAATTCAACGAGTCAACAAAGACCGTAACCGGCGATACCTACCAGGCCTGGAAAATGGGACCCGTCCCCAAGCACTACACGCAGGTCATCGCAGCGCTTGAGAAAAAAGGCCTCCTCAAAACAGGCTCAGCCGAAGGCCCGGACAACTATTTGCCTACAGAGGTTTATTCGGCACAAAACAAACCGGATATGTCCGTATTCGACGACGACGACAAGTTTATCCTGAGTAGGGTTGTGACCCGCTACGGCAGCTTAACCGGCAAGCAGCTAGAAGACCTAACACACGGTGAAGCACCGTTTATTGCAACCGAACAGAGCCAAGATATAGCATTTGACCTAGCATTTTACCGAGGCACAGATTTCAGCGATGCAATGGCTAGAACATGAAGCGTTTACCGGTGAGTTTAAAAAGCTCAGCAAGAAATACCGCGCAGCCGACCAAGGTCTAGCGGCTGTCAAAAAGCTGTTAGTGGTACAGTTCGACCCGTTTGACCCAAAGGAAGTTATCACTCCGGCAAAAATCCACAGACGTCATCAGAATGCCATTTGGGAGTTATGGAAAATTGAAGTCATGGTCGTGGGTCTACGCCCGAACCAATGGCCGCGAGTCTGGTTTGTGATAAGCGGCGATACGATTACCTTTTTGACGGTAGGTGTGCATATGCAGAACTACGACGACAACACGATGGACAAGGTGGCGTTGCAGCGGATATCCGATTACTATTAGCCTCCTGGCGGTAACCCGTATATCCCCGTCCTACCGCAACCTGTAATCGAAACAGTATTCATAAATCGGCCCCCAGAAGGCACCGAACGAAAACCCAAAAATCACTTCACCGAGTGGGACGCCAAGTATCGTTGCTCCTCCGTAGATTTCTAGATTCCACCATCTCTGTGCTTCCGGGAAAATGGATAGCCAAACGAGGAAAACAAGAAAATACAACAGACCAAAGTATAGCCCGGATAGCAGCACAGGCTTTCTGAGGTCCGGTCTAATGACCACCATAGACAGAAAGCCCAATACCAGCCCAAACGGCAAACTGATCATCATATTAACGTCGAAAATATAATACAGACCAAGCGTGATACCCAGTACGCCCATCGGAACAAGCAAGTGCGAAAATAACGACGGTACTTTTCTTTTGAACTTGTGCAGATGTTTCCTGGCAACTTCGTCGTACAGTACCGCTCCGATACCGCCAATACCAAAACCGAGTAACAAGGCTTCAATACCTATACCTTCCGGCAAAGAGAAAAAGGTGGGTGGATGGTAGTAACTAGGGGTCGAAAGATACGCCAAAAAACCGCCAGGCAGGACAATTAAACTACTAAAGAGCATCTTATGCCGCAGATCCTTGCGGCGCATAAATAACAGGAGCCAGACGAACAAGAAAAGCGCGTCAGCCGCAAGGTAGATAAACATAAGCGTATTCTAGCAATAAAGTCGTCGTGTCAGAAGTTATAGATAAAACTACGTCCCATGCACCTTCGACGCGGTATTGGCAGCTTTTGAACTTCTAGTGTGGACGCGCGGCTTTTTACCCGCTTCCTTTACGGCAAACAGTTGCTCTAAATACTTTTCAACCTGTGCTTTCGGGGTGGCGTATTGCCCTCGACTAGCAGCAGTCACCGTGTCCCTAACTTTCTTTGACCCTTCGTCTCCCACTGGCACAGTCTCGCCGGAAAAGGCATCCTCACTCTCACCGCTCGTTACCTTCATGTAGAAGTGGTAAGGGGCAAGATTCACAATGTCGCCCTTTTCAACCTCCGGCCTCATGAACGGCAAGATAAACGCCTCGTCGTCCGGACTGGCTTTCAGGCAAATAACCGTTGCAGCGTTGCCAGCTACGATCTTCAGAATGCTTTTGTCCTCGATCTGCGCTATATTCTGGTGCGAGACAATCAGACCAATATGGAATTTCCGGCCCTCGCTGGTAATCTCAGAAAACCTGGGCGTGGCAAAGTTCTGAAACTCGTCAACGTACACAAAGAAATCCCTGCGCTCACGCTCTGGTATCTTGGTGCGTTGGTACGCGGCCATCCAAATAAACGAAGTTAAGATTGTGCCAAAAAACAGGCCTTGATCTTCGCCGATATCCCCCTTGGATAGATTGACCAAGAGTATCTTGCCTTCATTCATAATGTCAGCAATTCGCACTGTACTCTTTTCTTGTAGCAAGATGTGGCGTGACATCTTGGAGGTAATGAAGTGACCAAGCCGATGCGTCAGCGGCGCGGTAACGCTAGATAGCTGCATAGTACCAAGTAGTTTTAGCTCTTTGTCCCAGAATTGTTTAAGTACAGGGTCTTTGAGTGTTTTAGCGACCTCAGCCTGATACTTCTTGTCAGTGAGCAAGCGCTGAATCGTGTACAAGCTCGGCTTGGGCGTTTGCAGGGCAGTCATCGTAGCATTGCGTAAGATATGCTCCATGCGAGGCCCCCACAATTTTTCGTCAGCCAACTTCTCAAAGACGGATAATACGGTGCTAGTAATCCACTCATTTTTGTCGTCCTCATCTGCGAACTCTACGCCAGGGTCGAGAATGTTAAGGCCAATGGGATGCTCACGATCTGATGGGTCAAATACCACGACGTCCTTTTGACGATGTTTCGGCACTAGGCCCAAAAGTTCTTGGAACATATCGCCATGCGGATCGAAAACGGCTAAGCCCTTGCCGTTTGCCATATCCTGGTAAATAGAGCTTTTGAGCAAGGTTGTTTTGCCCGTACCAGTCTTTCCAATGACATATGTGTGTTTCTGGCGCTGGTCTAAGGTCATGCCAATGAGCTGTTCATCTCCGCCATGCTTGTTTACGCCAACTACTACGTCTAAGTTGGCGTTGCTATGCTTAATGGACAGCGGCGTGGGTAGCTCACGGCTGCGGTTCTTTACCAAGCCCTCTGTTTTGGTGAGGTCGGTGTTTGGGAAATGGTACAGGTCGGAGAGTTCGGAGCTGGATAGAATGGGGCTTTGGGACACAAAATTGACATAGAGCGCTCGTTCTTTAAATCGGGCCAGTTGTCGCTCAGCCGGTTTAAAGAATGGCAGCGGTCGCCACAGCCCTATCGCCTGGTAGCTGCCGGTAAACGGCTGAAACGAAGCTGCAATGGCGTCCAGCCGGTCACTAATGGTGCCGGTCTCTTTAGACGCAACCAATACGCGTATGGCGACTTCAAACAGGTGTTGGTCGAGTTTCGCCTTAATAATCTTCCCCAACTCTAGCTCGTAAGGATTATCCGTACGGCGCTTGTCGCGTCCGCTCTTCATGAACTCCGGCAGATCGTGACCGCCCGCAAAGATGGATACCACAAAGTCTACTGCGCCGAGCATCACCTTGAAAGCAGTGGCGACAAACCACGTTGTCGGAAACCATATCAGCCACCAGGCGTAACCGAGCGGCGTGCGCTGAGCAATGAGTTTACTGGATAATTCTTTCGCCAGCGCAATCCGGTGTTGCATGTCGCGTACCCGTCTTAGTACCTTGGAGTGCGTGTTTCGCAGTACCGGCGTTACTACGACCTGAAACGCAACCAGCTCGTCCGGCTCCAGTTTGGTCATATGGCCGGTGAGATAGGCAATGGGGTCATGCTCGGCCAGGGCTTTATGATCTTGCAGGGGCAGCACGAAATCCGCACTTAGCTTGAGTTCGACAACACCGACAGTTGTTTGTTGGAGGGAGGTCATATAATCTTCCACTTGCTTGATCTTCAGCCCAGGTAAGTACGAACGCAGGCTGCGTTCGGTATACTCCAGCTCGTCTTCGGGTATTCGTATGACGTAGCGAATGCCGTTGTCCCGTGTCGAGACAAGTTCCAGCGAGTGTAATCGTTTGCGTCCGGCCCATTTGTCCCAAAAGTGGCGGTAACTGGCTTGGCTGCGCATTAAGATGTGTAGTTGCTCAGTGGCGAACGCCGATTTACTGGTGTCCGATGGGAAAGTTAGCTCAAGAAAAACATAGGTGACTTCTTTTTCGCCAACGCCACACTTTCTCAACACCCATGCGACGAACGGACGAAAGTTCTGCGCAGCTTTTATCAGTAGTAGGCCGAACAGATAGACCGTGATGACTTCAGCGAAGAGTATGCCGAGTGCAAAAGCCAACGCCCATCCTACTTGGAAGTGATGCGATTCGGCATAGCGGGATGGGCCATTGATTAACGAGTCCAGAAACTGCGGCACGGTAGTAACTCCACCTTACGCGCGCCCACCGCGCAACAGATATATACCAACACATTAACAGAGAGTATGCACCCGTACAACTATTTTGCCTTGTTGTCCAGAAAAGCGTTAGCTTCTTGGGTAGACCAAACGCCTATATTTTACTCCATGACGTCAGGGTATACTCACGTCCGCAGGTGTATTGGTCACATCTGGTATTCATGGTACAATACTCCTGATTTGGCGGACGTAGCTCAGCTGGTAGAGCGTCGGGTTGTGGTCCCGAATGTCGCGGGTTCAAGCCCCGTCGTTCGCCCCAAAATAAGCAGGTCAGCGCGGCTGGCCTTTTTATTTTGTACTTAGTGTTGCCTCACTCTATAATAAAGAGAATGGAGTCAGCGGCGTGTCGATCAATTCTGTAACTGTCTCTGCTGAGGACCTGATTGTTGTTATCGAGACCGGTTACCAGACACGAACAACGATCGCACAGCTCAATGTGCAGGTCGCAAAAGAAGTCAAACGGCTGCGAGCCGCGGGAAAACCGGCGCTCATTTTTGTGGACCTGTCGGCCATCACCGGCCACGACCAAGGTGCGGAGCTTGAAGCGCGCGGATTACAAAAAGTTCCGTTTGACGCGATGGCAATTTTTACGACGTCGCGCGCCGACCGCGTCATTATTAACATGTTGATCACAGTTACGCAAAGTCGGCATCGAGTGCGGACGTTCAAAACGCTGGCCGAGGCTCACGATTGGCTTACCTATTTTGCCGATCACAATATGACCCAAGGCTTTTACACCTACGACCCACGGGTTACGGGCAGTAAAGGTTTGGTGTACATCGGCGACGATATTCTGGTGTACCGACGTGACAGCAAAACGCGGCTTCATCCCTTAGAGCTTGACGTACCGGGCGGTGGTGTCGAGGGTCACGAAACGCCATTCCAAACCTTCCGGCGCGAAGTACGCGAAGAATTCGGGCTGGCGATTGCTCGGCGTGATATTCACTACGCACGACTTTATCCAAGCACCCTCGAAAAAGGCCGTTTTGGCTACTTTGCTGTTGCGCACCTTCCAGAAAGCGCCGCCAAGCAGATCATTTTTGGCGACGAAGGCACTGAGTATTACATCATGAAGCCGTCTGCCTACGTCCAGCGACGTGATGGCATTGCTGTATTTCAGAAACGGACCACCGACTACCTGCGAAGTCATAACTCCTAACCTGTTGTCTGTCTGCTTCAGGTATACTAGTAGATATTCATGAAACACCTCTGGCACACTATCAGGCATTACTACTTATTCGTTGGGGCGGCAGCGGGCACGGTGGTGGCCCTTGGTCTCCAAGTAGGCAGCTTGCCGCGCATCGCCACAATCGTGCTCATTGCCGTATCAGTTTTGGAGCTTCTTGCGGTACTGGGGAAGATGCTCAAAGACCTGCGCGCCGGCACTTATGGCGTGGATATTCTAGCCGCCATTGCTATTATCGCCTCGATATGGCTCCAGCAATATTGGGCCGGCATAGTAATTGTCCTGATGCTGACCGGTGGCGAGGCTCTGGAGCATTACGCCGGCCATCGCGCGCGCAGCGAACTTGAAGCCTTATTGAACCGCGCGCCGCAAAAAGCGCATGTGGTACGTGGGCGGAAAACACTTGATGTGCTGGCAAGCGAGGTACGCAGCGGCGACAAACTCATTATTCGACCGGGTGAGCTGGTACCAGTTGACGCCACCATCCTCGAAGGTACGGCTAGCTTCGACGAGTCGTCGCTCACCGGTGAGAGCGTGCCCCAGGATAAAGACGCTGGCGATTCGTTGCTCAGTGGCTCAGTGAATCTTGACGGCCTCATTACCGCCAAAGCGCTGCATACGGCCGAAGACAGCCAGTACCAACAGATTATTCGTTTGGTGCAAGCCGCCCGCGGCTCACAGGCGCCATTTGTGCGGTTGGCCGACCGCTACGCCATCCCGTTTACGATCGTCGCACTCGGCATTGCAATCGGTGCGTGGGCCTGGAGTGGCGAGGCGCTCCGCTTTTTGGAAGTGATTGTTGTTGCAACGCCCTGCCCACTCATTTTGGCAGCTCCAATTGCGGTCATTTCGGGCATGAGTCGGAGCGCTAAGCACGGCATTATCATCAAGTCCGGTACTAGCCTAGAACGATTAGCCATGGCTCGGACCTTCGCTTTTGACAAAACCGGCACCCTCACGCTCGGCGAGTTGCACGCCACCAAAGTCACTACTTTTTCAACTTACAAGCGTACCGAGGTGCTCGCCTATGCTGCTAGCCTGGAGCAAGGCTCAAATCACGCGCAGGCCCAGGCCATTGTCCGCAAAGCGCAGGCCGAGCGAGCCAAATTCACTCCCGTGAAACACGTCCGTGAAGTAGCCGGCAAAGGCTTGAGCGGTACGTGCCGCGGCAAAACGGTGCTTGTCGGTCGCCTTATATTACTGCAAGATCACGCCGTGGAAATCCCTAAAAGCCTGCGCCGCAATGACTACGCAACAAGCACTGCGTTTATCGCCATTGACGGCCGGTTAGCCGGCGCCGTTAGCTTCGCCGACGAAGTCCGGCCAGATAGCAAAGCCACCCTTGCTCGCCTAAAACATCTGGGCGTGGAAAAATTCCTCATGGTGACCGGCGATACAACCACGACCGCCAAAGCTGTCGCTCGGCAATTAGGCATCCAGGATGTTATTGCCGAAGCCTTACCCGGTGACAAAATCATGGCTATCGAAAAGCTCCAGCCGCGGCCCGTGGCTTTCGTGGGCGATGGCGTCAATGATGCGCCCGTACTCACCGCCGCCGACGTTGGGATCGCGCTGGGGGCCCGCGGCTCAGCCGCTGCCAGCGAGTCGGCCGACGTCGTCGTCATGCTCGATGATATCAACCGTGTGGCAACCGGCGTTGCCATTGCCAAACGGACATTCGGCATTGCCCGCCAGAGCATTGTAGTCGGCATTGGCTTAAGTGTCGGTCTGATGGTCATCTTTGCCAGCGGTCGTTTTTTGCCAATTTACGGAGCCGTCATTCAAGAAGTTGTCGACGTTGTCGTAATCTTTAACGCCTTGCGTGCCCACGGCGGCGGCCACGGGATTCAAACGACAGATCGCACATGATTATCCTACTGTTTGGCTTTGGCGAGCATAGTCTGGACATCGGCGGCATGGACCACGACCGTGCCGCCGGGCGTAACTTGTCCGGCAAGCAGTTGGTTGGCGACAATCGTTTCCACGACGCGCTGGACGACGCGGCGCATCGGGCGGGCACCGAGACGTGGATCGTAACCGGCCTGGACCAACAATTTTTTGGCGTCATCATCGACTGTTACCGAGACTTTTTGAGCAGCCAGATTTTTGTTGAGGCTCTGCAAAATAAGGTCAATGACTTGCACCAATTCTTCCGGCTTGAGCGGACGGAACAGGACGATCTCGTCAAAGCGGTTCAAGAATTCCGGGCGGAACACGTTGGCACTAATGAGCTCGTTGGTGAAGGCTTCTTCGAATTGCTCGAGCTGCTCTCCAGCCTCAATGTGCTGCCGAATGCGCTCAGCGCCAGCGTTGCTGGTGGCGATAATCACCGCGTCACGGAAGCTCACTTCGCGGTTGTTGACATCGCGCAAAATGCCCTCGTCGAGCATCTGCAACAAGGTATTGAGCACGTTGGGATGGGCTTTTTCGATTTCGTCGAGCAACACGACGCTGAAAGGATTTTTGGCGATCTGCGCCGTCAAACTGCGCGGATCTTGCGCGCCGTCGGCCAGCAAGCGTTGGACGTCGCTGGCCTCGGAATACTCGTTGAGGTCAACCCGCGCCAGATGATCCTCACCGCCAAAAAACACCGCCGCCACGCTCTTGGCCAGCTCAGTTTTGCCAACGCCCGTCGGGCCCAGGAACAAAAACGTGCCAATCGGACGATCGGTATTGCGCACGCCGGCTCGAGCGCGGCGCAAAGCGTCACTGACCACGCTCACCGCATGCGTTTGGTTGATCATACGCTGGTGGATGAGCTGTTCAAGATTAAGAAGTGTCTGGCGCTCGTCCTGCGTGTCGGCAGTGCTGACGCGTACGCCCTGCGTTTTCTCGATCGCTTCGCCAACTGACCGATGCGTGATAAGGCCATCCTCAGAAAACGTTGCCGCCGCCTCTAGCAGCTTGAGTGCCCGCCCGGGCATCACCTGCTCACTCATAAAACGCTTGCTCAAACGATAGGCCTCCGCCAGCGCTTGGTAGCTGTACAGCACGCGCTGCTGGTACTCCAGCACCAGCACTTCGTCCTCCATAACGCGCATGGTTTCGGACTCGTCAGTCGGCGCCAGATTAATGCGATTAATCTGCTGGGCGAGCGCCGGGTTGTTCTGTGCAATCTTCAGCCAGCGTTGCTCATCCATGGCCAAGATAATTTTCAATCCGCCGCCTTCTAAAATAGGCAGCAAAATATTGGTCAGATCAACTGAGCCGTTACCGTCTTCGAGAAACAGCTGCGCGTCATCCAGGAACAAAATAATGTTTTTGGCGTGCAGCGCTTCGTAACAGAGTTCTTGGACTAATCCTTCCAGCTCGCCACGAGCACCTGCTTGGGCAATGAGCGACGAAGGATCAAGGGCAATAATCTGGTTAAAATGGAGGTTCTTGGGCGCAAGCGGGTCGGCATGCAACAGCTTTTGGGCGATAAAGTGCACGACCGTCGTTTTCCCAGCTCCGAGACCGCCAACCAACGCGGCATTCCGTCGTCCACCCTGCGACAACAGTTGCAGTATTTGTTGCTGCACGGATAGACGGCTTGTCGCTTCGCAACGCGGGCCGTCATGCGTCACAAACTGGCTGACATTCATCCCAAAGCGCTCCAGTAGCGGTGTGTAGCCAAACGACCAATCACGGCCAATGCCACCATCTGGGCGATGCAAAGCTTGAACGGCAAACAGGTGCTCGAGGTAGGTGTACCAGCCAACGCCGGCCATAATGTCTTCGATGGTAACGCGGGCTTTGGCGAGATACTGATCGACTTGCGGAACGCTGCGGATGAGAGCGGCGGTCAGCATGGCGGCGTTCACTTCCGGCGTGTTATAGCGCTGCTGGAGGGCGCGGGCGTCATTCCAAATGTTGCTGACATCGTTCGTCTGAGCGCTCGACAGTGGCGCCAAAAACTCCGTGCCGAGCCCAAAGCGCACAGCGAAAAACTTGCCACCGTTGAGGCGCATAACAATTTCGGCCAGCTGTTTTGGTGTGGGGCCAGGGGGTAATAATCCGAGCACTTCGGCACTCAGTAATCCGTCCATGGTTTGGGCTTGCGTCTCTGGAGGTATGCTGCGCAGACTGCGACTCCAGCCGGCCGCTATCAAAAACGGACCACCGAACCCTGCGACCAACCATCCCAATGGCTGGTGCACAAGCCAAATCATTGCCACACCTCCGAGGATCGCCACCACGCCGGCAACCACCACCAACCAATAGAAGTTTGTTCTAGCAAACCGCTGGGCCAGTCGAGCCCGCTGGGCACGTGGGCTGTCGTAACTGAATAGCGCCTGACTCATGGCGTCCATCCGATGATCATTGCAACCAATCCAAGGAGTGGCAGAACCGGCGCCAGCGGCCAGACAATCAGCTGTATCCAGCCGATCACTCCAATGCACACAGCGACGATCGAACCACCAACGATGAAAATACTGCGCACTACGGCGCCAAAAACTCGAGAAAATGTTCGGTTGCCCCAGGCGCGCACCTGCGCATCAAGCCCGCCACGAACTTGCCCAGCATCGATTTGATGATACGGATCAAATAAACTGCGCAGCAGCAAACCGACCGAAAAATTCTCCAGCACGGTGTTTATGCGCTGCCCGACGCGGTGTGCAAGCTGAGCCCAGCCCGTGGTATACCACCACGATAGCAAAGCGATGACCATCATAAGCATAAGTATAGTCTAAAGCCCGCCTATAAGGAACTTGTGAGTACTAAGGCAACGAGTAGCGGAAGAACCAGATTGTCGGCTCCGCGTACAGCGACGTTCTCGGCAATCGTGGCCATCACCGGCAGCGCGATAATCGTTGTGGCGCTGTACGGCGCCCCACTCAAGATGGCGTAGCCGATCACAATGAGCAGCGAGGTAAAGAAAAACGCCAGGCTGCCAATCACCGTTTTAGTGTGGCCAAAAACTTTGTACTTGTTATCGTCGCCCCACAGCAGTCCGATAATTGCCGCCAAACCATCGCCAATACTCAGATGCAGCATGGCGGCCGCAAACACCCACGGATTTGTAGTGATGAACGCCAACAGGCCAATGACGATCGCAAATAAAAACTCACCAGATGTATTACGCCGCACAGCGTGCACCGCCCTAAAAATGTCCAGCTTAATGGAGGCAGCAACGACTACCAAAAATCCCAGTGCCAAAAACTGAATTTGCCGCCAACTCAAAAAGAACGGCCAAAATGCCACAAATGTTCCCACCACGACGTGGACAAACTTACGCGTCAGTTCGGAGTGAATGCCCTTGTAACGAGACAGGTACTCAGCCAGAACCAACACTAAAAATACGACAATGACGGCGACAACTGCCCACATATGTTCATTGTACTATAGTTAAAAAACAAAACGGTACGCTCTAGAGATACGTCAGGCTAGATGAAACGTGGTCGGGGTGACTGGACTTGAACCGGCGACCTCAGCGTCCCGAACGCTGCGCGCTACCAACTGCGCTACACCCCGATGAACTGCCCTAATATAGCAGATTTTACTCCTGTTCGCCAGCTTTACTTCCAAAGGCAACGTCTGATTTGGGTTCTAAAAGCGAGCTCAATCCAGCAAAAAACCACAAATTATACTACGCAGATACACTAACACTGTATGCTAATAGAATGAGAAATACCGTAGACCAGCACAAACAGTCTGTGACGAAAGCAACGATCAACTAGCAATGACCTATCTCAAACTAATTACACCTACTAACATCGCCGAAGAAAAAGAAAAATTCTTTAACTCCAAGACGTATTCGCCACAGCTTGAATACAAATGGGATGCTGAGCGGATTAAGCAGTACAAAACTGCAAAACCCGAGCTGGCTCCACTTATTGATGCGCTTGTTGCGCAAGACAAAACGGCCATGGAAAAAGCAGCAAGCATATATTTTGATGTTACGTTTCGAGCACAAGATATTTCATGTGCAGAGGGTTTGATACAAGAAGTACCCCAGGCGTCGAACGGCACAGCAGAAGAGCTTGCGCCGCTCCTAGAACAAAAGCTACAAGAGCTTGGCATTGACTATGGCGTTGAAATTGTCGATAAGCACGGCTTCCAATGTAGGCCGGATCATAAGGCGAAAGTGGTGCGTATTAGTCAATATTTGCATCTGCAGTTCTACTCGACGGAGGGCGTGGCCAATCATGAGCTAGTACATATAATCCGTGCCGTTAATGGTGTATATAACGGTATTATTCCTACGCTCGATTACCTGCCCACCGAAGAAGGATTAGGTATTCTCATCCAGGATGGATTGCTTCGCTCACCTTCACCGTCCGCCTTCCAACATGCGCTTGAATATCTGGCGGCGCATTTGAGCCGCACCGCTGGCTTTCGAGAAGTATATGCATTCCTACGCGAACATGGAGCCGATGCCGAAAATGCATGGCTTCGTGGCATACGGCAAAAATTCGGCCTCCGCGATACCTCTCGTCCTGGCGGACTGATGAAATCTGGCATGTACTTTTACCATGAACAATTGTTGCACGAGCTTGATGAACAGGCGTTGGTACGATTATTCGTCGGCAAAATTCCACTGGCCCAACTTCCTATGTACCAAAAATATACTGGCGTTGTGCCTCAAGAAAAGATCAAAGCATTCATTTTGAACTACGAGCACTCTAGGTAAACTCAGCCTAGTAGCTTATAGATTTCAGGATAAGGCCAGCGGTTTTTACTTCGCCTTTAGCTAAGAAGGTTGCCGTTGGCATGCCTACGAGTCCAGAACTGGGGGCTGCCTTATGGTATCCCCCAACCAACTGCACGATATAGCCGCTATTATGCTTTGCAATATAGTAACCGGGATACCCGAGTGGCTGAGATTGGTAGTCTTTGTATGCAGAAAGTTCTATGGCATTGACTGGACCACCGGCTTCGCCTACATCTGAGCTAGTTGAAACAACGTAAAGCGTTTGCGGTAAGTTCTTGGGTGCAAAACTGTCAATAACGCTATAAACATTAGCTTTAACGGGGTCGGGACTACCTACTGCTTTCGCTTCGGCTTGGGCTGAAGAGACGGTAAAGGTGGCATCATATTTTACGAGAGTGTAGGTCAGATCAAAGTTGTTAGGACCTACTAAAGTTATTGATTCTTTCAAGTTGCCTTCGGCTGGTTCGTTCGTAACCGACCAGCCATCAGGATATTTCATTGAAAAAGCTTCGTCTTTTGATGTGTAGGTTTTCCAGCCAACATAGGCGTCAGGAGTCTGCGTAGAACTATTGGCACTGCCGGCGCTAGCTGTAGCAGCACTGTTATTGGTCTTATTGTGATCCTTGTAGACAAACCAACCAACCACGCCAATCAAAGCCACGATCACGAGCACTACTACAACTTCAATGGGACTAAATCCTGCTTCATTTTTCCTGATGTTGCTCATCTGACAATCCCTTGTGTTATCGTTTTTGCACCCTAGTTATCGTGTGGTCGGGGTGAGAGGACTCGAACCTCCGACCTCCTGGTCCCAAACCAGGCGCGCTAGCCAACTGCGCCACACCCCGATAGTGTGTTAACAGGGGTGAGTATAGCAGAGATTAGCGCCTGTGGCTAGGCCTGGTAGATTTTCCGGATGGATTCGGCGTGTGTCGCCAGGCCGGTTGCCTCGTCAACGGTAATCAGCAAGGCGTTGAGCTGCATACGGCCTGCGGTTTCCAGCTCGTTGCGCGTTATCTTGCCGTCGCGCCACCGCGGAATAAGCGAGGCGTATGAGACGCCGAGGGACGAATCAAGCGAGCCGCACATACCAACATCGCTTTGATGCGCCGTGCCCTTGGGCAATACGTCAGCGTCAGCGGTTGGCACGTGCCAGTGATCGCCAATCACGGCTGTGACCCGGCCATCCAAATAAGCGCCAATGATGCGTTTTTCGCTACTGAAATCACCGTGGAAATTGACGATGGTCGCCACCCGCGGCGTAGTTTTCTCAGTTTGCAGAATCGCATCGATGACATGTAGTGGATTGTCGACCGGCTTATCGGCGTCTTTACCGACGATCTTGCCAAGCAAACTAATAACCAAGACTTTGCCTTTGGGTGTGTCGAGATACTTGTAGCCCAAGCCCGGTGTACCGGCTGGGTAGTTGGCCGGGCGGATGATCGGCTGCAAGGGGTCGTTGAGCGCTGGGAAAATTTCCTCGTGGTGGAAGGAGTGGTTGCCGCCGGTGCAAAAGTCGACACCAGCGGCGCGCAGGCGCTCGAAGTCTGCAGGCAATGTCCCCTTGCCGCCGGATAGGTTTTCGGCTTGGGCGAGGACCACGTCAGTGTGGTGCTCGGCGCGCAACGTCGGCAGCGACTGTTCGACTACGCGCAGGCCGGGCTCAGACATAACATCACCAAGATACAGAATATGCATGAGTATATTGTAGCCTGGGTGGTGGCCAGTTGGAACCTATTTGGCGAACTCGACGGCCCGAGTCTCGCGAATGACGTTCACTTTGATGGTGCCTGGATACTGCATGGTCGACTCAATTTTGGTAGCGATGTCGCGCGCCAACTTGATGGCCGCCAGATCGTCGATGGACTGCGGCCTCACGAACACGCGCACTTCGCGACCGGCGCTAATGGCGTACGATTTCTCAATACCGCCGAAGCTGTTGGCGACGTTCTCGAGCTCCTTCATGCGCTCCACAAAGTTTTCGGCCGAGATATTGCGCGCGCCCGGCCGAGAAGCACTAATGGCGTCAACCACGCGGACGATCAGTGCCTCAACGCTTGTCGCTTCAACGTCGTCATGGTGCTGCTCGGCGGCAAGGGCCACCGCTTCGGGTGCACCATACTTACGCAGCATCTCACCGCTAATGTGGTGGTGCTTGCCCTCCATTTTGTGGGTGAGGGCTTTGCCGAGGTCGTGAACCAGCGCCGCGTACTTCGTGGTTTTGACATTGACGCCAAGCTCTTCGGCGATAATACCAGCGATGTGCGCCATCTCGGTGCTGTGCTTGAGCACGTTCTGGCCGTAGCTGGTGCGGTACTTGAGCTCGCCCAGCAGGTGCAAAATTTCTTTTGGAATGCCAATGACGCCGACTTCGCGGGCCGCGTCTTCGCCGGCTCGGATCACATCTTTTTCGACGTTCTTTTGGGCTTTATCGACAACTTCTTCGATGCGACCAGGGTGGATGCGGCCGTCCTTCATGAGCATTTCGAGCGCTTGGCGGGCGACTTCACGGCGAACCGGATCAAAGCTGCTGAGTACGACGTAGCCCGGTGTGTCGTCGACCATAATGTCAACGCCGGTGGCGCGCTGCAGTGCCTGGATATTGCGGCCCTCTTTGCCGATGATCCGGCCTTTCATTTCTTCGTCTTCCAGCTTGACGCTGGTAACCGTGCGCTCGGCGGTGACTTCACTGGCCATACGCTCCATAGCGGTCGTAATGATCAGAGCGGCTTGCTCCTCGGCGTTATCCTTGGCCTCGTTTTGCAATTTGGCCACCAGGCCAGCGAGATCGTGCTTGATGTCGCGCTCGGTCATTTGCATCAACTTGCCGGCAGCGTCTTCTTTGGTGAGGCCAGCAATTTTTTCGAGCTTGTCTTGCTGCTTTTTGCGAATATCGCGGATCTCGTCTTTGAGGCCCTCAACTTCGCCCTCGGCATTGCGCAGCTTTTCGGTACGCTTGTCGAGTTCGTCGAGTTTTTTATCGAAGGTCTCTTCGCGGGCTACCAAGCGCTGCTCAATGTCCTTGAGTTCGCGGCGGCGGGTTTGCTCTTCTTTGCGACTCTCGTCGGCGAGTTTACCGGCTTCTTCGCGAGCGTCTTCTAGGAGTTTACTGGCTTCACGTTTTGCCTTACTGAGTTCTTTGTCGACCTGATCTTGCGCCGAGCCGAGCCTCCGCTTGGTAATAACGGTGTTGGCGCCAAAGCCAACGGCTAAGCCCGCCACAGCGAGCACTATGGTTACTGGATCCATGGAAATCCTTTCTATCGGTACAGAACAGCGGTGGCATCGCTATCACTTCTCTAGCCGAGCTGTTCTGGGAATCGAATGAAGTTAGAAAATATTTGGTTTCGGACTGCTAGACAGTTCAGGCAAATCCTTGTATAGAAGTATACCTTGTAATTGCGCGGCCGGTCAATACGAGCTTGAGCAGCAGACTACTCCTGCACCGCAAACACAATCAGGCGATTGTCGTATTCACCGGCGCTGTCATATGTGCCATCGCACGTAATCATATTCAGGCCAGGCTTGCCCGGCACCGCAGACGAAAACGCCGCGCCCATATCAACCGCATCTTTGGCGTAGGACTGTGTTTTAACAACGTGGTACGTGAACATTTTTCCGTCGCCACGCTTAATGGTTATCTTATCGCCGGCTTTCAATTTTTTGAGTCCCACAAAAACACCGGGCTGCGTCGGGCCATGCACGTGGCCGTCGAGCAGGATGGCGCCTAGGTCACCAGGTTTAGCACTGCCCTTGTACCAACCCACATCGTAAATATTGGTCGGCGTTTTGAGCTCGCCGTCAGCCTTTACACCGACGCCGACAATGTGAGCGTCAACCTTGATCTTGTCTATGGTCAGCGTGCGAGGCTCGTCAGCAGCGGCGTGGTACACAGGGGTGTTGGCGGCGACTGGCTTCGTTTCGTTCGGCACGACAGGATCTCCAGTTGCCGTTGTTTGCGCAGCGAGTGTCTTGACCTGCGCTTTGATCTTTTGGTTAGTCGTCAACTGCATGACGCCAACAGTTGCGCCAAAAATAAACAGCACCACTGCTAAACCACTGAGTGTCATTCCCCAGACGTTGCCGCGGAGCACACGACGCTTCACTCGGGGCATATGTGTGCGTACCGCTTGGCGGCGCAAAACTCGCGAACGCATTTGCCGAGTGGGCACCGCATGTGGCTCTACGCGAAGCGACACCCGTCCAGAGGCAGAGATATGAGCTTCGTGTATGGCTGCGGGTGCTGGCTTCGAGTTGGGGCTTGCCGAGAGCACCCTCCTGCGCACATCACTTATGACACGTGCCGACCGAGGCCGCAATATAACCGCACGACGTTCGTAGCTCGCACGACGACTCTGGGACGTCTTCAATCTAATTACCGCTAATCGTGTATCCGCTAAAACTAGATGCCGTGTTATTAAAGGTAATCGAGTTAAACGAGGTGCCCGCGGTCATGTCATTAACGGCCGTTTTATTTGTAACGTTAATAGGGAAAATGAGGTCATCTCCTGCTGAGGGTGCAGCCCCGCCCCAGTTGGCGCCGGTCGAAAAATTAGTGTCCGATCCGGCTCCGGTCCAAGTCTTGGTTGCAGCGAAGGCGTGAGAGCTTACCCCGAACACCAAGGCTGTCATGCTGCCAGTGATAACCGACAGGAAAAGCTTTGTTTTCGTCATGGTACTTCTTTCTTTTAGTGACTATTTTTAACTATAGCGGTATGCAACATTTTGTCAATTATGTCTGTTAAATTGCGGAAATTGCTCCTGCGTCGCTGCGCCATTCCTGCGTGCAATTACCGGCGCGGTTGCGTAATGTGCACCGGTGCACCATATAGGGGCAGAGCTATGCTTTCGTTTTCGCCGTGCAAAAGGCCGGCAATTCCCTGCTCTTTCCAGTTGTCGTCCACCGAAGCGATGATGGGAATCCGCAGACCATAGGCAAGCGCGTTTGCCGTGGTCAGGCCGATGCGCAATCCGGTAAAGCTGCCAGGCCCTTTAAAACATACGATCCCCTGAAGATCGGTGAAGTCTTTGTTATACTTTTGGAGCATGGCATCAATTTGGCGGTGGATGGTCGCCGAAAGTTCACGGTGCGCTTCCCACGTGACATACGCTAGTTGCTGCCCATCGTCGAAGAGGCCGATTTCGGCAGTGGGATTGTCGGTACGCATGGTTAAGACAAGCATCACGCAACGCCTTTCAACAAGTACGCAAGCGACTCAGGATAGCGACAGCTCAAACGGCGTCCGTTTTCGGAGGTTGGCTCGATGGTGATAGTCAGGCGCCGTTCGGGCAGCACGTGGCGCACGATGGCGCCCCACTCGACAACGGTCACAACGTGCGGATCGCCGAGCACTTCGGCCAACTCGTCGGCGATAATGCCTGGCTCCGACAACCGATAGAGATCGAAATGATGTATGTCAAAATGCTGAGCCTGATAGACTTTGCTAATCGTAAAACTAGGGCTAGAAACCGCGTCCACGCTTTTCGCGCCATGAACGAGGCCACGCGTGAATGTTGTTTTGCCGCCGCCCAAATCACTGACCAACTCAATCACCTCACCCCCTCGCAGATTTTTGCCTAAATCGGCGGCGATCTGTTCGGTTTGCGCGGAACTGGTGGAATCGATGTGCCAAGTCTGTGCGGTACTCATATGCTCCGTATAGTAGCGCGAACCCGGCCACTACTGCAATCACCCCTGTGTGCAGTGATCCTTTAGATGGCTCAGCCACCGCCAGATTCTTGGCAGCCTCCACGACCGTCTTCTTACTTGCCTTAGCGGGGGCGGCCGCCTTCGCTTTGGCGGTGATGGTCTTGGCGCTTTTGACGGCCGCCGGTTTGCCAGTAGGTACCGACTTCGTCGTCACAGCGTTCGGACTATGGGCGACATTAGCGGCGCCAGGGGTAGGCTCATCAGTCCATTGCCACGAGGCGTCAACCAGCGCCCAGGCCTGCCCATCCTTCGCCATGCCATACACATCAGTTTGGGCCAGCTTGACCTGATGCGTATCCAATATTCGCACTTGCCCGCCGCTGTTAGCAAGGCTCAATCCGGTTAAAGACGGATACAGCACTTCGTACGATTGCGGCGGCAGCTGTGCACCAGCCGGAAAAACATAGCGGTGCGTGGTCGTCGTCCCGACCTCCAGCGCATACCCGGAGAGGTCGAATGCCATATTGTTTGGATTAAAAAGTTCGATAAATTCATCGTGCTCATCGGTCTGCGGCGAAGCAGGGTTGGGTAATAGTTCAGTAAGCTGGGGCGCTAGTAGGCCGCTGTTACCGCCAACCTGCGGCACGCCATCAGCTGCATCCTCTGCGGGCGGATCAACGCCCGGGTAATCAGTCGGCATACCGCTAGGCGAATCATCGCCGGACGAGACAGGTGGCTGCCCGGTGTCATCACCCTGGGGAGGTGCTGGAGGATCGGTGTCATCTGGCGGGTCTTGCGATGGCGACACAGTGGGCGGAGCGGGCACCACGCAGCCGGCGATCGGTAAGGGTGCTAGCGTCGGCACGCTACTTGTTGGTTCGCCTGCCAGCGCAGGAATCACGGCGATGTTATCAGCGCCAGGGGTAGCTTCGAGCGCAACACCCAATCGTGGGCTCGCGGTAGCGGCCATCAAAATGAAATCATGCGCATTATCATTGACATCAACGTACTGCCCCTGCCCGTCACGGTAGCGCACGATGAGCTTGTCTTTAGAAACCTGCTCCTGTGGCACGACAAGCGGCGCTCCCTCACTGTCCAGCGTCGTGGTGCTGCCGGGCGACCGCCAGGCAACCGTGTCTTGGGCTGCGAGCAGGCACTGCTGCCGATCGTAGGCATACAACGAAACTGATTTATCAGATTTCGTGAGCGCCGCATCGTACATTGATCCATGCAACGCAGCCGTAGCGAGCGATGATGTGTAGAAAGTATAGTAGTTGTGGCTCGCGAGCAACACCGGACCACCATCAACAGACAACGGCACCGTACCGAAAATTTTCAGGAGTGGGCTACTACTCCGCACCTGCCAACCTCCAATATCAACTGTTTGGGAACTTCGATTATATATTTCGATAAATTCGTCACTCGCCGTAGCAGCTCCGGTTTGCAGTTCGGTAATAATCACTGGCGGACCGTCCCCGGTGGGAGACTCCAGGGCTGACGCATGGAACGGCAAGGCACATATGGCCAGCGATAGCAGTAAGTGGCTAAAACATTTGTGTGGTGTAGACAGTCTTTTCATGGCCGGGATTGTAAGCACAGTTGCCTGGCGATGCAAATAGGTTTTTCTCGACCGTCTTTGAGTTGGTGTCGCTAAGCCGCTCGCGGTATAATTGTCCGTATGTTGCAGTTGAGTGGTATGTTTATTAGCCAACCGATCTTGAGTTTACGCACCGGCACGCCAATCGGAACTACGCTCTCGGCCATCATCAATCCCAATAACCTTAAAATCGAGGGTTTCTTTTGCCAAGAAAATTCGACGCGCAAACAGCTGATTCTGCTCGCTCAGGATATCCGCGAAATTCTGAGCCAAGGAGTAGTCGTAAATGACCTCGATGCGCTGACCGACCCCGAGGAGCTTATTCGCCTCAAAGATATACTCAAAGTTAATTTCCAGCTGATCGGCAAAATAGTGGTAACAGAGAAGGAACGATTGGGCAAAGTCAGTGACTACGCGGTTGACATCGATAGCATGTTCATCCAAAAACTCTACGTGGCGCAGTCGGTCTTCAAGAACTTCCGTGGCGGCAATATTGGCGTTGAGCGCTCGCAAATTCTTGAGATAACTGATCGGCGGATTGTCATCAACGACCTCTCGCAAAAGGTCCCAATCAGAGCTCGCGCGCTGGCATAATAAACCGAATCAACCCTCGGATTCGTCGGTTGATTCCTGTAGCACTGATTTAATATCGTCGTAGCCAAATCCTTGGCGCGCCAGATATTGCAATAGTTTTTGGTCGTCAGGATATTTGTTGCGCTTTTTAGCGACGAGCTCGCGCAGCGTCTGGCGGTCATCGGCCTCGTCTTGTTCCAACACCTGACGAATAATGTCCGGGTCAATCTTTTTTTGCCGGAGCTCCAGTATCAGCCGACGCTTGCTGACATGTTTGAGAAGCCGCCGATTGGCCACCCACGCCCGCGCAAACGCCAGGTCATCGAGCAGTCCTAGGGCGCGCATCCGCCGAGTGATCTCCTCTGCGGCAGCTTCGTCGATACCCTTACGGCGGTAATAATCGGCCAGCTCGCCTTCGCTGCGCGGTCGAACCACAATGTACCGCAAGACTTGCCCATAGGCCTTGTCCAGGCCAGCGGCATCCTTGAGGGTAGTGAATTGCGCAGCGTTCAGTTCCTGCCCGCTAGCCAACCGTTGCTCGATCAAGGCCGATTCGCTCAAACTGAAGGCGTAGGCACCGTCCACAAAAATCGAGTAGCGATCAGCGCGCTTGACTTGTTTTTTGATGGCCGTAATTTTCATAGACAGTGGTGCTTACGAGCCAAGACTGGCGCCTCGGCCAAATGCTCGGCGTCATGAGCAAAAAGTTCGTCGATTTCTTGAGGAGTAAACCAACGCACAGCGCTCACTTCATGAGCGTTCAAACTGGTAGGCAAGTGATCTAGTGTAATCTGAAAAAACGTGGCGAATCGACGCGACGCAATACCGCCCCACAATGGCACGTCGGTATAGGCGTGGGCAGTCTCGGTCAGGTGTGTGTCGGCAATGCCGATCTCCTCAGCCAGTTCTAAACGAGCAGCCGCCTCGTATGATCGCCCACCATCAACGTGTCCACCGGCGGCGACGTCCCAGCAATCAGGGTACAGGTGCATATCAGGACCCCGCTTCTGCAACAAAATTCGGCCTCGCCCATCTTTAGCGATAACGAAAACGACTCGGTAAATAAGTCCTAGTTTTCGAGCATCGTCCAACGAAGCTTCACTAATCACAATATCTTGGTCGTCGACCACCACAACCGGTTCGTAGGCGCCGGGCGCTGGCTTAGAGTAATAACGCCCGACAACCTCTTTAAGACCGTCAGCCACATGCTCGGGATGCTCACGAATGAGTTGCTTTACTTCCGCGAGCGTAAACCACCGTACCTCGTCGACTTTGCCCAGTTCAAGCTTGTCTGGTAGCGTGTCAGTCATCATCTTATACGTTCGATGAAATCGGTTGAGCGAGTGACCTTGCGTCTGCGTTGCCGAACAGTAGGCGCCCATCTCTAGCAAATGCTGACCGGTTAAACCAAGTTCTTCTTCAAGTTCACGGTAAGCAGCCGTTTCGTAGTCTTCACCAACGTCGACATGGCCACCTACAGCATTATCCCAGCAATCGGGGAATAAATCTTTGGCTGGGCTGCGGCGCTGCAATAGGAGTCGTCCATCGGGGTGCTCGATTACGATCCGTACAATACGGTGCAGCAGCCCCTTATTCCAAGCCTCTTGCTTAGAAGCAGCGCGGACCGGCCGGTCATTAGTATCAACGATTTGGATTGGCAGACTCGCCACTAACGCACCGCCCGCCGATTAACGATAATTTCGCTGACTTCCATATTCTTAGGCAATTCCAGAAGCTGCACCAATAGTTTGGCCACTTCATCGGTGGCCATCCAATTCTCTGGATCGGCCATGGGATGACCGGTAACCTTCTCAGCAATCTTAGATCGGAAACCACCAATACAGAAACTGATAACTCGACTGCGTGTGTCGGCTAACTCCAGCTGTAGATTAGCACTAAAACCGCGCATAGCCCACTTAGAGCTGCCATATGCTGCCTGGTCCTTATAGGCTTTCGTGCCGACCGTCGAGGCAACATTTACGATATCCGCTCCGTCCTGCTTGATACGCCCAGCCAACCGTGAAGTTAATAAAATTGGTCCCGTAGTATTAGTTTTGAGTATCCGGTCGAGCTCAGTACTACTGATTGCTCCCAATGGTTCAAAACTTAGTACGCCCGCACAGTTGATCAGCGCTTCTACCGGCTCATCGAAAGCCACCACTTGCTGCGCGGCGGCTTCTATCGAAGCTACGTCCAAAAGGTCCATTTGTATCCACTGTAGTCCGCCTATTGACGGCTTGCCCCTAGAAAGCCCTATCACTTGCTTGCCGTTGGCAACTAACAATTTGACGATTTCAAGTCCTAGACCATCGCTGGCACCAGTGACAACGTACATTGAGCTAATCCTTGCTAACCGCGGCGCGGACTTTAGCTGCCAGCTCCTCCATGACTGGAGGATTTTCTTGCAGATAGGCTTTCGCGGCTTCGCGGCCCTGACCAATTTTGGCACCGTTATAGGCAAACCAGGCACCAGATTTTTCGACAATATTGTGCTGCGTCGCGAGGTCGAGTACGTCGCCACTCAGGCTGATGCCGCCGCCGGTCTTGCCTTCACTGTACATAACATCGAATTCGGCTTCGCGAAACGGCGGTGCGATCTTGTTCTTGACCACTTTTACCCGGGCCCGGTAGCCGATAACACTGTCACCTTGCTTGATCTGGCCAATGCGGCGAATATCCATGCGCACCGAGGCGTAAAATTTAAGCGCATTGCCGCCAGTAGTCGTCTCTGGATTGCCGAACATGACGCCAATTTTCATGCGGATCTGATTAATAAACACCACGGTCGCTTTACTGCGGTTAATGACGCCGGTGAGCTTGCGCAGGGCTTGACTCATCAAGCGCGCTTGCAGGCCGGGCAACGAGTCGCCCATATCGCCTTCGATTTCGGCCCGTGGCACCAGTGCGGCAACAGAGTCGACGACGATAATATCCACTGCATTGGAGCGCACCAACGTCTCGGTAATTTCCAAGGCTTGCTCGCCGTTATCGGGCTGAGACAAGAGCAAATTATCGACATCGACACCAATTCGCTTGGCATACACCGGATCGAGGGCGTGCTCGGCGTCGATGAAGGCCGCCGTGCCACCAGCCCGTTGCACTTCGGCAATAGCGTGGAGTGTTAGTGTCGTCTTACCGCTGGATTCCGGCCCATAGACCTCAATGACCCGGCCTTTGGGCAAGCCGCCGCCCAGCGCAATGTCCAGACTCAAGCTTCCAGTGGGAATGCACTCCACTTTTTGCACCGGCGCGTTGCCGAGCTTCATAATCGAACCTTTGCCGAACTGCTTTTCGATCTGTTCCATGGCCATGCCGAGGGCTTTGGTTTTGCCCTCGCCCACGGCTTCTCGCTCTTTGTCTGCTTTGGTCTCTTTTTGCTTATCTGCCATTACCTCTCCTTATATCACCCCATCATTAGTTACGGCCACCTGGAGTTACTTCTATTATACATCGCCGCACTCCGTGGCGAACAAATCCTATCATGAATTGCCCGCCATGCAAGCCCGAATATTTAACATTGCTTACGCTTTTCGCTATACTTAATAGTAAATGGGTGCGAAGGATGGAGTAATGGGACGATTCTTGGGCAATGCCGAGAAGTTCAGCGACAAACAGGTTGCCGAGACACTCGAGATGTTGGTCGGCCACGGCATTGCCCGTGGTGCCAGCGATATCCACATTGAGCCGCACGACCGCTTTGTGCTGGTGCGCTACCGGATTGACGGCACCTTGCGCGGCATACATAAACTGCCCCGAGCAACGCTGGCAATAATTATGGCGCAGCTTAAAACCCGGGCCGGCCTCAGCGCCGACGAAACCCAAATGCCGCAAGAGGGACGCTACCGGATGACCACCGAAGGACACGACGTCGAAATTCGACTTTCTACAATGCCTGTATATGGCGGCGAAAAAGCCGTATTGCACCTGAGTATTCAAATCGGCACGCCGCAAGATCTGGCGACGCTCGGTTTTTGGGGCCAAGGGCTGCGCGCCCTGCAATATGTTCTGACAACACCTCATGGTTTGATTGTCGTGGCTGGTCCACGGCATAGCGGCGTGTCCTCAACGCTGTTCAGTTTACTCAATCAACTTAATAGTCCACTGGTCAGCGTGGCGACCGTCGAAACGCGAGCTAAACATCGACTTCCCGGCATCAATCAGACCTATACCGGCTCACATATTTCGGTGCTGGAGGGCCTCCAAGCCACCCTTAAGCAAGATCCGAACATCATTATGATCAACGATGTACCTGACGGCGGCACTGCCCAACTAGCGCTGCACGCTGCGACCACCGGCCACTTGCTGCTGATGGGCATGCACGCCGACAATAGCCTGGCGGCCGTCCTCCGTCTGCGAGCGGCCGGCGTTGAGCCCTTTTTACTGGCCAGCGGCCTCCGTGTCAGCATTGGTCAACGGTTAGTCCGAAAACTGTGTGACAACTGCCGTGAGCGGTACGCGCTCAGTCTCGACGACCAGCAACAATTAGCTGAACAATTCGGCATCACCACGCCTGCCGCCCGCAAACGCATCCACACATTGGAGCAGTCAGCAACGCCAGCCATTTTTGGCGACGTCAAACAGCTCAGTAGCAGCCCATCGCACATAACTCATCTCTGGCGAGCTAGTGGCGACGGCTGCGCCCAGTGCCAGCACAGCGGTTACAAAGGGCGCCTGGGGATTGTCGAAGTCCTCGAAAGCACCGAAAGCCTCCAGCGCGGACTGATGGACCGCGGCGTATCGTCAATTGCCGGCCTGCAAAAAATCGCCGTCAAAGACGGCTTTGTCCCCATGGCTCTTGACGGTCTCATTAAAGCGTTGCTTGGCCAGACAACCGTGACCGAAGTATTGCGTGCCGTCAACGCCTCAGCTTGACCCGCATCAGTCAACAGCTATAATGAACGTAGCATGAATATCCCCACCCGCCGCTCCAGCGGCTTTACCATCATCGAACTGCTCGTCGTGATTGTCTTGATCATCATCCTCTGCGCGCTCATTGTGCTGACGTACAGCGGCGTGCGGGCTAAAAACCGCAATGCCGAGCGCCAAGTCGATATCAACTCGCTGCAGGCCCAGCTGGAGTCGTACTACGCCGTGTACACCCGTTATCCTACCTTCAGCGATCTGAGCCAAAGCAGTTGGCGCCAGCAAAACCTCAAAAAACTAGCAGCAGATGGCCTGCAAGATCCGCACTGGAGCATGCACGACAGTGCCTGTACCAAAGATGGCAAGGCCATTCCTGTCGTCGCGCCCACACCCAATTGCTACAGCTACCAAGTGACCAGTTCCGATGGTTCAATCTGTGACAACGTCAAAGTAGATTGCGCACACTACACGCTCACCAGCCCGCTTGAGGGTGGTGACAAATACGTCAAAACCAGCCTTAATTAGATCATTACGGCGTATTTTGCACGTTGCGGCGATCTTCTAGGAATAGCTCGTGTGCCTCCAAAATGCGTCGGGCGTATTCGTTCGGTCGAGGGCAGTATATAAACTGGAATTTTGAACGCTCACCGGCAGTCTCAACTTTGAGGGTACCAAAGTTAAACAACTGCTGCAAAATGCCATCCTGATCGACAGTAACATCTTCTAGATTATCCATTGAAAGCTGGCTGACCTGCCGGGCAAACAGGCTCTTCTGCGAAATTTGTGTAATGCTATCTGAGGTGACCGTCCACTGATTTTGCCAATACACTGAGGTAGCGATTCCCAAAACTAGCACTAAGGCAGCAATGACAATCGCCAAACCGGAGAAGAACATGACATTGGCGTCGCCGCCATAGCTTTCCAAGAGCTTCGGCAAAAAGTAAAAACCCAGCACCGTCACTACTAAAATACCGACCATTGCCATCACATACAAAGACAGAATGCCGAACGGGTGACGCTTAATGATCGCCACCACGCGTTCACCGGGCTGCAGTACAACCATGGGATGCAAACTTGTTGGACGAGTCTGCTGTTCCACGGTAGGTTGTGGTGGTGGCTGCAACGGCAGGGTCGGCTGCGGCACTCCCTGCTGTCCGTAGACCGGCGACTGGTATTGCTGTTGCGGTGGATACGGGTACGGTTGCTGTTGCGGATTGGGCTGCTGGTTTTGTGGTTGCTGTGGTTCCATTGCAATCTATTATACCAGTTATATGATGGATGTTTGTTCGTCGGCAGGACGCGGCCGCCGGCCCAGATGTTTATAGGCCTTGTCGGTCACTTTGCGGCCTCGCGGCGTACGCTCTAACAAACCAATCTGCATAAGATATGGCTCGTAAAAATCCTCGATCGTGCTGCGTTCCTCGGCGGTCAATGCCGCCAGCGTTTCAACTCCTACTGGGCCGCCTTTATAGTTGTCGATGATGGCCGTGAGTAGCATGCGATCAGCCGGATCGAGGCCAAGCTCGTCAACTTCGAGCAACTGGAGCGCCTGCCGGCTGATGACGGTGTCGATAATCCCATCGCCATTCACATCGGCGTAATCGCGTACCCGTTTAAGCAACCGGTTGGCAATACGCGGCGTCAACCGGGAGCGCTGCGCCAGCTCCTGGGAGGCGTCACCACTCATCCGAACCTTCAAAATACCGGCGGCACGTTCGATAATCTCCTGAATTTCGTCCGGCTTGTAGAATTCCAAGCGATGAATCATACCGAACCGATCCCGGAGCGGAGCAGCAAGGTTGCCGGTGCGCGTTGTCGCGCCAATCAGCGTAAACTTGGGCAGATCAAGCCGCAGAGACCGCGCCGACGGCCCTTTACCGAGCATAATATCGAGCTTGAAATCCTCCATGGCCGAGTACAGCACTTCCTCGACGGTATGATTCAGCCGGTGGATTTCGTCGATAAATAACACATCGCCATCCGCAAGGTTGGTGAGCAGGCTAGCCAGATCACCGGCGCGCTCGATTGCCGGGCCGCTCGTAATGCGAATTTGAGCCCCCATTTCGTGGGCGATCACGTTAGCAAGCGTCGTTTTGCCGAGTCCAGGCGGCCCATATAGCAAAATATGATCAAGGGGCTCGCCTCGCTTTTGAGCAGCGTCGATTGCTAGCCGCAGATTTTGTTTAATGCGTTGTTGGCCGATGTAATTGGCGAAATCATGAGGACGAAGGGTAACCTCTAATTCCTGCTCCTGCGGATCGTCAGCGTCGCTCGCGCCGGTACTCACAATACGTTCAACGGCCATGCTGGCCTCGCAGTGCTCGGATGATGCGCGTCTCGGCCGGTAACGTTTTATCGATCGGCGCCAGCGCAGCGGCAGCGTCTTGCGGCGTATAACCGAGGTTTACCAGCGCCTCAATTGCCTCATCTTGGTGCAGTGCCGTGGTGGACTGGAGCAAACCGGTGCCGGCCAAATCAACGCCGACTAGACCAACTTTATCTTTTAACTCCACGACGATGCGCTCTGCAACCCGCGTCCCGACGCCATTGGCCGACTTAATGCTCTTAATATCACCGGTAGCGATCGCCGTCCGAACCGCTTGCACCGCACCGATATTGAGCACATTGAGCGCCATCTTGGGGCCCACGCCAGTTACGCTCAGCAGCAGTTCGAATAATTGCTTGGTATCAAGGGTAGTAAAACCATATAAATCGTAGGCGTTCTCGCGGATCTGCTCATATATGTAGAGCTTCGCCGGTTCGCCGAGGGCGAGCCGACCATAGTCTTCACTAGTCACCAGCAGCCCATACCCAACACCGTGCACATCAAGCACAACCGTATCCAGTGTCTTCTCCCCTACCACGCCATTCAGTGTCGCAATCATGCATGCTATTATGACACAGTATGGATCTGTTTAGGCGAAACGCCCAGTGCTGGCGTGCGTCAAGGCGGCTGCCAGGGCATCGGCAGCGTCGTCGGGTCGCGGTATTTCTTTGAGTCCGAGCAAGATGCGTACCATTTCCTGCATCTGCTTTTTATCGGCTTTGCCGTAGCCGGTGATGGCTTGTTTGATCTGCATCGGCGTGTATTCAAAAAGGGCGAGGCCGGCCTGTTGGCCGCAAAGCAGCACCACGCCGCGGGCCTGGGCGACGGTCATAGCTGTGGTCACGTTGCGGGCAAAAAAGAGTTTCTCGACCGACATAATCGCTGGTTTGGTTTGGATGATGATGTCGGTTAACTCTTCGTAAATTGTCTGTAGGCGTACGGCGTCATCTTCGTGCACGGGCGTTCGAATGACGCCGGCGTCGACCAGTACCGGCTTGGGACCGCCGGCCTCGATAATGCCAAAGCCCAAGATGCCGGTGCCGGGGTCAATACCCAAAATGCGCATTATCCCTCCGTTACGGTAGGTATGCTACCGCGATTAAGCATCAAGTAAGTCTTCGGCAATGTCAAAATTCACGTACGTGTTGGTGACGTCCTCGATGTCCTCGAGTGCATCCATCAGACGCATAATTTTGCCGGCCGTAGCTTTGTCGGTGATTTCGACTGAGGTGTTCGGGATGTACGTCAGTTCGGCTTCTATAACTTCTAGGCCAGCGTCACGCAAGCCGTCACGGACTTTGGCCAGATCTGAGGAGACGGTGTAGATGACCGACTCGTCGCCTTCTTCCTGGACGTCTTCGGCACCCGCTTCGAGCGCTAGCATGAGGACGTCGTCGCCCTTGGCGCGAACGCGGATCATGCCTTTATGGTCGAACTGGAACGACACGGCGCCTTTTTCGGCAATGTTGCCGCCGTGTTTACTGAACGCGAGGCGCACCTCGGGGTACGTCCGGTTAATGTTGTCGGTAGCGACTTCAGCCAAAATGGCCACGCCGCCCGGGCCATAGCCCTCGTACAATAGCTCTTGCAATTGGGCAGCATTTTTGTCGGCGACACGCTGAATAGCCCGGTCGATGTTGGCGCTCGGCATATTTGCCGCCCGCGCTTTATCCATCGCCAGTCGCAGGGCAAAATTGGTCGTCGGATCAGTGCCTGCCCGCGCCGCAATAGCGATGGCGTTGCCAAGTTTGGTAAAAGCTGCGCCGCGAACCGCATCCTTGGCGCCCTTTTCGCGTTTGATTGTTGACCACTTTGAATGTCCTGACATACACGCTAGTATAGCAGATTTACCCTGTTATGGCGAAGCTTGTTGTGGTCGCTGCAGCCGAGCGCGGCGCCTCCAGAGCCAGGCCAACAAGGCTACCACCGCGTACGTCAGCAGCAAGGCCGAAAGTCCAAAGGGAATATGCTCTATGAAAGCGTGCGGGATACGACTCAGCAAGCCGGCTGCGTCAAGCATATAAGTGAGCACCAGCACCGCTGGCCAGGCCAACCAGCCCGCTACAGCCGGCACAAGCATGCCCGCCATGCCGGCCACTACGCAAAACAACATACCTGCTGGCACAAAAACCGCAATCAGCAGATTTCCGAGCAGGCTGACTGTCGACATTTGTCCGAAAATATACAGCACGTAGGGCAAAGTCATGACCTCGGCGGCCAAACTTTCGATAATCATTTTGACGAGCAGGTTTGGCTGTTTGTCGCCGTATATGCGGCGCGTGGCCAGTGGCGCGATAAGCACCACCCCAAAGAATGCCAAAAACGACAAGTACCAGCTGACATTCCCCCACACGTACATTGGATTAGCAACAACTGTCAGCGCCGCCGCCAATAGCAACAGCACCAGGGGATTAATCGCTCGGCCATAGTACCAGGCGCCAATGCTCAACAAACTAATCAGGCTGGCGCGTACGATCGAAGGACTATTGCCGGTGATCAACAAAAACGCCAAGATCAAGAGAACGCAAGCAGTAGCGGTCTGGAACTTGGACCGCTTGCCAAACAAGCGACGCGCAGCCTCAACCATAATCGTTAGGTTGTACCCGGACACCGCAATAATGTGCGTTAAGCCGATCATCAATAACTGCTGCGAGACATCGGCGGGCAATGTGGCGCGCTGGCCCACCAGCAGCCCCAGCCCAAATGAGGCCAGCGGCTCGGGCAGCGCCGACTGCAAGCCGGCAGTAAACTGGCGCCCTAGCAGGTCTATGACCGACGGCTCGTGCTTGATCACCTGCACCACAGCAAAATTAACGGTTGCCAGATTGTTGCCGCGCGTGGGATACAAGCTACCGCGCACCTGCACCACGTCGCCACGCTCAATTGCTGATGCAAACCCACCAACGTTGATACTGCCCGGCAAATGTACGCTGGCCGGCTGCACCATTTGGAGATGCTCCATCGTAAAGACGAGTTGTTTGTGCGTGTCGTAAGCGCCGTCGCTCGTTGCCCGCCCGACAAGCACCACGCTATGCTTCGCAAACGTCTGGTAGGGTGCAAGCTGGCGCATAACGGTCGAACCACGCCACCATCCAACCCCAAAGCAGCAAACTGCCAGCAGCGCGCAGGCCACGACCCCATGCTTGCGCAGAGCCCACGCCACCAGTAGCAATACAAACCACAGCCAACGCGCGTCGGCCAATCCGTGTAGGTGCGCCAACGCCGCTCCGGCAAATAGCGACAGGCAGGCCGTGATAATCATCGGCGCCCGCCGCACGCGCAAACGAAGTATGTGTTGGATCACGCCGCGAGTCTAGCAAACATTGCCCGCAAAACAAATCAGATTGTAGGGGAAACTAGCTCCAGCGCGACACCCACGTGGGCGCCAAATAATCACGGTAAAACCGTTCGAGCACAAAGTAATAGGCGTCGCCGAAATCATCTGGGCGGGTCATAATGGCCTGGCGCAGTTCGGCGTCGGTAAAATCTTCGATCGATTCGGCTTCACTGCCCAGCACTATTGGCACCTCGGGCGTAATCTCATAAATAATAAACAGGTGATTTTCGTCGCGGCCAATGACCTGCCGATGGAACCGCGCCCGTCCGATCTCCGTGTAGGAGAGCTTACGCACCCCAATTTCCTCTTCGGATTCCCGCAGCAACGCAGCAATATCTGACTCGCCGGCCTGCACATGCCCGCCCACCGGCGCCACCAATTGCCCGGCGTCTTGCCGGTCGGCGGTCTGACGCACTAATCGCCAACTATTGCCGTGCCGGACGTAGCCGATCACCGTCTTGTGCAGCCATCCGTGCCGGTGCGCCTCGGTCTTCATCGCCTGGCGCAGCACTCGACCCGACTCGTCCACGATGTCAATTAATTCGTCTGCCATAGGGGAAGTATACCAAACGCTAGGTGGCCGGCTGCCAATTGCGTTCGGTGTCGCGGGTTAGGACAAATACCGGGTCACCGACCCGAATGGTGGTTTTTGGCGCATACACGTGCACTACGTTTTGGCCAAAAAAATCACCTTTTTCGCCGATGTGATCGATGCCGTGACGGGTGGCGCGCAGCGCGCGCGTAACCGGACGTTCTCTGAACAAAACACCGATATCTTGAGGAATGTTCGGCACCGGGCACCGTGTGCAGGCCCGCACCACGTGGGCACCCAAGTCACCGATCCTAATCTCGCGCCAGTAGTCTTCGTCGTAGGCTGGTCCCTCAACCACAATATTGGGGCGAAAGCGGTCCATGGGCACCGGATCTTCGCCATGTTCAGCAAGATAGGTGTTGAGTTCCGCGAGCGAGCCGAGCGAGGTAACGAGCAATGGAAAACCATCTGCAAAAGCAACCTCATGAACTGCACCATCGACTCGACACTCTGGTTTTACCGGCCGTGGCCCCACCATATGCAGTACACGAGCCGGTCGATGCAGGTAGTCACTAAAATAGGCTGCCGCGTCGGGGCCGCTACTTTGGGCGGTGCCAGATCGCTTCCATAAGTTGACATCAACTAACGCTTTGTCACCAGCAGGATCATGACCCAAGGGTAACTGCAATTCCCCCATGCCCGGCGCATTTACCAGGAGTAGCCCGTTGCTGACCGCGGTTCGTACCAATGCCAGTTCAGGATTGGTGCGCTGGGTGAGCGTCCGGCCTTGCGTGTCATCAACGAGCCACTGGCGGTCGTATGGGATGCCAAACTCACCAAGCCCCGTGGCAGGCACCTCTATACCGGCACAGGACTTAATTGGGTAGGAATATATTCCAGCTACTCGTAGATCTGACATATGTTTTGAGCATAGCAGATGCCGCTCTCAAAAAGAACAATGGCGGCGCCAGCGCAGCAATATCCGGCTAAAAAGACTGGAGCTGGGAATTAAGCTGGGCAGTGTCGTTGCTGGAGCTAATGTCGGTCTGGTCCAGGACAGATTGCTCTTGGTCGAGCTCACTGGACGAGTTGACTTCGGGGGCGGTAGGCACGTCGTTGGCTGTCGCCGACTGGCTGGCGGCAGTAGCTGCGGGTTTGCTGTTGGCGTGGCGGTTATATACAACGTAGCCGGCAGCACCCAACAGAGCGACGATTACCAGCACCACAACGAGTTCGACGACGGAGAACCCCGACTGGTTAGTTCGGGCACGCATTACTGTGCACCTCCCGTTGCACGCTGCGTGGTTGAGGTAGTCGACCCCTGCACAGACTTAACGCCAACGATCAGGTGCTTGACGGCGGTTTTGTAGGCCTGGAGCGCTTCATGCTGCGTTTGCAAGCTCTCCTTAAAGGCGGCAGCGGTGCCCTTGGGATCAGTACCGTCGCAGGTGAAGGCACTGGCCGCGGTTTTGGTGGCCTGCACGGCAGCTTGCGCGCTGGCCTTTGTCGAGGCCACGGCAGCAACTAGTGCACCGTAGTTACTGAGT
>Ga0207712_10000343_pt1 | contig 42053 bp, 32 predicted proteins | sample KBSS44metaG_FD_184402 | JGI IMG/M metagenome (GOLD analysis project Ga0207712, IMG submission 184402) | Switchgrass rhizosphere microbial communities from Kellogg Biological Station, Michigan, USA - KBS S4-4 metaG (SPAdes) (version 2) | ecosystem: Host-associated > Plants > Roots > Rhizosphere...
CGGCAACAACACGCTCGACGCCGAGGTCGACTACGAGCTCGACCTGTGGGGCCGCGTGCGCAGCGAAGTGGCCGCCGGACAGGCCGGCGCCGAAGCGGCGGCCGCGGACCTCGCTTCGGTGCGCCTCAGCCTGCACGTGCAGCTCGCCAACGCCTACCTGCAATTGCGCGACCTCGATGCGCAGGCGCAGTTGCTGCTCGACACGACGAACGCCTACGAGCGCGCCTCGACGCTGACGCAGAACCGCTTCCGCGATGGCATCGCCTCCGGGCTCGACGTCGCACGCGCACGCACGCAGCTCGACATCGCCAAGGCGCAAGCCGGCCGCATCCGGGCCACCCGCGCGCTGTACGAGCACGCACTGGCGAGCCTCGTCGGCGAACCGGCCTCTTCGTTCGCGATCGCACCGGCCGTCGTCAAGCTCGATGTACCGGCGATTCCGAGCGGCGTGCCGTCGACGCTTCTGCAGCGCCGCCCGGACATCGCGGCGGCCGAGCGCCGCGCAGCCGCGGCGAACGCCGAGATAGGCGTCGCGCGCGCAGCGTTCTTTCCGCGCATCACGCTCGATGCGCTCGGCGGCTTCCAGAACACCGGCGGCGCCGGCTGGCTGACGGCGCCGAACCTGTTCTGGACGTTCGGTCCGCAAGCCGTGGCGACGCTGTTCGACGGCGGCAAGCGCGAAGCGCGCGTCGCGCAGGCGCGCGCGCTGGAAGACGAAGCAGCCGCGCGCTACCGAGGTACGGTGCTGGCGGCCTTCCAGCAGGTCGAGGACAACCTGGCGCTGCTGCGCGAACTGGAAACGACGGCGCAAGCGCAAGGCGATGCCGTCGCGTCGGCGCAGCGCGAGGTGCAACTGGCGCTCAATCGCTACCAGGAAGGCGTGGTCGACTATCTCGAAGTGATCACGGCGCAGACGCGTTCGCTGCAGACCCAGCGCGACGCGCTCGATCTCGATACGCAGCGTCTCAATGCCAGCGTGAACCTGATCCGTGCGCTCGGCGGCGGCTGGTCGACTGAACAGCTCGGCGATTCGCGCGAAACGCCGTCGCCTTCGAGAACGAATGCGGGCTAGCCGCCGCCGAGCGCACCGTGACGGTATTCGGCGATCACCCACAGCTCGCGTTCGGATGAGCCGAAACCGTTGCTGTGATAGTCCGCATAATCCAGTTCGAGGCTGAAATCGCTGCGCACCGCGTAGCTCAGGATCGCGTTCAACTCCGAGCCGTAGCGCTGCGAACCGCGGTCGGCGAAGAAATTGTGGAACGTGACGCCCCAGCCGAATTTCGAGCCGACCTTGCCGAAGCCGCTCACGTAGCGATCGTCCAGGCCGTTCGCCGGCACGTTCTTGAACTGGCTCGTCCAGCCGTTGAACGAGTGGTTGGAGCCGTACGGCGAGGAGAACGCGTTGTGGCCGTCACCGCCGAGCAGTTCGTCGCCGAGCTTGAGACTGAAGATCGGCAAGCCGTAGCTGAGTTCGAGCAGATGGTAGTCGGCGATATAGTTCAAGGGATTGTTGCGCCAGTTCTCCTGTCGCGCGAACTCGGCCGTCCAGCCGAGCGAGGTCGACGCGAATTTCTGGCTGCCGGTCCAGCGCACGCCGGCGGTGCGCCATGAGTATTTCGCCTGCGTGTCGTTCTCGATCAGATAGTCGTAGCCGGTCAGCGTGCCGAGCGGCAGCTTCTGGTCGACATGCAGCAAATGGCCTTCCAGATCCCATTCGCGCTGGAGCGGGTCCGGATAGTCGTGGCCGACCGAGCGCTGGGCTTCGTCGAGGTAGAGGTAGCGCAGCGTCGTGCCGGTATCGAGTTTCCACGACGTCGACAACGCGTCGAACGATTGCGGATTCTGTCGCCACGGCCCGAGGCTGAAGAAGCGCTGGTTGTCCAGGGCGACGTACTGGCGCCCGAGGCGCGCTGCGACGCTGCCGTTGTCGTAGCCGACCCAGGCATTGCTGATCTCGCTCGACGGCGGATCGCCTTCGGACGGCAGGTGCGTGTTGCCGTTCGACCCGCTGTTGTAGTGCTCGCCGAACAGGGCGATGACGCGCGTACCTTCGGCATACGCGCTCCAGTCGGGCGCAAACTTCCACAAGTATCCCAAGGTAAAGCGCAGCGTATTCGCATTCGCCGCATCGGCGTAGCCGTCCTGGTCGATGTGCGCGTAGCGGTAGCGCAGGTCGAGCACCAGCCCCGGCGGCAGGACGTCGTCGCCCGCATGCGCCGTTGCCGCGCATGTCGCGAGCGAAAAAGCGATACCCAAGCCTCGCCACGGCGAAGTTCTACCCATCGATGCGATTCCCTGATTGGCCCCGAAAGCAGCCACGCTACGGTGCCGCGGCCGCGAACGCCAACTGAAACCTCGCCATGTCCTCATGCCGCCACTCGCGCCGGGCGCGGATCGGCATGGCGCCGATATGTTCATTCGACTATATTGACCGTCCTGGGGATTCATTTTGATTCGATGGATCTGCCATGCCGAAATATCCCCTCGCGCTCGCCGCGCTCGCCCTGTCCGCCGCCGCCCATGCCGACGACGACGGCTTCTTCTCGCACTGGCTCGACAACGTCGGCGCGACGCAGGCCGAACAGCCGTCCTGGGTGACGCCGCTGGTCACCGTGACGCCCCGGCTCGAGCAGGAATACCGCTTCGACTACGTCAGCCAGCAGCTTGCGAGCGGCTACCACAACGACAACTACGGCAACGGCAAGGGACTGGAACTGATTCCTTCCGAGAACACCGAGATCGTGATCAATGCGCCGCCGTACATCGATCATACGCAGCCCGGCGCGAAGGACGGCTGGGGCGACTTGTCGTTCCTGCTCAAGTATCGCCTGCTGTCGGCGAATGCGGAAAACGGCAACTACATCCTGACCGCTTTCCTCGGCACCGGCTTCGCCACCGGCGAAAGGCCCAACGGCGGCGTCGCCGACACGGTCAGCGCGACGATTGCCGGCGGCAAGGGCTGGGGCAATTTCGACGTGCAGTCGACGATCGGCGTCACCGTGCCGCGCAACAACTTCGACGAAGTCGGCCGCACCTGGCAGTGGAACACCGCCTTCCAGTATCGCCTGCCATACCGCTTCTGGCCCGAAATCGAATACAACTGGACCCATTTCTCCGGCGGCCCGCACGACGGCAAGTCGCAGGGCTTCGTCACGGCCGGCGTCGTCCTCGGCAAGATTCCGCTGTACGAACGCATCGGGCTGACACTCGGGGCCGGCTACCAACATGCGGTGACCTCGTTCCACACCTACAGCAACGCCCTCGTGCTGACCGGGCGCATGCCGTTCTAGACGAGCCAATCGAGCACGCGACGGCTTCCGCGGAGTTGGGAGGCCGATCGCGGCTGGAGCCGCTTCTGCGAAACGCGTCGCCGCGAGCGACGCGCCGGATGCGCTACTTCACCGGTGGCGCGTCGAATCCCAAATCAGCGAACACCGCCCGCTGCTTCGGCTGCTTCAGCAGCTTGAGCAACTTGCGCGCCACCGGCGAATCGTGTCCGGCGACGATCGCCGCCGGGTAGATGATCGGCGCATGCGAATCCTCCGGGAACGTCGCCACCACGCGTACGGCGGGCTCGGATACCGCATCCGAGCGATAGACCACGCCGAGCGCGGCTTCGCCGCGCGCGACGAAATTCAATGCCGCGCGCACGTTGTCGGCGGATACGACGTGGGACGCGGCGCGATCCCATGCGCCGAGCCGGGTCAGGGCCGCCTTCGCGTACTTTCCGGCCGGGACGCTGTTGGGTTCGCCGAGCGCCAGCTTGCCGTCGGCGCCGAGTGCGCCGGCCAAGTCGAAGCCCGGCGCGATCGCGAGCTGCACCTTGCTGTCCTTCGGCGCGACCAGCACGAGCGCATTGCCGAGCAGGTCGGCACGCGTCTCCGCGACGATCAGCTTGCGCGTCGCGACGTAGTCCATCCAGTCCTGGTCGGCCGAGATGAACAGTTCGGCCGGCGCGCCGGCCTCGATCTGCTTGGCGAGCTGCGAACTTGCCGCGTAGCTCGCCTTGACGTTGCCGATCGCAGCCGCTTCGGGGCTGGCGAGGATCTTGTCCAAGGCCGGTTTCAAGCTGGCCGCTGCGAACACCAGTTCGCCATCCGCCGACGCGCAGAGCGGCATGAGGAGCAACAGGCCGGCCAGCGTGACGCACAGGGCGCGCCCGGCAATGGTGATCGGGTACCTGCAGGTCATCGGTCGCTCCGGTTCGATGTGTCCGTGCAAACATAACGCGTTTGCCGCGATCGGGCGAGCGGGCATCGTCGATGCTCGACGACGACACGACCGGGCCCGGCACGCACCGACGCGCGCGACTTTGCTCGGGACGAAAAAAAGCCGCGCGAGAGGAGATCGCGCGGCTGAAACGCTGACCGCCGTGACACCGGCGGTCACCCGAGTTTTCTGTCGATCAGAACGAGAAGCGCGCGCCGACCATCACGTTCATGTTGCTGGGATGCAGGTAGCCGTTGGCCAGGCCGTCTTCCACTTCCGAGTACATCGCGCCGCCGTAGACGTCGAAGCGCTTGGTGAAGCGGTAGTCGGCCACCAGCGAGTACGCATTCAGCGTACCGCTGCACGAACCGGCGCTGTTGTTGGAGCACGGCGCGCGAACGGCGACGGTCTGTCCGTTGATCGTCTGGTTGACCGAGTGGTAGTCGTTCTGGTCGTAATGATAGTAGGCCCCCGTCAGCGATAGTTCCTTCGTGAGCGAGTACTTCGCGCCGGCCCACGAGATCTTCAGCTTCTTGTCGAACGGATAAGCGTTGTTGTTGACGAAGCTGAAGTCGTAGCTGCCGAGGCCTGAGAAGCCCGCTTGCAGCGGATGATCCGGATTTTCGAACGTGATGTAATCGAAACCGGCGGAAAACTTCCACGAACCGACCGTGTAGCTGCCCATGAGCGCCCAGGCATCCGTATCGGAGACCGTCGCCGCAAGCGAATCGTGCGGGACGCCCGGCGTCGCCAGCTGCGTCGCGCTGAGCGCAGCTGCGCCGACCGCGCTGTTCTTGTAACCGTAGAAGCCGTCGACCGAAAATCCTGCGTAGTCGAAGCCCACGTCCACTTGCGCAGCGTCGCGCCCATTGCCGCTGTCACCCGTGTGCCCAAACTGATACAGCGCGGCGACGCGCAACCAATCGTGGCTGTAGTTGTACTTCAGCGCGTCATCGAGACGCACGTCTTGGGTATTGCCCATGCCACCGGCTGCACCGGAGAAGCCGATCACCGAGAAGGCATATGAGCCACCCTGCGGGTCGTACTTGACGATGTCGTCGATCAGCACCGAGTTCTGGCGACCAGCGGTCAGCGTACCAAACGTCTTCGAACTCAGGCCCAGGAACGCCGGACCGTTGAACACCTGGCCGGCGCGGCTGCCGTCACCGTTTACGCTCTGCTGATTGAGCGGCTTGCCGTTGTTGTTGACCATCGACTGCAGGGCGTCGGAGATCTTGCCCGAGGTCGGGTTGAAACCCATTTCGACGTTGAACACGGCCGACAGGTCGTCGGTCAGCGGCTCGAGGCCCTTGATGCCGACCTTCGACTGGCTGAGGCCGCTCGGCGCGACCGAAGTGATCGCCTTGCGACCGTTCTTCTGCACGAGATAGTCGAGACCGACGTAGTAGTCGTCGCTGAGCGGCGCACCGTGGTTCTGATACGCCACGCCGACATCGAGCGTGCCGTACAGCGTGATGCCGTTCCAGGTCAGGGTGCCGTCATCGGCAGCGTGCGCGACGTTCGCGCCGCCCGCAACGGCCAGCACCGCCACGAACGCGGATGCAAGCGCGGTCTTCTTGAGACCGTTGGCAGCAGGGGAATTGGGCTTGATCATGATTTCGAGTTCCAAGGCAGTGGGTTGATAAAAAGACGTTCCCCAGGACCAGCGCCGACGATGCCTTCGTCGACTCAAGGTTAAGTGTTCGTAATCCGCGCAAGGTTGACCGACGCTTGTTACAGTCAGCGATGTTTTTGATTAAGGAATTGTGACAAACGCTACACCCGGCGCGCCGGCGCGGGCATCCTAGACAATGGTCTATGCGGATTTTTGTAGCCGCAGTTCGCATTTCGGGGGCGAAATGCTCGCTTCGTCCACGAACGTGCACGCGGGCGGTTTCCCGCCCGCGGCTTCCCCGTCTATGACGAAGCCCGTCGAGCCGGCTATGCGGGAGCGTTCGCGATGACGTCCTGCAGCGTGTAGCGACCCGGTGGCCGGCCGGCGATCCAGCCGGCGGCGGCGACCGCGCCGCGCGCGAAGATGCCGCGGTCGGTCGCGCGATGGGTGAGCTCGATGCGCTCGCCGGCCGTCGCGAACAGGACCGTGTGCTCGCCGACGATGTCGGCGGCACGGGTCACGGCGAAGCCGATTTCGCCTGCGGTACGCGCGGCGTGCCGCTCTGCCCGCCACGGTTGCGCGACGGCCTCGAAGTCGGCCCCGCGGGCGGCGGCGACCTCGCGCCCGAGCGCGAGCGCGGTGCCGGACGGCGCATCCTGCTTGCGCGCGTGATGGGCCTCGGCGATCTCGCAGTCCCAACCCGGCAGGGCGCGAGCGGCTTGCCCGACGAGCTTGGCCAGCACGGCGACGCCGAGACTGAAATTCGCACTCCAAAGCACCGGAATCGATGCGGCCGCCTGGTCGAGCGCCGCGCGCTGGCGCGCGTCGATCCCGGTCGTTCCGCTGACGAACGCGATGCGCCGCTGCAGCGCGAGGTCGAGGGCACGGTCGAACGCGGCGGCGACGCTGAAGTCGATCAGCACGGCCGGCGCGGCACCGTCGGGCACCTGCTCGCTGCCCTCGATGCCGAACGCGCGGGCCGACGCTTCGCCGACCTGCCCGGGCCGCACGAGTGCGGCGACCAGGCGCAAATCCCCGCGCTCGCGCAGTGCCACGAGGATCGCCTGGCCCATGCGGCCGGTGGCGCCATGGACGGCTACGGGAATCGGGGAATCGGCCATCGACGCGCTCCGGATGCGGAGCGCGAATGTTAGCTCAGCGGCAGGCGATGCCGGGTGCGCGTCAGGACGTGACGCGATCCCAGAAGCGCTTGACGCCGTCGAGCCAGGACGTGCTGCGCGGCGAATGCGCCGCGGCGTCCGCTCCGGCGAAGGTCGCCTCGAACTGCTGCAGCAGCTCGCGCTGCTCGGTCGTCAGGCGCACCGGCGTCTCCACGACGACGCGGCAGAGCAAGTCGCCGGTACGACCGCTGCGCACCGACTTGACGCCCTTGCCGCGCAGGCGGAACAGCTTGCCGGTCTGCGTTTCGGCGGGGATCGCGATTTCGGTTTCGCCTTCCAGCGTCGGGACCTTCAGCTCCGCGCCGAGCGCAGCCTGCGCGAAGCGCACCGGAATCTCGCAATGCAGGTCGTCGCCTTCGCGCTGGAAGATCGCATGCTCGCGCACGCGGACTTCGACATAGAGGTCGCCCGGCACGGTGCCGCTCGGGCCGGCTTCGCCCTGCCCGGTCAGGCGGATGCGATCGCCGGTGTCGACGCCGGCGGGGATCTTGATCGAAAGCGAACGCTCGTCGTGCACGCGGCCTTCGCCGCGGCATTCGCCACACGGATTGGTCACGACCTTGCCGGCGCCGCCGCAGTGCGGGCACGCCTGCTGGATCGAGAAGATGCCGTTCTGCATGCGCACGCGGCCCTGGCCGCGGCAGGTCGAGCAGGTCGACGTCTTGCCGTCTTCGGAGCCGCTGCCGCTGCACGAACCGCACTCGACCAGCGTCGGCACTTCGATCTGCTTCTCGATGCCGAACACGGCCTCCTCGAGGTCGAGCTCGATCAGGTAGCGCAGATCCGAGCCGCGACGCGCGCGGCCGCGACCGCCGCCGCCCATGCCGAAGATGTCGGAGAAGATGTCGCCGAAGATGTCGCCGACGTCGCCGTTGAAGCCGTTGCGCCCGCCGCCGTTCTCGAACGCGGCATGGCCGTGCTGGTCGTAGGCCGACCGCTTGCGCGGATCGGACAGGACTTCGTAGGCCTCCTTGGCCTCCTTGAATTTCTCCTGCGCGGCCGGATCGTCCGGACAGCGGTCCGGATGGCACTTCATCGCCACACGGCGGAACGCCTTCTTGAGGCCCTCCTCGGCGATGCCGCGCTCGACGCCGAGCACTTCGTAGTAGTCGCGCTTGCTCATGGAACGAGCCAGCCACGGATCCCGCTGGGGACCTTCCTTGATTCATTCATGACGACGAGCGATCCCCCTCGGGCATCTTGTGCGTTCGTCATCCTCGCCGTGCGGGAACCCATTGGCGTCTCGTTACCGATCGGACAATGGATGCCCGCTTTCGCGGGCATGACGTCAACAGGTGTATTCGGCATTGCCTGCCGGCATGGGCCGCCCGATGCGATGCACCGGGCGGCCTGCCGATTACTTCTTGTCGTCCTTCACTTCGGTGAACTCGGCATCGACGACGTCGTCGTTCTTGGCCGAGCCCGCCTGCGCCGCGTCCGGCGCGTCGCCGGCCGGCGGCGCCGAAGCGGCCGCGGCATGCAGCGACTGCGAGACTTCCTCGAGCTTGGTCGTACGCGCGTCGATCTGCGCCTTGTCGTCGCCCTTCATGACCTTCTCGAGATCGGCCAGGGCTTCCTCGATGCGCCCGATGTCGCCCGGCACCTTGCCGCCGTGGTCCTTGATCGCGGCCCGCGTGGCGTGCACGAGCTGGTCGGCCTTGTTGCGCGCGGCGATCAGTTCGTGGAACTTCTTGTCCTCTTCCTTGTTCGCTTCGGCGTCGCGCACCATGCGCTGGATCTCGTCCTCGGACAGGCCCGAGCCGGCCTTGATCTCGATGCGCTGTTCCTTGCCGGTGTTCTTGTCCTTCGCACCGACGTGCAGGATGCCGTTGGCGTCGATGTCGAACGTGACCTCGACCTGCGGCATGCCGCGCGGTGCCGGCTGGATGCCGGCGAGGTCGAACTTCGCCAGCGACTTGTTGAAGCGCGCCTGCTCGCGTTCGCCCTGCAGCACGTGCACGGTGACTGCGCTCTGGTTGTCCTCGGCGGTCGAGAAGACCTGGCTCGCCTTGGTCGGGATCGTCGTGTTCTTCTCGATCAGCTTGGTGAACACGCCGCCGAGCGTTTCGATGCCGAGCGACAGCGGGGTCACGTCGAGCAGCAGCACGTCCTTGACGGTGCCGCCGAGCACGCCGCCCTGGATCGCCGCGCCGACGGCGACGGCTTCATCCGGGTTGACGTCCTTGCGCGGCTCCTTGCCGAAGAAGTCCTTGACCGCTTCCTGCACCTTCGGCATGCGCGTCTGGCCGCCGACGAGGATGACCTCGCTGACGTCGGCCACGCGCAGGCCCGCATCGTTGAGCGCGGTGCGGCACGGTTCGATCGTACGCTTGACGAGGTCGTCGACCAGCGCTTCGAGCTTGGCGCGCGTCAGCTTGATGTTGAGATGCTTCGGACCCGAGGCGTCCGCCGTGATGTACGGCAGGTTGACTTCGGTCTGGTGCGCGGTCGACAGCTCGATCTTGGCGCGCTCGGCGGCGTCCTTCAGACGCTGCAGCGCGAGCGGATCGTTCTTGAGATCGACGCCCTGGTCCTTCTTGAATTCCTCGACGAGGTAGTCGATGACTCGCTTGTCGAAGTCTTCGCCGCCGAGGAACGTGTCGCCGTTCGTCGCCAGCACTTCGAACTGCTTCTCGCCATCGACTTCGGCGATCTCGATGATCGAGATGTCGAAGGTGCCGCCGCCGAGGTCGTACACCGCGATCTTGCGGTCGCCGCCCTTCTTGTCGAGGCCATAGGCCAGCGCGGCCGCGGTCGGCTCGTTGATGATGCGCTTGACTTCGAGACCGGCGATGCGGCCGGCGTCCTTGGTCGCCTGGCGCTGGCTGTCGTTGAAGTAGGCCGGCACCGTGATGACCGCTTCGGTTACCGGCTCTCCGAGGAAGTCCTCGGCGGTCTTCTTCATCTTCATGAGGACCTTGGCCGAGATTTCCTGCGGCGGCATCTTCTTGCCGTCGGCCGTCTCGGTCCACGCGTCGCCGTTGTCGTGCGCGACGATCTTGTACGGAACCATGCCGATGTCTTTCTGCACTTCCGCGTCGGTGAACTTGCGGCCGATGAGGCGCTTCACCGCGTAGAACGTGTTCTTCGGATTCGTGACCGCCTGGCGCTTCGCGGTCGCACCGACCACGACTTCATTGTCCTTGAACGCGACAACCGACGGCGTCGTGCGATCGCCCTCGGAATTCTCGATCACGCGCGCCGTGCTGCCTTCCATGACCGCCACGCACGAGTTCGTCGTGCCGAGGTCGATACCGATGATCTTGCCCATTTCTGTACTCTCCCGCTCTGAATTTCATGCGGCCCCGCGGGCCGTAACTGTCGCGAAATCTGGGGGTCTGCGCTTGCGTTTCAAGCGCTTGTGTGCGACGCCTACTTCGAAACCGAGACCAGCGCCGGCCGCAGCAGACGATCGTTCAACACGTAGCCCTTCTGCATGACCGCGACCACGCGGCCCGCCGGATGCTCCGCGCTGTCGACCATCGCCATCGCCTGGTGCCGCTCCGGATCGAACGGCTCGCCCGGTTCGCCGACCTTCTTCAGCCCGCCCGCTTCGGTGACCCGGACCAGCTCGCGCTGGGTCAGCTCGACACCGCCGCGCAGAACCGCGTAGTCGCCACCCTCGACCGCCAGCCCCCGCTCCAGATTGTCCAGCACCGGCAGCAAATCGGCCAGCAGCTTTTCATTGGCGAACCTGCGCGCCTGCTCGACGTCGCGCTGCAGGCGCTTGCGCTGGTTGTCCAGCTCGGCGCGCTCGCGCAGCACCGTGTCGCGCATCTCGGCCAGCTTCGTCTCGCATTCGCTGACCTGGCGGGACAGCACTTCGACGTCGCTGTTGCCGACGTCCTCGTTGCCCGACGGCGCCTGCGCCGCGTTCGGGTCGGCTGCCCTCTGATCTGTACTTTCCATCGCTCCTCCGCATCAAAATCGCGCCGCCCGCCGAAGCGCGGAAGGCTCGTTGCATCGTTCCCGGGCACACGTGCCGCCGGCGCGCCAGCCGCGCCAGCCCCGCCCGGCTGGGTTTATGCGGCCGCTCAGGCCCGCTTCAAGGCGCCGGAGATGATCTGCGCGGTCGCCTGCACGACCGGAATGACCCGTTCGTAGGCCATCCGCGTCGGCCCGATCACGCCGAGCACGCCGAGCACGCGGCCGCCGACTCCGTACGGCGCGGTGACCAGGCTGTAGGTATCCAGCGCCGCGAAGCCGGACTCCTCGCCGATGAACAGGCGAACCCCCTCGGCATGCGAGCAGCGCTCCAGCAATTGCAGAAGGTCGCGCTTGCGCTGGAACGCCTCGAACAATTCGCGCAGGCGGTCGACGTCGGCCACATCCTGCTTGCCCATCAGATTGGTCTGCCCCGCCACCAGCATATCGTTGCCGGCGCTGCCCTGGAACGCCTGCTCGGCCACTTCGACGGCGGCGGACAGCAGCGAGTTCAGGCGCGCGCGCTCGTCGCGCATCTCGCGCAGCAGGCGCGCGCGGATCTCGTCGATGCGCATGCCCGCGAAATTCACGTTCAGATAGTTCGCGACCTGTTCCAGCTCGCTCGCGCCGTACGGATGCTGCGTCGCGATCACGCGGTTCTGCACCTGGCCGTCGGTGAAAACCAGGATCACCAGCACCCGATTGCCGTCGAGCGCGACGAAATCGATGTGCCGGAACGGAAACTCCTCGCGCCGCGGCACGCTGACGACGCCGACGAAATGGGTCATCTCCGACAGCAGCGACGTCGCGCTGCCGAGCAGGTCCGGCGTGGACGCGTCGGTCGGCAGTTCGCGGCGCAGCTGGTCGACCTCGGGCTCGCCCAAGGGTCGCATCTCGAGCAGGCTGTCGACGAAGACGCGATAGCCCTGCGAGGTCGGCACGCGCCCGGCCGAGGTATGCGGCGCGGCGACCAGCCCGGCCTCCTCGAGGTCGGCCATGATGTTGCGGATCGTCGCCGGGCTGACGTCCAGCCCCGACGATTTGGCCAGCGTGCGCGACCCGACCGGCTGTCCCTCGGTGATGTACTGCGCGATCAGCGTGCGCAGCAGGCGGCGCGAACGCGTATCGAGGGCGGGCTGGTGGGAGGGAGGGATCATCGGATTCCGATCGGGCGCCGCGGCGCCGCAGCTGGGCGCACGCTAACAAGCGCCACCCGCCCTTTCAATAGGGCTTGCGCGGCGCCGATTCAATGCGACGCCTTGGCCGCTACACGGCCGCATGCTAGCGTTCGGCCGATATCAGGAACTGCCTCGGTCCATGCTGGAAAGTCTCTACGTCAAGGATTTCGCGATCGTCGGCGAGGCCGAAATCGCGTTCGGACCCGGAATGACCGTGGTCACGGGTGAAACCGGCGCCGGCAAATCGCTGCTGGTCGATGCGCTGCTGCTGCTCGCCGGCGGCCGCGCCGAGGCGGCGATGGTGCGCCACGGCTGCGAACGCGCCGAGCTGGCCGCCGCGTTCGACCTCGCCGCGCGCGCGGACTTGCGCGACTGGCTCGTCGCCGAGGACCTCGACGAGGACGGCGCCTGCCAGCTGCGCCGGGTGATCCGCAGCGAAGGCAGCTCGCGCGCCTGGATCAACGGCCGCCCGGTCACGCTGACCCAGCTGAAGACGCTCGCCGCCGGCCTGATCGAGATCCACGGCCAGCACGAACACCAGGCCCTGCTCGACCGCGGCCAGCAGCTCGACCTGCTCGACGCGTTCGGCGAGCACGCTGCCGACGTCGCCGAGGTCGCACGCATCGCGCGCGGCTGGCGCGAAGCGAGCGCACGCATCGGCGAACTCTCGCGCGGGGCCGATCACGCCGAACGCATCGAATGGCTGACCCATCAGGTCGACGAACTGGACCGCCACGCGCTCACGCCGGACGACCTGGCCGCGCTGGAAGAAACGCACCGTCGCCTCGCCAATTCCGGCCAGCTGCTTCAGGGCTGCGCGGCGCTGGCCGAGCGCCTCGACGGCGACAACGAATTCGCCCTGCTGCGCCTCGTGGCGCGCGCACAGTCGGAAATCGCGCACCTGGGCGTGCTCGACGCGCGGCTCGCTTCGATCGGCGAGCTCGTCGATGCCGCGCAGATCCAGCTGGCCGAAGCGAACGACACGCTCGCGCGCTACCAAGATGCTCTCGACCTCGATCCCGAGCGCCTGGCCGACACCGAAGCCCAGCTCGGCAAGCTGCACGAGCTCGCGCGCAAGCATCGCGTGCGCATGCCCGAACTGAAGGCGCACGCCGACGCGCTGCGCGAGGAACTGGAAACCCTGCGCGGCGCCGGCGCCAGCATCGCCGCCCTGCGCGAGCAGCAGCAACGCCTCGCCACGGCCTATGTCACGGCCGCCGGCAAGCTCAGCCGCAAGCGCGCCACTACCGGAAAGAAGCTCGCCGAATCGGTCAGCGCGCTAATGGGCGAGCTCGGCATGCGCGGCGGCCGCTTCGAGGTGCAGCTGGGCACGCAGGAAGACGCCGCCCCCGATCCGCAAGGCGCCGAACGCTGCGAGTTCCTGGTCAGCGCCAATCCCGGCCAGCCGCCGCGCGCGTTGCGCAAGGTGGCATCCGGCGGCGAACTCTCGCGCATCAGCCTCGCGATCGAAGTCGCCGCGCTCGGCAGCGACACGGTCGGCACGATGGTGTTCGACGAAGTCGATTCCGGCATCGGCGGCGCCGTCGCCGAAGTCGTCGGCCAGAAGCTGCGCGCGCTCGGTGCACGCTGCCAGGTGCTGTGCGTGACGCACCTGCCGCAGGTCGCCGCGCAAGGCCATCAGCATCTGCGCGTCAGCAAATCCAGCGACGGCGCCTCGACCGAGACGCGCATCGACGCGTTGGCCGGCACCGCACGCCGCGAGGAAGTCGCCCGCATGCTCGGCGGCATCGAGATCACGCGCGAGACGCTGGCGCATGCCAAGCAGATGCTCGACAGCGTCGCGCGCTAGCCGTTGCGCTGCCGCCTTTCGTCCGGCGCCGCGTCGATGACGAACGCTGCCGGGACGCCGGCTAGTAGATCGGGTGGTCCCCCATCGCGTCGGCGACCGTGATGTCGCCGAACGCGGCGGCGCCGGCACCGCGCTGGAATACGCTCACGCCGAGCAGCCAGATACCGACGATGCGCGCGGGCGGCGTTCCTCCGATCGCCCGTCGATAGTCGGCGAACACGTTGCGCTCCTCGGCCAGCCACGCGCCGAGATCGCTCGCGCCGGAGCGCACGACCACATGCGTCTCGCAGGTGTTCCAGCCCGGCAACGGGCAATGGAAATGCTGCTCGGGCGCAAGGCCCGCGCTCCAGAACCAGGTCAGGTCGCGACCATTGTCAAATTCCACCGCCACGCTGATGTAGTCGTGCGTCGGTACGCTGTCTTCGGCGCCCGCCGACGGCAGCCGATCGACTCGCCAGCGCCAGCGCAGGCGGGTCTGCGGCGTCAGGTCGAGAGCGCAGGCCTTCTTCAGCAGTCCGACCTCGTTGCGCATGCGCAGCTCGATGCGCGGCTGAGGTCCGCCGTCGTGCGGCGCCTCGCGCACCTCGCGGTAGATTTCCGCAGGCCCCGGATTCAAGACGTAAGTCCAGCCCGGCGGCGGCGCGGGCGCCGCCTGCAGCCGTGCGACTTCTGCCGCGAACCACGGCGGCGCAGCCGCTTGCTGCGCGATCTGCTGCAGCTCCGCCGCGATGTCGGCGCCAGCGCTCCAGACGAGGATCGCGACGGCCACGCCGCCGCGCGCATCCGGGTTCAGCGGCGCCGGATCGCCTGCGTAGCCGCCGTCGCTGCCGACCCACAGACCGGAGTAGTGGCGCAGCTGCAGCCGGCCGGGCGCCTGCGCCGTGAAGGTGTGCGTATTGCGCGTGCCGCGGAAGATCGGTCCGCGCGCGCCGATGCGTGCCCATACGCTGAGCCAGGGTTCGAAATAAAGGTCATGCGCCTTCGACACCCACGATCGGCCGGAAAGCACGAGGGTGACGCGATCGCCCGCCTGCAGCTCGACGCCGGCGTCCTGCCACGGCCCCACGTCGGCGCTGAGATACAGCGATTTCAACGCCGTGATCGCGCCGGCGGCGAGCGGAGCCAGCGATGTCTTGATGGCGGCCTCGAAAACTTCGTAGCTCGGGGGCTGCGAGCTGGCGTCGGCGACGATCGGCGAGGCGGCTGCTTTCATGCATCGTTCTCCGCGAAGCGGCGTCGCTTCGATTGCAGATAATCGTGAGCCGTCCGCGCCGCAGCGTCTTGTAGGATTCGGCTGCGTCGCAAGGGTGGGCATGCGCGAAGACCTGATCTATTTCTCCGATCGCCGTTTCATGCACCTCGGTTGGGGCTACGTCTCCTCGACGCATGTGCATTGCGCGCCGGTGCTGTCGGTGACGTTCGAGCGCGACTTCTGGGTGCAGGGCCGTCCGGGGTCGCCCGGACTCGTGCGGCGCGGCGTCGTCATCCCCCCGGGCGCGCAACACTGCGCCGACAACAGCGGCCAACGCGGCGTGGCGCTCTATTTCGAACCCGACGGTGCGGAGTGGGCCGCCGTACGCGAGTTGCTCGATCGCGACGGCCGTCTGCGCTGGCACGGCGTCGTCGCGCTCGACGACGACGAATCGCGCGATCTCGTCGAGCTGATCCGTCCGATCGATCCGGCACGCGCGGGCTGGCGCGAACTCGACGACTGCATGTCCGCCTGGATCGCCTGCATTGCCGGAGCCCGTCCGTCACGCGGGATCGACGCGCGGGTCACGCGCTCGGCCCATCTGCTGCGGCAGGACGATGCCGAGACGCGATTGTCGGAGCGACGGCTGGCCGAATCGGTCGCCTTGTCGGGTTCGCGCCTGCGTCATTTGTTCAAGCGCGAAACCGGCGTGCCGCTCTGTCGCTATCGCGTGTGGGGCCGTCTGCGCCGCGCGATCCAGCAGCTCGGCGCCGGCGCGAGCCCGACCGATGCCGCGCTGCAGGCGGGCTTCACCGACGCCGCGCATTTCAATCACGCGTTCAAGGCGAACTTCGGCGTCAGCCCGGCCGCTCTGTTCGGCCGCGGGCGGCCGCAGCCGCGTGTCGTGGTGGCGCCGGATTTTGCTGCGCCCCAGAGGCGTGACGGCACAGGTCGGCACGCCTGACGATCGTCCCCCGCGGACGAGTGCGCGCGCGGATGGTCAGCCCGGCGAAATTCCGAAGAACGTGAGCGGAGAAAAGATCAGAATCGACGCTTTCGGAAACCGGCGCCCCACGACGATCCCCGCTGCGATGCCAGAGGCGGCCCCGAGAGCGATCTCGATCAACGACGCCGAAGGCGATTCCAACACGACAAGGCCGAGGGCGCCGAGCCAGAATCCGGCGACGCCACCGCAGATCGCGCCGTTGAAACGGTCGGCATCCGTCGCGGGACGTTTCCACCACTGCTCGAAGCGCTGGATCCTGGGATCGTGGAATTCGAGCAACGCCATCGTCAGCGCTTCTTGAGCGGCCTCACATACAGCACCAGGCTGTGATCCTCGATCGCATAGCCATGCCGCTCGGCGATTTCGTGCTGCAGGCGTTCGATCTCTTCGCTGGAGAACTCGATGACCTTACCGGTCTCGATGTCGACCATGTGGTCGTGGTGCTTGCCGCGGTCGAGCTCGTAGACGGCCTGGCCGCCTTCGAAATTGTGCTTGAGGACCATCCCCGCGGCCTCGAACTGGGTCAGCACGCGATAGACCGTGGCGAGCCCGATGTCGTCGTGGTGTTCCAGCAGCTCGCGGTAGATGTCCTCGGCGGTGAAGTGCTTGCCGCTGTGGCTGTCGAGGATTTCCAGGATCCGCATGCGCGGGTGGGTGACCTTGAGGCCGGCCTTGCGTAATTCGGTCGATTCCACGTTCATCCTCCGGGCCCCTTCCGCGCCGCCCCGCCTTGTCGTTCAGGGCGCTAGTGTATCATCCGGGTTTGCCCGGACCCTTGGACATCCTTCGCATGCGTCTTCGCTGGCTCGCCCTCCTCGCCCTCGCTCCCTTGACCGGCTGCGGCCTGATCTACAAGGTCGATACGCAGCAGGGCAATCTGTTCAACCAGGAGAGCGTCAGCGCCCTCAAGGAAGGCATGAACAAGCGTCAGGTGCTGCTGGTGATGGGATCGCCGGCCGTGATCAGTCCGTTCGACCAGAATCGCTGGGACTACGTGTCGTCGATCCGCCGCGGCCGCAACAAGATGGAGCGCAAGGACCTGACCCTTTATTTCAAGGACGACGCGCTGGTCAAGATCGACGGCGACTACTTTCCGGAGAATCCGGACCAGCTGATCAAGGACGCCGGCAAGTACAAGCGCCAGTATCCGGACGAAAAGTCGCTGGACGACGACAAGAAGAAGAAAAAGCAGGGCGGTGGCCAGGATCAGGGCTGATCGCTGGTTCCAAGGACTTTCAACGCGATTTCTTGAGCGGGGCGCGTTCGGCGCGGCGGCGGCGCGAATCCTTCGGGTCCGCCTTCAGCGGCCGGTAGAGTTCGACGCGGTCGCCTTCGCGCAGCACCGTGTCTCGCGGCGCCGGCTTCGACCAGAGGCCGACCGCAAGCGGCGCGGCGTCGATGCCGAATTCGAGTTCGAACTGCGCGGCCGCGAGGGCATCGGCAATCGTCGATCCGGCCGGCAGCTGCAGGCGCCGGAGGAATTGCCGCTCCGCTTCGGCGTAGGCGACTTCGACCGAGATCGATGCGGCCGGATTCGACACGGCGCAAGGCGGATCAGCCATAGGCTTTCGCCGCGGCCGCGCAGAAATCGTCGACCATGCGGCTCGCCAGGCCCTGGAAGCCGAGCCGAAGCGCAGCCCCGCCGAGCCGGCCGCTGTAGTCGAAATCGAGCGCCAGCGCGATCTTGCAGCCGTCGTCGCCGAGCGGCGTAAACGTCCAGTCGCCTTCGAGCGCGCGCAGCGGGCCGTCGACGAGATGCAGGTGCAGGCGCTGCGGACGTTCGAGCGTGTTGCGCGTGGTGAAACTCTGGGTGAGGCCGGCGAAACGCAGGTCCAGCCGTGCAGTGAGGGACGTGTCGCCGTCGCGTTCGAGCACGCGTGCGCCGGCGCACCAGGCAAACCGCGTCGGGTATGCTTCGATGTCGTTGACGAGATCGAACATCCGATCCGGCGTATGACGGACCAGGGCGTGGCGGCGGATCTGGATCATCGTGACTCGTTTTCTTGAATTGTACGTGACATGGCCAAAGCGAAGACCAAGGACAAGAGCGGTACCGGCACGATCGCGCAGAACAAGCGCGCGCGGCACGAGTATCACATCGACGAGCACTACGAGGCCGGGGTCTCGCTCGAAGGCTGGGAAGTGAAAAGCCTGCGTGCCGGCCGCGTCAACCTCGGCGACGCGTACGCGATCGTGCGCGGCGGCGAGATCTTCCTGTTCGGCGCCTCGATCGTGCCGCTGATCTCGGCCTCGACCCACGTGGTCGCCGACGACCGCCGCACGCGCAAGCTGCTGCTGCATCGCGAGGAGATCGACAAGCTCATCGGCGCGATCGAACGCAAAGGCTACACGCTGATCCCGCTCGCGCTCTACTGGAAGAGCAACCGCGTCAAGATCGACCTCGGCCTTGCGCGCGGCAAGCAGGAACACGACAAGCGCGACAGCGAGAAGGAACGCGACTGGAATCGCGAGAAGCAGCGCGTGATGCGCGGGCGCAACAAGCAGGCCTGAGTCGCTGCGCCGCTCGCGGCGGCAGGAAAACAAAGCTGAGCAAAATGGATTCCCGCGTCCGCGGGAATGACGCCATGGTGTGCGGACGATGCCATGGTGTGCGGACGATGCCATGGTGCGCGGACGACGCCATCCGTCGCCATCCCCGCGAACGCGGGGATCCATCGTGCTTTACGACGTCGGCACGCGCGGCGTCATCGAACCCCTGCACTGCCGCCGAATCCGCGAGAATGACGCCATGGTGCGCGGACGACGCCCCGCCGTCATCCCCGCGAATGCGGGGATCCATTGTGCTTTCCGACATCGGCACGCACGGCGTCATCGAATCCCTGCCTTGCCGCCGAAAACGCCAACGTCCATCCGGCCTCGCCGTGGCCCTCGATGCGCCACGGTTCGAAACGACCCCAATCAATACCCCGGCGGCACGTAGCCGAAACGCGCCATCTGCTCGCGGTGCGCGGTGACCACGCGCGCGACCTGGTCGCGGTCGAGCGCTTCGCGCCACTCGTTGACGCGCCCCTTGCGGAAGAAGCGCGCCGCCTTGTCCGAGGCCTCGACGAAGCCGTGCTTCTTCTCCATCGTCGCCAGGCTCTGGAAGCTCGCGTGCCGCTGCGCGCGCTCCATGCGCGCGCGGTCCTGGCCGAGCCCGACCAGCCGCGCGACTTTCGCGAACGGCTTGGCCGGCTTGTCGATCAGGTCTTCGTAGCGCAGCACCAGGACGCGATCGCTCGCGAGGTCCGCCCATGCCTTCACGTGGTTCGACCACGAGCCGAGGATCTGGCTGACGAACAGCGCGTCGTTGGCCGTCGCCACGTTGTCGTCGCCGAGGCGCTCGATCGCCGCGTCGACGTCGAGGCCGAAGTGATGCGTCATGCTGACCACGACGTCGAGCGGATTGCGCACGACGTAGATCGCACCGGCGGTCACCTCCCAGTTGTGCAGCGGATAGCCGTCGAACTGGCCAGACGTGTTGTGCGTCTTGACGAAACGGGTGCCCTGCGCACGCGCCGCGATCTCGGCGTGCACGTGCGGGCGCAGCGCGGCGATCTCCTCGATGGTCAGCGCCGTGCTCGGCTTTCCGGCCAGCGCGCCGAACAGATCGGGACGCGCCTCGTCGTCGGCATAGCGCGACAGCTCGTTCAGCGGCACCGGCTCGCTGCGGTTGGCGACGAGGTTGGCGAGGAACGCGCGCAGCCACGTGTTGCCGGACTTCGGGTACGAGGCGAGCCAGACGATGTTGCCCATGAATGCGTATCGGCAGCGAACGAGCCGCGCATGATACCGCGGGGTTGATTTCGCAGGCGCCGCCCACCATGATGGATGTGTTCCCCGGGGGCGATCGGTTTCGACGGGGGATGCGAAGTAGCTTGGTGCATGTCGAGGGCGTCATCTTCCTCGTTAATCCGGTGGCAAAAAACCTAGACGCGAACGACAACGTCTACGCTCTGGCCGCTTAAGGCCTAGCCCCGAACCCACTTGTGCCTGTGCTCGTGGATGTAGGGTCATTATCACGGGATCGCTTGATGCCGGCGCCTTTCGGCCGATAGCTAAAACTTAGAGGCTGGTCCGGCGGTGCGCCTCGCACGTTGTGTTGCCGCAGGACGAGATCAAACAGCGTGATAAGCATGTAGTGCCGGGCACCTAGTGCCTTCGGACGCGGGTTCAATTCCCGCCGCCTCCACCAAAAAAAGCAAAAGGGCCACCCATCGGGTGGCCCTTTTGCTTTTTGGAGGCGGTGCGGATGCCGATCCCTAGCGCGCCAGCGCGGGTTCACTGCGAAGACAGGAGGCCGTAGCGGACATCGCCGACGGCGATGGCCCTCGCGCAGCGAGGGTGAGGGCCATGGATGGCCCGAACCATTCCCGCCACCTCCCCCGCACGCCAACGCAAGGCAGCCCTTGCTTGTTGGAGGCGGTGCCGATGCCGATCCCTAGCGCGCAGCGCGGGTTCACTGAGAAGGCAAGTCGAGCATCGCCACAAGCAAGCTGCCACGGCCTACGACGACGGCCCTCGCGCCTACGGGTCATGGGTTATGGATGGCGCAGATGATTCCTCCGTTCGCTCCAGAACCCGCTCCTGGAATACGAACCTGACCCCTTTTATGCATTTTATGCACTCCCTCGATGGCGCGTGCCTCGCCCTGACAGGTACAGTCGCGGTTTGCCTACACCGAGGGAAAAGAGGCATGGCCTCCAAGGCCGATATCGAGATAGCGCGCGAAGCCCTGAAGAAGCCCATTGTGGAAATTGGCGCGGAACTTGGCATTCCGGTTGAACAACTGCTGCCCTATGGCCACGACAAGGCCAAGGTGAGCCAAGCCTTCATCGAGTCGCTCGAGGCGCGGCCGATGGGGAAGCTGATCCTGGTGACCGCGACCAATCCGACACCCGCCGGCGAGGGCAAGACCACCACGACGGTGGGTCTCGGCGATGGGCTGAACCGGATCGGCAAGCACGCCATCATCTGCATCCGCGAGGCTTCTCTCGGACCGAACTTCGGGATGAAAGGCGGCGCTGCTGGAGGCGGCTATTCGCAGGTCGTGCCGATGGAAGCGATGAATCTGCATTTCACCGGCGACTTCCATGCGATCACGTCCGCGCACAATCTGCTGGCGGCGATGATCGACAACCACATCCACTGGGGCAATCGCCTGGGCATCGACGAGGGCCGCGTCACGTGGCGCCGCGTGATGGACATGAACGACCGCGCCCTGCGAGATATCGTGCTGTCCTCGAGCGGCATATCGAGCGGCGTCACGCGCCACAGCGGGTTCGACATCACCGCGGCCTCGGAAGTGATGGCGATCCTGTGCCTGTCCAACGACCTCGACGATCTGCAGGCGCGGCTCGGCAACATCGTCGTGGCCTATACCCGAGACGACAAGCCGATTCGTTGCCGCGACCTCAAGGCCGACGGCGCAATGACCGTGCTGCTGAAAGACGCGATGCAGCCCAACCTGGTGCAGACGCTGGAGAACAATCCGGCCTTCGTGCACGGCGGCCCGTTCGCCAACATCGCGCACGGCTGCAATTCCGTCATCGCCACCAAGACCGCGCTTCACCTCGGCGACTACGTGGTGACCGAGGCGGGCTTCGGCGCCGACCTCGGAGCGGAAAAATTCTTCGACATCAAATGCCGCAAGGCGGGCCTTGCGCCTGCGGTCGCGGTGATCGTGGCGACGGTTCGCGCGATGAAGATGAATGGGGGCGTGGCCAAGGCGGATCTCGGCACCGAGAACGTGGCCGCCGTGCAGGCCGGATGCCCGAACCTCGGCCGCCACATCGACAACGTCAAAGGATTTGGCGTGCCGGTCGTGGTGGCGATCAATCACTTTTTCTCCGACACCGATGCCGAGGTCGACGTGGTCAAGGCGTATGTCGCAGAACACGGGGTCAGCGCAATCCTGTGCAGGCACTGGGCGCAAGGCTCGGCCGGAATCGAGGCGCTCGCGCATCATGTCGTGGCGCTGGCCGAAAGTGGCGTGGCAGCCTTTGCCCCGCTCTACCCCGACGATTTGAGCCTGTTTGCCAAGATCGAAACCATTGCGAAGAAGATCTATCACGCCGATGGGGTCGATGCCGCCTCGTCGATCAGGGATCAGCTGGAGGCGTGGGAGGCCGCAGGCTATGGCCACCTACCCGTCTGCATCGCGAAAACCCCGTACAGCTTCACCACCAACCCCAACATTCGCGGCGCGCCTACCGGCTTCACCATTCCGGTGCGCGAAGTGCGGCTGTCGGCGGGTGCGGGTTTCATCGTTGCCATCTGTGGGGACATCATGACGATGCCGGGCTTGCCCAAGGTGCCGAGCGCCGAGGTGATCCGCGTGAACGAGCAAGGCTATGTCGACGGTTTGTCTTGAGTCGGCCGAGCTGCCATCCGGGGCCATAGGCCGGAGCACGCGATGACGGCCAAGGTCATCGACGGCAAGACCTTCGCTGTGGGCGTGCGCGCGCAGGTGGCGAAGGCTGTGGCCAGGCTGAAGTCAACGGGCATCACGCCGGGTCTCGCCGTGGTTCTGGCGGGCGATGACCCGGCATCGCAGATATATGTCCGGCACAAGCATGCTGCGGCCGTCGAGGTCGGCATGAACTCATACGAACACCGGCTGGATGCTGCGACCTCGAAAACCGATCTGCTGGCGCTGATCGCGCGACTCAACGCCGATCCGGCGGTGCATGGCATTCTTGTTCAACTGCCGCTGCCGGCGCATCTCGATGCCGGTGAGCTGAGCAACGCGATCGACCCGTCCAAGGATGTGGACGGATTTCATGTCCTGAATGTCGGCCTTTTGGCGAGCGGGCAGAAGAGCATGGTTCCCTGTACGCCGCTGGGCTGCCTGATGATGCTTCGCGATCATCACGGGTCGCTGTCGGGACTGAATGCGGTGGTCGTGGGGCGGTCCAACATCGTGGGCAAACCGATGGCGCAGTTGCTTCTCCGCGACAGTTGCACGGTGACCCTTGCGCATTCACGCACGAGGGACCTCGCGGCCGTGTGCCGAGGTGCGGATATTCTGGTGGCGGCCGTCGGCCGGCCCGAGATGATCAGCGGTGATTTCATCAAGCCCGGGGCGACGGTGATCGATGTCGGGATCAACCGGATCCTGCGTAACGGCAAGACACGCTTGGTGGGAGACGTGCACTACGCAAGTGCGGCTGCTGTCGCCGGTGCGATCACGCCGGTGCCGGGCGGCGTAGGCCCGATGACGATCGCCTGCCTGCTGGCCAATACGCTGACCGCCTGTTGCCGGGCCAATGGGCTGGACGAGCCTGAAGGGTTGACTGCGTAGCTCTTCCCTGTGCGCGCGAACCAAAAACAGGGGTCAGAGTGCACTTTTCTGACCACCGCTCCCTCACTGCGAGCAGCGAACACACCTGCCTTTTCTGCGCAATAGCAAGTTGGGACTAGAAAATCAGAAGCGAGCATGCCCAATGACGAAAAATCCTATAGGGTTTAGCGTCCGACCACCCCCGGGGCTCACTTCGACGGCATCTGAGTAGCTAAGCTTTGTCGGCACGGATCACGCAACCTGCTTAGAGCGCGCAGGTTGTCGACGCTGAGAGATGTCGCCGTCGCAATCTCGACATCTTCAGGGCTACATGGCCCCGAAGCCACGCAATCTGCGAGCATCGCGACAGAACGTGTCTCTCCGAGCGCGTAAGCAGCCAATATGGAAGAAATCCGCATTGCGTCTGCGGTAACAACATCCGTATTTTCAAGCATGCACGGGTCTTTCGCGACGGAATTGACGGGTAGCCAAGGGGTTCCCGGCTCCCCAACACGCCGACGCGACGCAGCTCCTTGCTCATTGGGGGCGATGCGGATACCGATCCCGAGCGCTCCAGCGCGGACTCACTCCGAAGGTACGACGCCGAAGCAAACAACGCTAAGAGCGATGGCCCTCGCATTGGGCCGCAGGCGCGGACACGCTTTCGCAACACGGTTCAGCGCGTTGCAGCGGCCTGCGCGCGACGAACCTCAGGGCGTGCTTTCTTTCAGTGCCGCAACGCCGGATCGAAGCCATCCGCAAAGAGGCCGACGACGTCGCTGTCGGTCGCCATATTGTCCGCTTCGTTCGAGTCGGTGGTACCCAAGGGCGCAGTGACGCTCGCGCTATTGGACACGCCCTCCTCGGGCAGCCCCGCGACGGTCGCTTCGAGCCGGTAGGTAAGGCTCGCACCGGGCGCGATATCGACGGTGTCGTCGATGCTGCCGCTGCCGTCGGCAGTGCAGGTCGCCCCGTCTGTCGCGACGCAGCTCCACAGCGCGTCGCCGAGGTTGGACGGCAGGTTGTCCGAGACGTGCGCGCCGTGCGCCGCAGTCGCGCCGGTGTTGCGCACGACGATGGTGTAGTCGACGCGGCCGCCGCCTCGCGCAAAGTCGATGCCGTCGTCGATCGTTATCGCAAGGTCGACGGCCGGTGTGACCGTGATCGATACCGAGACATCGACGGACTGCCAACCATCGGAAACGCTCGCGACGAAGCTCGCCACGCCATGCGCATCCTGCGCGCAGACGAACGTGAAACTGCCGTCGGGCTGCAGCGTCACGCTGCCGGCAACGCCTGAAGTGGCGAGCGTACCGGCGTTCGTGATCTGCAGCGGATCGCCATCCGCATCGCTCGCGCCCGCGAGAATCCCCTGCGCGGCGGGTACTTTCAGCGTCACGCCAGCGAGAACGGAATAGCTCGGATCCGCGGCCGTCGGCGGCTGGTCTACATGATGCTCGGCCTGCGCCGAACTCGCCGAATAATTGCCGTCTCCGGCGTAGCTTGCGCTCAGCACGCGCAAGCCATGCGCGTGCAGCACCAGCGCGCAGTGCGTTTGCCCTTGCGGGATGACGCAGGTGTCCTTTCCGTCGCCGACGGTGATCGCGCCTTGCGGCGAGCCGGAACCCGGGCTTTGCACGGCGAACGCGACGCCGATGTCGACGGCCTGTCCCGGCAATGACGGATCCGGCGTGTGGCTGGTGATGGCCAGCGTCGTCGCCGCGTCGACGACGTCGTGAGCCACGGGTGTCGAAGCAGCGGGATCGTGACCGGCGTCGCCCGCGTAGCTGGCGACCAGCGTGCGCGCTCCGTCGATCATGAAGACGAGATCGCAGCGGCCGATCGCGAGCGGAGCTGCGCAATGCTCGCCGGTGCTGGCGTCGATGCTCACATCGCCGGTCGCCAGGTTGTCGGCGCTGCCGAGCGCGAATCGGACCGTGGCGGCCTGGCCCACCACGGTCGGCTCCGGCAGCACGCTCTCGATCTGCAATTGCACCTGGCGGTCGTGCACCACATGCGTGTAGGTGGCGGTGCTCGGCAGGAAATCGCTGTCACCCGAATAGAAGGCCTGCATCGCGTGCGATCCTTCCGTGGCAACGCCGATCGTGCACTCGGTCTGCGGCAGCATGGCGACGCACGAGGCACCCGAATCGATCTGCGTGACGAGGATGGTGCCGCTCGGCTTGCCCGCTGCGGGCGCGACGACCGACAAGCTCATCGAAGCGATACCCGCGTCCGCGGGCGTCGCCGGCTCCGGCGCGACGGCGAGGGAAAGCGCAGTCGTTCCCGCGGCGACGATGTGGTCGACGATCAGCGTGCTCGGCGCAAACGCGCTGCTGGCGGGGGCGAACGACAGCGTCAACGGCAGCGAGCCGGCATGACCCGAAGCGAACACGCAAGCCCCCATGCCTGCACTCAGCACGATCGGTCCGCAGCCGCCGCCCGCGCCGTCGGATATCGATACGCTGCCCTGCGCCGTGGCGATGTCGGAGACCACGTTGAACGAGATCGCGTAGGGCTGGCCGACGACGGAGGTTTCGGGCGACACCGCGATCACGTCGATGGTCGTCGGCACCACCACATCGGCCCAACGCACCTGGAAGACGTCCTGGCCCGTGCCGTTGCGGTCCGGCGTCACCAGCAGCGAAGACGAGGTCAGCACTGCAGAGTGGCCGTCTGCTGCGATCGACGGCGAGAAGCCGCCGTAGACGCCTTCGATGCCGGCGGCGTTCACGCTGATGCGCGCCGTGCTCGCAAGTGCGCGATCGCGAAGGAAGACGTCGACACTCGAATTGTTGTCGTTGGGGACCAGATTGGTTGCCGCCGAAACGAAAATTACATAGCGCGCATCCGCGCTCACGGCCCCTGCCCCGCTGGCGCCGTTGGTTTGGCCGCCGGTCGACGTCAGGCTGATGCGTTCGATCGCACCGGACTGGCGGTCGAGCAGGAACCCATCGGTCTGATGATTGGTGTCGCCGGCAACCAGATTCGACGCCGCCGAGGAAAACGCGACATAGCGGCCGTCGTCGCTGATGATGGCGCCGGAACTGCTGCCGTTGGCAGGCGTTCCATCCTGCGCCACGCTCAACCGCGCCGTCGTCGACAGCCAGCGGTCGCGCACGAACAGATCGCTGTAGCGGCCGTCGCCGCCGGCCGCGAGCGTCGGCGATGTCGCATCGAACACGACGAAACGCCCGTCCGCCGAGATGCTCGGATTCGAGGCGGCGTGAGTGTCCTGCGCACCGCTGGAATCGACGTTGACGCGTTCCGTCGTGCCGGCCAGCATGTCGCGCACGAACACATCGTCGACGTGATTCGTGTCGCCCGGCACGAGATTGGGCGCCGACGAGGCGAACACCACGAAGCGACCGTCCGCCGATGGCGAGGCCGCGTAGCTGTTGGAAAGCGGCGAGAGCGCTTGCGCGCCATTGGAATCGACGTTGACGCGTTCGGTGACGTGCAGCAGCGTGTCGTAGCGGAAGATATCGCCCACGCCATTCGTGTCATCGGAGACCATATCGCTGGCGAGCGATTGATAGACGACGTAGCGGCCGTCGCGCGAGATGCGCGGTGCAGTGCTGTTGCCGTTACCCGGGTAGCCGGCTGGATTCGTGCTGATCAGTTGTGTGGTATTCGTGAGCATGTCGCGCAGGAAGATGTCGCTCGCGCCGTTGCCATCGCCGGCCACCAGATTGAACGCGGTCGACTGGAACACGACGAAGCGGCCGTCCTCGGAGGCCCCGCCGAAGCCGCTGGAGGAACCGGTCCCATGGGCGTCGACCGTGCCGCCCGGATTCGGTCCATCGGACGACAGATCCACACGCGCCAGCGTGTCCAGAGCGACATCCTTTAGAAACACGTCGCTGACGCCGTTGGTATCGCCAGCGACGAGGTTGTCCGCCTCGGAGTAGAAGGCGACGTAGGCGCCGTCGGAAGAAATCGCCGCTCCCATCGATCTGGCGTCCGGCGCCTCGGTTCCGTTCGCGCTGATCCGTTGCGTCACGTCGTTTTGCAGATCGCGGCGGAAAATCGTCCGTGTTTGTCCGCCGTCGCCGTCGACCCAGTTGCCCGAGGTCGATTCGAATGCGAGGTAGCGGCCGTCCTCCGACAATGCCGGCGCATCGCTGTCGCCGTCACCCAGCACTCCGCCGGTGCCGAGATCGACCAGCGTGGTGGTGCCGGCCTGCGTATCGCGCAGGTACACGTGGTACACCGGTCCGCTGTCGAGTGGCGACAGGTTGTCGGCGGCCGACACGAACGCGATCAGGCGCCCGTCTGCGGAAAGTGAATAGGCGTAGACATCCGAATTGGCGATTTCATTGGCCGAGTTCACGCTGATGATCTGCGTCGTTCCAGTCACCAGGTTGCGTTCGAACACGCCGCGATCGAAACGCCCCGGAACCAGGTTCCTTGCAGCCGAAGCGAACACCACCGAGCTGCCATCGGCCGAAATCAACGAAAATTGACTGTCGCCGGTCGCCTGCGCGCCGTTGGCGCCGACGCTGACGCGCGTGGTCGTCGCGGCCAGCCGGTCGCGCACGAAGATGTCGCGCAGCGCGTTGGTGTCGTTGGCGACCAAGTTGGTCGCGTCGCTTTCGAAGACGACGAAACGCCCATCGGCGGAAATCTGCGGGCGCACGCTCGCCTTGTTGGCTTGCGTACCCGACGTGCCCACGCTGACCCGCGTGATCTGCCCCGTCGCCACTTCGTATACGAATACATCGGGCGCGTTATTGGTGTCGCCGTCGACGAGCGTGCTGCTGTCCGAATCGAACGCCACGTAACGCCCATCGCGCGAAATCACCGCGTCCATCGCCGTACCGGGATGGCTGTCTCCGGGTGTGACCGCAACCATGGTGTCGGACCAGGTGTCGCGCAGATAGACGTTCGAGAAGCCTTGCTCGCGACCTTGCGCGAGGTTGCTCGCCGACGAGACGAAAACGACGTAGCGCCCGTCGGCGGAGATTCGGGGAGCGCCCGCATTGCGATTCGACTGCAGTCCCAGCACGGAGGGATCGTCTGCCGTCACCAGCGTAACGTCCAATGCCAGCGCAGCATGCAGGCAGCCGATCGTGGCCGCGACCAGCACGCCGATCCAGCAAGTCTTCGCTGCACGCGCGACTCCCGACCGGGCGTGGCCGATCGATTCGCGCAACGCAGGTTTGGATCGCCGTACTTTCATCTGCACCCTCGCCACGTTGAAGGGGGCTGGAGGGCAACGATGGCACCGCGCATGGACCGCCGGCCTGCATCGCGGCGCGGCGTAGGTTTCCCCGCACGCCGGTCGAGGCAGGCAAAGGTTCCGTCGTGTGTATCCCCCAGTGGCGCTAGTGTCGCGGAGAAGCCGCCTCGTCGTCCATACGCGGCGGATGGCCCTCACGCAGCGAGGATGAAAACCACGGATGGGCCGCCCCATCCCCGCCATCCCGCACGCCATCGAAAACCGGCGCCGAGTCTTCTCGAGGCGGTACGGATCCCCACGCCAAGCGTGCGCCACACACCACATTCTCTGCACAAGCGTAAGGCCGCAGCCCGTCAGCCCCGTTGTCGATGCGGCCGGGTAAGCTACGCCCATGACCCATGTTGTCTATGCCTTCGGCGATTTCCTGCTCGACCCCCTCACGCGAGAACTTCGACGACACGATGTTGCGGAGAACCTGCCGGTCAGCACGATCGATTGCCTGATCTACCTCGTTCGGCACCGCAGCCGATCGGTAGGCCGCGACGAACTCGCGTCCGCCGTGTGGGGGCGGACGGACGTGAGCGAGGCGTCCCTCACGCAGGCGATCATGCGTTTGCGTCGCGTCGTGGGCGACGCATCGTGCATACGGACGACGCCTCGGCTGGGCTACCGGTGGACATTCGAGCCGACCAGCGAACGTTCGCTCGAGCGACCTGCTGCCACCGATCCGGGCAGCGAGAGTTCCGTGGCGGCCTCGCCGCCACGGCCGAAAACGCGCCGCCTGTGGATAGCCGCAGCATCGATGCTGATCGTGGCGATCGTCGCATCGGGGATCGGGTGGTGGTTCGCCCGCAATGCTGCCTCCCCCGCTGCCGTCTCGCCTCCCCAATCGACAACCGGCCCCATGGCTGTGATGGTCCTGCCTGCCACCGTCGACGCTTCGGGCGAGTGGGCATGGCTCCGCTTCGGCCTGATGGACCTGATCGCCAACCAGCTGCGCGACAGCGGCTTGACGACGACCCCGAGCGAAACCACGGTCGGCCTGATCAACGCCAAGCGGCTCGACGCCGACAAGATCGAAGTGGACCCTTCGTTCGCCAAGGTGGCGACCTTGCTGGTCAAGCCCACGGTCTCGCGGGCGGGCGGCATGTGGAATGTGGGACTGTCCGCCCAGGGACCGCCCACCATGAAGCGGGTCGCGCAGGCGCAGGACCGCGATGTGCTGGTCGCCGCACGTCGCGCGGCAGATACGCTGCTGGTCCAGCTCGGCCACGCGCCGGCGACGCGAACCGACGCGCCGGAAGGCGTGGAGGAACTTGCGCAGCGCATCGCCGCCGCCGCTCTCGCCGGCCAGCTCGATGTCGCCCGCGCGATCGCCGAGCACGCGTCGCCGGAGCAGCTTGCGCGCCCCGAGATCGGACTCGCCCTGGCGTATGTGGACTTCTACAAGGGCGACTACCAGGCGAGCCGCGCGCGCTGCGAAAGCTTGCTCGACCAGGTTCCGGCGGAACGCGACCCGCACATGCGCGCGCTCATCATCAATCAGTTGGGCGTGATCGATTTCCGGGAACAGAAATTCGCCGATGCGGGCGCCCATTTCGACAAGGCGCTCGAGCTGCTGAAGTTCGTGAACGATCCGAAGGCCAAAGCGGCCGCCTATACCGGGCGCGGCGGCGTCGATGTGCTGGCCGGACGTCTCGACGCCGCCACCGCCGAGATGGGCCAGGCGCGATTGCTGCACGAGATGAGCAACGACGCGTACGGCATGGCGAGGGTCGACCTGAATCTCGGCGCGATCGCCATGTTCCGCGGCCAGCCTCAGGTTGCGATCCCGCTGTTCGAGCAGACCGCCGATCGCTTCGAACTGCTGTCCGTCCCCGAAGCGCGCGACTCCGCGCTGCGTTCCATGGCGGAGGCGTACGCGATGCTGCTGCAACACGACAAGGCGCTGGCCGCAACGGAGCGGCTCGGGCGGGAGGACGTGCAGGCCCCCAATACCCGGGAACGGTGGTGGAACGTCCTCGCCCGCGCGGTCGCGCTGGCGGGTGTGGGCCGCCTGGACGAAGCCGTCGTCCTGCTCGAACGCATCAAGAAAGACAGCGACTCCGCCGCCGACGCCGCCGTTCGCAGCGAAGCCGACGCCGAACTGGCCGACATCGCATTCGTGCGGGGCGACTACGCCGGCGCCGAAAGCAGCGCCCGCGCGGCACTGACGCCCGACCTGGAAAGCGCCAACGACCAGGACTACTTCGGCGTCTGGTTCACCCGGATACGCGCCATGCAGAACCTCGGCAACGCGACCGGCGCGGCGGCGGAATCGATACGCTTGAAGCAATGGGTCGGCCAGCAGGCTTCGCACGACCGCCGCGCGGTCTACCTGCGGCTACTGGACGCCGAGCAAGACCGAATCGAAGGCCGCACCGAGGCGTCGCTCGCGGACTTCGCCGATGCGTTGGCGCATGCCGAACGCGTCGCGATTCCCGAAGACATCCTTGCCGCGGCAAGCCCCTACGCCGGCGCCCTCGTCGACGCCGGGAAGATCGACGAAGCGTCCGCCCTGGCCGGACGGGTCGCTCCCTGGTCGGAGCGCGACATGCGCGCCGCCCTCATCGAAGCAGGCGTTTACGATGCAATGCACAATCCGGACGGCGCGGAGCGTGCGCTGGGCCGCGCGCGCAAGATCGCCGGCGAGCGGCCGGTTTCAAATTCCGACCGGCAGCCGCGAATCCATCCGGCGCGCAAAACGCCGTGATCGGATCAATTCCAAGCAAATCAGCGGCTTCTACATCCAAACTATTTCCTTTCTACTTCGTTTTTCACTCCCGATACGGGAACTGACGCACCCGTTGAGCCATGGTGTGGGTCGTCGGCCGCCGAGGAACCCTCGCTTCGATGGGAGGGGGACAGCACGGCACCGCCAGTGCCCGTTGGGATTTTGAGGCGCTGCAGCATCAACGAGGTAAGTGGCTCACTCCCACTGCACAGGGTCCTGCGGCACAGGTGCTCACCGTGTGCCGCGGCGAGGTAGGAAGGTCTCCGCCGGCGACCTGCCAGCCGCCGCGGTTCCCCTGCGCGCCACCGCTGGCGAGCCGAGCGGCAACTCTGGCTTTTCAACGTCTTCGCGTAACCATGAGGGATAGATCGAATATGAATGGTTTTTCTTCCGATCCACGTTACCGCTTGCGCCGTACCGTCGTGTCCGCCGCGTGCCTGGGCTTCCTGGCATGCGCCGTTTCTTCCCACGCCGCCTCCCTGGGCAAATCCAGCGTTCCCAAGACGGCGGTTTCGGCCGAACTGCGCGCTGCCATCCATCAGGCGCTCGGCGATTCCGGCTGGGCCCAGACGCAGGAATTCATCGGAACCGACGCCGGGTTCGATCCGGAGTTCGGCTCGGCCGTGGCCGTGCATGGCACGACCGCGATGATCAGCGCCATGCAGGCGAACATCAACGGCAACGAGGCCCAGGGCGCGGTGCATGTGTTCAACCAGGCTCCGGACGGTACCTGGTCCGAAGTGCAACAGCTCCTCGCCAGCGACGGCCAGGCCGACGCCACCTTCGGCAATGCGATCGTGTTCAACGACACGACGGCGGTGATCGGCGCCTACGGCACGCCGGTCAACGGCAACTTCTCGCAGGGTGCCGCGTACGTATTCACGCTCGCGGGCGGCAGCTGGACCCAGACGCAGATCATCACGGCCGACGACGGCCAGATGTTCGACAACTTCGGCTACTCGCTCGGCCTGAACGACACGACGCTGATGATCGGTGCGGACGCCGCTCAGATCGGCGACAACGGGTTCCAGGGCGCGGTTTACGTCTACGACGGCTCCACCGGCACCTGGACCAACACGCAGAAGCTCACGGCCAGCGACGGCGGCATCGGCGACATCTTCGGCTATTCGATCGCGTTCGATGGCACCAACACGCTGATCGGCGCCTATGCGAACAACGGCTACCAGGGCGCGGTGTACGCGTACAGCCAGACCGGTGGCGTTTGGAGCGAGACGCAGAAGCTGGTCGCCGACGATGGCGCCCCCAATACCTATTTTGGTTATGCGACCGCGCTTTCGGGCTCGACCTTCCTGGTCGGCGCATGGGGCGCCAACCCCGACGACAACGACTCGCAGGGTGCGGCCTACGTCTTCAAACAGTCGAACGGCACCTGGACGCAGACCCAGGAACTGGGCGCGTCGGACGGCCAGCCGCACGACAACTTCGGCCACGCGGTCGCGCTGCAGGGCACGACGGCGCTGATCGGAACGCCCGGCTGGAGCGCCGCGACCGCGCAGGGTGCGGTCTATGTGTTCGATGGGTCCTCCGGTCAGTTCGTCGAGACGCAGACGCTGACGGCCAGCGACGGTCAGCCGGCCGACCAGTTCGGTATGCCCGTGACCATCGACGGCAACACGATACTGGTCGGTTCGTGGCTGTACAGGGCCGCTGACGGCTCGATGCCGGGCTCGGCGTACTTCTTCGGCTTCAATGCGACTCCGCCGGCGACGTACACGATCGGCGGCACGGTCAGCGGCCTGGCAGGCAGCGGCCTCGTGCTGCAGCAGAGCGGCGGCGACAATCTGTCGGTCGCCGCAGACGGCAGTTTCACCTTCGCAACGCCGATCGACGACGGCGCGACCTATTCGGTCACGGTCTCCGCACAGCCCGACAACCCGGCGCAGACCTGCACCGTCGCCAATGGCAGCGGCAGCGTCGCCGGCGCGAACGTCGACAACGTGGCCGTGACCTGCACGACCGACATCGGCGATCGGATTTTCGCGGATGGATTCGACGGGGCTCCGGCCGGCGGTGGCTCGGTCACCCTCGCGCAGACCACCGACACCACGCCGGTCGGACAGAACTCGGTCGCCTGCGGCAACAACGCCGACAACACGACCGCGGACAACCAGTACTGGCGCCGTTACTACTTCAGCGACTACGCGGTGACCACGGCGGCCGATGTCGCCAGTGTCGACGTGTCGGTGGAGCAGACGTCGGGCTCGCCGAGCATGACCGTCACGCTGTACACGATCCCGCACTCGGTCACCGTCGATACCATCGACATCAGCCAGCTGACGCAGATCGCCCAGACCACGGTGGCCGCTCCGGCCGACGCCGCGCTGACCTCGGTCAACGTGCCGATCACCGGCACGATCGCCGACACCGTCGGCAACGACCTGGTGGTGGAAGTGTCCACGGACGACTTCGCCGGCGAAGGCATGACCTTCTACATCGGTTCGACGACCTCGCCCGAGACGCATCCGAGCTTCCTGAGCTCGTCGGCGTGCAGCATCACCGATCCGACCACGACCAGCGACATCGGCTACCCGAACATGCACGTCATCGAAGGCGTCAACGTCACCTACTGATCGGACTGGTCACTCCCGTCGTGCCGCTCCGGCGGCGCGACGACCTCTGCCGACCCTGCGTCGAGTCGCCTCCTTGTGTCCCCATCGAGGCGGCGTCGACGCAGGATTTTTTGTGTTCCGCGCATGCCGTGCACGCGTTCACGTCGAAGCGACATCCACGATCAGCTTGCCGAAGTTCTTGCCCTCGAGCAGCCCGATGAAGGCGGCCGGCGCGTTCTCCAATCCTTCGACGCGATCCTCGCGCAGTTTCACGCGCCCCGTGGCGAGCCACTCGCCCATTTCCCTCTCGAACGCCTCGAACCGATCGGCGTAGTGGTCGAGAATGATGAAGCCCTCCATGCGGACGCGCTTCTGCAATACGACGCCGAGCAACTGCGCGCGCAAGTCCTGATGGTGCGACGAGGATGTCGGGTTGTAGTGCGCGATGAAGCCGCACACCGGCATGCGTGCTCCGAGGTTGAGCAGGGGTAGCACGGCATCCAGCACCTCGCCGCCGACGTTTTCGAAATACACGTCGATACCGTCGTTACACGCAGCGGCAAGACGTTCGCGCAAGTGCCGGTCGCGGCGATCGAGGCAGGCGTCGAAGTTCAATGTCTCGACGGCATAGCGGCACTTCTCGGGGCCTCCTGCAATGCCGACCACGCGCGCGCCCTGGAGTTTGGCCAGCTGCCCGACGAGCGCGCCCACGGCACCGGTCGCGGCCGCGACGACGACGGTGTCGCCGGGTCGAGGGCGGCCGATGTCGAGCAGGCCGACGTACGCGGTGAAACCCGGCATCCCCAAGCCTCCGAGCGCCAGGGACGGCTGCGCCTTGTCGTCGAGCACGCGCAGCTCCGAGCCATCCGACAGTGCGTAGTCCTGCCATCCGGCATTGGCCAGCACGAGTTGGCCCTCGCGAAAGCGGTGGTTGCGCGAAGCGACGATGCGGCTGACGGTGCCGCCCACCATCGGCTCGCCCAGCGGTACGGGCAGCGCATAGCCGGGACCGACTTCGTCCATCAGGTTGCGCATGTAGGGATCGAGCGAAAGGTGGACGGTACGCAGAAGGACTTCGCCATCGGCCGGCGCCGGGATCGGTTGCGTATCGAGACGGAAGTCCTGCGGCGTCGGCAGGCCCTTCGGGTGCGCGGCGAGCAGGATGCGGCGGTTGCGGGTGTCGATCGTCATGGGCATTGCTCGGCATCGATCAATCGGCGCGACTTTCGGCAAGCGTCGGAGCACTGCCCTGCCCCGCCCCGGCGCTCGGACCGTATTGCAGCGTCAGCAGCGTCCCCACGGTCATCGCGACGACGGCGAAGAGCGGACCTCCGCTCGCGCCGACGTGGTCGACCAGCAAGCCGCCGCCGATCGCGCCCGTGGCGATCGCGATCTGGAACGCAGCGACCAGCAGGCCACCGGCACCTTCGGCTTGATCGGGAGCCGCGCGAACGATCCAGATTTGGAAGCCGACCGGAAACGCGCCGAAGGCGAAGCCCCACAACGTGATGGCGATGGCGGTGATCGCGGGCGACTGGCCGGCCATCAGCAAACTGGCGGCCAATACGGCGATCAGCGTGCCGCCGAATACGATGGCGTTGCGCTCGCTGCGACCCGCAATGTAGCCGCCGACGAAGTTGCCGAAGAAGCCGCCGATGCCGTAGCCGAGCAGGATAGCCGAGATGGCTCCCACCGACAGCTTCGTGACGTTCTCCATCAACGGACGGATGTAGGTGAAGCCTGCGAAGTGTCCGGAAATCACCAGCAGCACGGCCAGCAAAGCCATGCGCACGGCGGGACGCGCCAGCAGCTGACCCAGTACGCGCAGATCCGGATTCGCTTTCGGCGGCAGCGCCGGCAGCGAGAACCATTGCGCGATCAGGGTGGCTACGCTGACCGCGCCCGCGGCCACGAAGGCGCTGCGCCATCCCCACCATTCGCCCATCCATGCGCCGATCGGCGCAGCGCAAACGGTGGCGACCGAAACGCCCGTCAGGACGATCGACATCGCACGCGCGAAATGATGCTCGGGCACCAGCCGCATCGCCAACGCGGCCGACATGGACCAGAAGCCGCCGAGCGCGATGCCGAGCATCACGCGCGCAGCGAGCAGGGCGGGCAGGCTTCGCGAGGAGGCAGCAAGGCCATTGGAGAACACCAGCAACGCGATGAGCGCGAGCATCACGTGCTTGCGATCGAGGCGGCTCGTCAGCACCGGAATCGACGGAGCGGCAATGGCGCCGACCAGCGCCGTCGCCGTGACCGTTTGGCCGGCCGCGCCCTCGCTGACGCCGAGGTCGGCGGCGATCGCGGTCAGCAGACTGGCGGGCAGGAATTCGGCGGTGACCAGGCCGAATACGCTCAGCGCGAGCGTCGTGACGGCGGCCCAGCACGGCGCGGTGACGGTATCAGCGGGAAGAGGAAGATCGGGGCATTCGGGACAGAGGGTCGAGGACACGGGTGGGAGCTTTGTGGAAACGGGCTGCCAGTTTGGAGGTATCCTGTCGGCGTTTCCATGTTGGAAAATCCGAAATGATTGTCCATTTCACCGACCCGTTGCCCGCTCCGGGCCCCGCGTCGAGCGTCGCGCACGACATGCTTACGCAGGTTCTGCTGGAGTTGCGACTGGAAGGCGTCGAGTACGGCCGCTGCCTCATGCAGGCACCGTGGTCGGTCGCCTTCCCGGCTCGGCGCGAGGCCAGCTTCCACTTCGTCGCGCAGGGCAGCTGCTTCCTGCGCACGCCCGCCTCGGAATGGATGCGCCTGGAAACCGGAGACGCGGTGCTGCTGCCACACGGTAGCTTCCATGTGCTCGCCAGCGCACCCGATGTGCCGAGTGTGGAGATCGAGCGGTTGGCCCGCGTGCCGGTGGCCGACGACATCTATCTCATTCGCGGCGATGCCGGCGACGCCGCCGCCGATCCGAGCGTGATGTTCTGCGGCGCCATGCGCTTCAACCTCGACCCGCTGCATCCGTTGCTCGCGATGATGCCCGACGTGATGCACGCCGGCGCCTTGGCCAGGCGCGATCCCACCGTCCCCGCTTTGTTGGAAGCCATGGAGCACGAGGCATCGCTCGACCGCATCGGCGCCTGCGGAATCCTCGCGCGCCTGGCGGACGTGCTGGCCGCGAGCATCATCCGAGCCTGGGCCGAGTGCGGCTGCAACGATTCGACCGGATGGATCGCCGCCGTGCAATGTCCGCGCATCGGCGAAGTCATGGCCGCCATCCATGCCGAACCGGAACGCGACTGGAGCGTCGCGACGCTGGCCAAACTCATGGGCGCGTCACGATCGACGTTTGCCGAGGTGTTCACGCGCACCGTCGGCGACAGTCCGGCCAAGTACGTCACCAAAGTGAAGATGTTCCAGGCCCGCCAGTGGATCGCGCGCGAAGGCATGCGCGTCACCGTCGCCGCCCGACGGCTCGGCTACGACTCCGAAGCGTCGTTCAGCCGAGCCTTCAAGCGCGTCGTAGGCCAGTTGCCGAGTGCGGTCCGCAGCGAGCACAGGCAGGGCCAGGCGGCGTCGTACGCCGTGGAGTGATTGCGCGAAAGGCGATCGGCCCATCGTCGATCGGCGGCGGCGGGATGAATGCGCTCGTGAAGTTTGGTTTGGGGGCGATAGCCGTCGAGCGAAGAAAAGCGCCCGCAGGGCCGGAGTGCGTTCTCGAATTTCGCGAAATAGGTATTTCCGGTCAATGCTCCTGCTGCTGCAGGAGTTGTTTCACATGTTCGTTGCTTTCCAATGCCTGGATCTTCGCGTTGCCGATCAGGCTTGCGTAGTCCCCATCCTGAATGGCCTTGGCGATCGCCGGGTCGTTGAGGACAGCCTGGATTTGCGGGTCGGACTGCAGGCTCATGATCGACTGCATGGCTGCAGGATCCTGCGCCAGGCGCGTCTGCCGCTGCTGAATTTCGTTGGCCAAGGCAGCATCGCGCGCCGGCGATTTGTCGGACGACCCCGCCGCATTCGAGGCGTCGCCGCCGTACACGATGCGCACGATGTTCGATTGCGCGACATGCACGGTGCCGATGCTGGGCGACAGCACGGTGTACACGCCGTTCTCGACGCTCTGGATCTCGCCCTCGATGCGGCTACCGTCCTTGAGCTCGATCGTCGGAGACGCCAGCACGCCCGAGGCGAGGCCGAGCAACGCCGCCGCTATGCAGGCTTGGAGCAACGTTTTCATTGGCGCCACCCTGGGTCGTCGGCTGGATGGGCATCCTACCCCTAACGCAGGAGAACGGGATCCGGACCGCGCTCGATCACGAGCATTAATTCGCAAGTCTCATACCTGCGGAGAAAGACGGAGGCTATGGCAAGCGCGCGATCGTGCGAAAATTGGCCATCCTCAACCGACCTCTCTTATGAAGCCGAGTACCTACGACTTTCGCCAGTTCCAGGAGGAGCTTGCTGCACTGGACCGCAAGAACAACACGCCAGGCAAAGAACAGCTCGCACCGACGAAACCGTCCGCCCACGCCCGCTTGCTGCAAGCCGAAGCGGAGTTCACGGCGTTGCGCAAGCGCTACGGACTGACCGTTGCGCATGTGATCGCGTTCTTTCCGGAGGAAGAAGGGGTTGCCTACCTGCAAAAGCTCATCGCCGAGCAGGACGGGAAACCCAAGCGTCGATCGAAGCGTTCATAGCGGCCGGCTACCCTTCTGCCGGCTGAGCAACCTCTCGAAATCCGCCTCCGGCCAGAAGCAGCCGATCCCCAATGGCCAGCCTGGCTACTTCGGCAGATTCGAACGAATCAGGTCCACGGTTTCGGCAAGCTGCCCTGGCGAAGCCTGAACTCGCTGTCGACGCTGTGCATCTGCGCTGGGATCGTGTGGCGTGCCCCTCTGACGTCCGGCGCCATCGAACGTCGCAAGTTGCGGCGGCCCTATGCCCCAATCGCTCCCCTTCTGCCGCGGCACGACATGGAAATGGAAGTGCGGTGTTTCTTGTCCGCTGTAGACCCCGTTGTTCTGGAACGTCAGTATCCCGAGGGGGTTGTACGTCTCGACGAGCGCCTGCGCGACTCTCTTGGCCGAGACCAGGATGGCCGCGCATTCCTGGTCAGACAGATCGAGCAGCGTCGCAACATGCCGACGAGTGATGACGCAGCATTGGCCGACTTCGAATTGCAACGGATTGATCACGGTGAGCGTATGTTCGCTTTCGTCGATGATCTTCCACTATTCTTTGCGAGCTGCCACGCACAGGTCGCATGGATCTCTTATGGGAAGCTCGATCAATGGCCCTCTCCGATTCAGTGGGCGGTCGACTCGAGGGACGCTCGTAGAGTCCGCCCTGGTCGAATGACGACGCAATGCCAACAGCCGCGACGACATCGTCTGACGTCGTGTTCAGCCGCGCCAGGCTGCTGTGGTTAGTTGAAACGTACGCTGCTCCCGCCATCTGCTGCAACAAATCGTCGGGCGACGGTCCTGCAACGGAGCATCGATGCTTTGCGAGGCGCTCCTGTCGACGACCGCAGCTGGAAGGGCCTTGCAAGACTGCAGCCTGACGACAGAGCTCACCGGCGTTGACGATTACCGAGCGGAGCGACGACGCACGAGGCAATGGTCAAGCGTCCGGTGCAGCGATTTGTCGGCGGCACATGCGCTTCTCGCATGCCTGCTTTCGGTCGGAAGCGGGCATTCGTTGAGGTGAGTCCCTGATAGATCCCGAAGCGCGCTAGTACATTTCGCGGGAGTCGAAAGTCCAACCCGCGAGAGAAAGGAGCCGTTCGCCAATCTCATGGATCGCGCCGCCCCGAGGCGTCCAGCGGACCACCGCATGATACTTGTCGGTAGCGGCCTCGACGATCCATTCGGATCCGTCCAGACCCATCGTGTCCTCATGCGGCGGGAGATGCCAGAAGTCGTTGCGCAGAATCACCTCTTCGAGTTCCTTGAATTGCGCGGCAGAGAGACTGACACTCTTTTTTCGCAGCACCGCCCCTGGAGAGTAGCCGCCGGCACCGTCGAGTTCGGTGGCGAACAGTTTGAATTGCCCATGCGTGGCAACAACGCGAATCGCAACGGGGTGATGGAACGTTCGCAGCCATGTGAAGCGATAGGTATGCGTTGTGCCCGATGGGGCGAGGACGGGCTCGGCCATGGCGCGGAGGTGGCTGGAGTACCAATTGTTGTCGAAGTTGTCCGACTCCGCCGAACTCAGGTCCAGAGCACCTCGGGGGAAATAGAGTCTCGCGTCGGCATCTGCTTTCGCGAGGCCAGCGAGAGAGAAAGCAAATGCGAGGTAGCTGAGCCACCTGAACATCGTCACGCGCCGACTTCGAGAAGATCTCATTGAACCCTACCACTCCCAATGCATGTCCGCTTCGCGTCGAAAGCAGACAGATCATCGATTCCGCTTGCGACTAGATTAGCCGCCTCATCGGACCAATAACCGGCACGCTACCCCGAACCCGAGCATGACACCCCGATGAGGCCCGCCAACGCGCGGCTCGTAGCAATCTTCCCGAGCGCTCTTCTCAGTCCGGCGCGACGTCGCCCGCCGCTTCCGCCAGGGGTCGCGCGTAGCGGATGAGCGACTGCGTGAACTTGCAGGGTTCCTCGCTCATGGGCTCGTGAGCGGAGTGCTCGAACCAGACGAAGCGCTTCTGCGGCGCGCGGAATTTCTCGAGCCATTCATGAGCGCGGTCTGCACAGACACGACCGAGGCGAAGCAGACGCAGACCAGACCAATCAAGGCGACGACGGATCACCGAGGCGCGATCTGTCCGAAAGCGAGGGGTCGCCCGAGACATCCCGGCCTCTTTTGCACGGAGGCAGCGGCGATCTCGCGCCCGATGAATGACTCGACCTGTTCAGTAGCCGGAACATTGATTCTTTGCATGAAATGCGTGCTCGTGCTCGCACGTCAGCTGCCGGCGACCGGCGCTGAATCGTCTCGAATGCTGGAAGCGCACGGCAACCCGCCAATCACTGCGGAAGTTCCGTGGAGGGGGGCGAATAATATCGTCGTGGCGACAGTTGCATACGCACTTGGAAAACTACAGCTGCAGTCTCGTATTTCGCGTGTGCTGAACGTCACTCCTGTCCTCCGTGTCGAGGCGAGACCCGAAGAGGTGTCCAGGCAGGATGGCCTTCGGCTCGATGGCGCGTTCCGCCTGACAAGCTCCGCATATGAGACTTCGCCAGAGTGACGACCAGAAAGAACAACGGGGCGAAATCACTTCTTGCGCTTGCGCGCAGGCCTGCATGACACCCGATCGCGGCGCTTGGTCGACTCAGATAGATCCGCCACGGATCACCCACCGAACACAACAACACCAACGCAACCACACCCGGACATCGCGCCAGAACGCGACAAGAACGCCACCGGAACGCAACCCGAACACCAGCGAAACGCTCCCGCATTACCGGCGGATACGCTCCGGACACAATCGGAAACGCACGTGCCGGCCCGTCCGGTCGGCGAGGTATCGGCATCAGGACCCGGTCACGAACGGGTCATCCCATCGGCACGACATTCACTGAAGAGGAACGATTCGATGAAGGCTTTCCCGAACTTGCAGGCCGCACGCGAGCGCCTGCTGGCCTGTGCGATGGGTGCCGGCGCGATCGCTGCGGCCGCCGCTCCGGCGCATGCGGTCGCACCGGTCGCGAACGGCGGCGGCGATGCCGTCGTGTATACCTTCGAGGCGCCGGACTACAGCGTCGGCGAACTCGACGGCCAGCAGGGTTGGACGGCCGACTTCGACGGCTACTGGGCGGTCTCCGACATCGATCCTTACGACGGCACGCAGCACATGCGGCTGACGTCCGACGGCAGCGAGATCGGCACGGCCGCCTTCAGTCCGGTCCAGATGGGCGTCGGGACCCGTGCGTTCTCGATCGCGACGGTACGCTACGCGCAGCACCAGTCGGGCGCGGGTTCGGATACCGAGTTCTCGTCGCTCAGCGCCGCCGCGACCAATTACGATCCGTTCAACCAGCTCGCCGTCACGCGCGTCTTCTTCCATCCCGACGGCAGCATCCAGGCGCTGCAGCCGGGACAGTTCGTCGCGACCACCGGCACGATCACCGACGATGCCTACCACGAGGTGAAGGTCATCGCCGACAACAGCGGCAACGCGCAGATCGAGATCTGCCTCGATGGCGTGTCT
>Ga0207712_10000344_pt1 | contig 41991 bp, 42 predicted proteins | sample KBSS44metaG_FD_184402 | JGI IMG/M metagenome (GOLD analysis project Ga0207712, IMG submission 184402) | Switchgrass rhizosphere microbial communities from Kellogg Biological Station, Michigan, USA - KBS S4-4 metaG (SPAdes) (version 2) | ecosystem: Host-associated > Plants > Roots > Rhizosphere...
AATGCATTGGCTTGGGCTACTTCAGGTGGACAAGGCTTCCGTGGATCACGTAAATCAACTCCGTTTGCTGCTCAGGTAGCTGCTGAAGTTGCTGGTAAAGCTGCTTTAGATTACGGTTTGAAAAACTTGGACGTCCTTGTAAAAGGTCCTGGTCCAGGTCGTGAATCTGCGGTTCGTGCATTAGGTGCAGTGGGTTATAAAATTAACAGCATTACCGATGTGACACCGATTCCGCACAACGGTTGCCGTCCACCTAAAAAACGTCGCGTGTAAGGAGAAACATTCATGGCTCGTTATATTGGTCCAAAATGCAAACTCTCTCGCCGCGAAGGGACAGACCTGCAATTAAAATCTGGCGTTAAACCATTTGACGTCAAAACAAAAAAATCTGCTAAAGCTCCTGGTCAACATGGCCAAAGCCGTGCTAAACAATCAGAGTATTCACTACAATTACGTGAAAAACAAAAAGTACGTCGTATGTACGGTGTTTTAGAGCGTCAATTTAGTAACTACTACAAAGAAGCTGCTCGTGTTAAAGGCGCAACAGGTGAAAACTTGTTGAAATTGCTTGAAAGCCGCCTCGATAACGTTGTTTATCGCATGGGTTTTGGTTCTACACGTGCAGAAGCTCGTCAGCTGGTATCTCACCGTTCAATCACTTTAAATGGTCGTCGTGTTAACATCGCGTCTATCCAAGTTAAAGCGGGCGACGTGATTGCAGTTCACGAAAGTGCTAAACAACAATTACGTATCAAAAACGCAATTGAATTAGCTGCTCAACGTGGAACAGCTGCTTGGATTGAAGTAGATCATTCAAAACTTGAAGGTACATTTAAAGCTGCACCAGATCGTTCTGATTTACCTGCTGAAATCAACGAAAGCTTGATTGTAGAATTGTATTCTAAATAATCCTTGAGGTAGCAATAATGACGCGTACTGCAAACGAGTTTCTAACTCCGCAAGCGATCAAGGTCGAAGCGGCAAGCGGGACCTCGGCAAAAGTGATTCTTGAACCATTAGAGCGTGGCTTTGGTCATACTCTTGGTAATGCTTTACGTCGCATCCTTTTGTCTTCTTTACCTGGCGCAGCCGTGGTTGAAGTAGAGATAGAGGGTGTCGAGCACGAGTACAGTACTTTAGAAGGCTTGCAGCAGGACATCGTCGAGCTCTTGCTGAACCTAAAAGGATTGTCTATTAAGCTGTTCGATCAAAACGAAGCATATTTGACATTGGAAAAACAAGGTCCTGGCGATGTAACTGCTGCTGACCTTCGTTTACCACATAATGTTGAAGTGGTTAACCCTGAACATCTGATTGGTACTTTAAGTGCTTCAGGCTCATTAAAAATGCGCTTGAAAGTTTCTCAAGGTCGTGGTTATGAAACTTCTGACTCACGTTTCCCTGAAGGCGAAACGCGTCCTGTAGGTCGTCTACAGTTAGATGCTTCTTATAGCCCGATTAAACGTGTGTCTTACACAGTTGAAAATGCTCGTGTAGAACAACGTACTGACCTTGATAAGCTCGTCATTGATCTTGAAACGAATGGAACTGTAGATCCTGAAGAAGCTATCCGCAAAGCGGCAACAATCTTGCAACAACAAATTGCAATTTTTGTTGATCTTCAGAAAGATCAAGCTCCAGTTGCTCAAGAGCCACGTGAAGAAGTTGATCCAATCTTGCTTCGTCCAGTTGATGATCTAGAGCTTACTGTTCGTTCTGCTAACTGTTTGAAAGCAGAAAATATTTACTACATTGGTGATCTAGTACAGCGTACTGAGGTTGAGTTGCTTAAAACTCCTAACCTTGGTAAAAAATCGCTTACTGAGATCAAAGATGTTCTGGCTTCTAAGGGCTTACAGCTCGGCATGCGTTTAGAGAACTGGCCACCAGCTAGTCTCCGTATGGACGATCGTTTCGCCTATCGTAGCCGTTAATTAAGTAGGACTATCACCATGCGTCATCGTAATAGTGGTGTGAAATTAGGCCGTACCAGCAGCCATCGTAAAGCGATGTTTCAAAACATGGCTAATTCTTTGTTTGAGCATGAGTTAATTAAAACTACTGTGCCTAAAGCAAAAGAGTTACGTCGTGTAGCTGAGCCTTTAATCACTTTAGCTAAAAACGATACTGTAGCAAACCGTCGTTTGGCGTTTGCTCGTACTCGTTCAGCAGCAACAGTTGGTAAATTATTTACCGTTCTTGGCCCTCGTTACAAAGAACGTAACGGCGGTTATCTACGTGTTCTTAAAGCTGGTTTCCGTGCAGGTGATGCTGCACCGATGGCTTATGTAGAACTTGTGGATCGTGAAGTAAACTAATTACTCACGTCACAGAACAATCGGTTGTTCGAAAAAGGTCGGTGTTTCACCGGCCTTTTTTTATGCCTTTTTGTTGGACAATTTATGGTTTTGTCCCAAATTGACTTAAATTTCGTCAGAAAAATGCAAACTTGACATTGCGTATTGTCAGATTTGTGCTTTAATAAAAAAGTACTCTTAAAAAGGTTATAAAAACAACATGGAAAAGCAAGTTGATATTCTTATCGTTGGTGCAGGTATCTCTGGTATTGGTGTAGCTGCGCATCTTTCAAAACACTCACCACAACGTTCATTTGAAATTATTGAGCGTCGTGAGAGCTTCGGTGGTACTTGGGATTTATTTAAATATCCGGGTATCCGTTCCGATTCAGATATGTCTACTTTTGGGTTTAATTTTAAACCATGGCAAAAAGCCAATGTCTTGGCAGATGGCGCTTCGATTAAAGGCTATGTTGCTGAAGTTGTCGATGAATTTAAATTAAAAGATAAAATTCATTTTAATCAACGTGTACGTACTGCAAATTATGATTCATCAATTAAAAAATGGGTCGTACAAATTGAAGATGAAAATCAAAAACTCAATACGTGGGTTGCAAACTTTGTAATCGGATGTACAGGTTATTATAATTATGACCAAGGTTATCAACCTGCTTATCCTGGTAAAAATGATTTTAAAGGCGAATTTATTAACCCACAATTTTGGCCTGAAAACTTAGATTATACGGGTAAAAAAGTGGTGATTATTGGTAGTGGTGCAACAGCTATTACCTTAGTGCCTGCGATGTCAAAAGGTGGAGCAGGGCATGTGACAATGTTGCAACGTTCACCAACCTATATTGCTTCAATCCCGTCTATTGATTTTGTTTATGACAAAATGCGTAAGGTTTTACCTGAAGATGTAGCATATAAGTTAACCCGTGCACGTAATATTGGTATGCAACGCGGTATCTACGCACTTGCACAAAAACAACCGAAGTTACTGCGTAAGTTTTTACTCAAATCGATTGAAATGCAATTAAAAGGTAAAGTGGATATGAAACACTTTACCCCAACATATAATCCGTGGGATCAGCGGTTATGTGTTGTGCCAGATGGTGACTTATTTAAGATTTTACGTTCTGGTAAAGCCAGCGTTGAAACAGATCAAATTGAGAAAATTACCGCAACAGGTATCCAATTAAAATCTGGTAAGCATTTAGATGCGGATATCATCGTTTCAGCAACAGGTTTAGAAATCCAAATCTTGGGTGGTATCAAAGCTACAATTGATAATAAGCCAATGAATACGTCTCAACACATGCTGTATCAGGGTGTAATGGTTAGCGATGTGCCAAATATGGCAATGATCATTGGTTATATCAACGCGTCATGGACATTGAAGGTTGATATTGCAGGTGAGTATATTTGCCGTCTTGTAAACTATATGGACAAGAAAGGCTATGACGAAGTTATTCCACAAGGTGATGCAACTGAATTGATGGAAGATACGGTGATGGGCAGTTTAAGCTCAGGTTATATTGCTCGTGCGGCGGATGTGATGCCGAAACAAGGTAAGCATGCACCTTGGAAAGTGTCGAATAACTATTTAGCAGATCGTAAAGAACTTAAAAATGCCAAGTTTGAAGATGGTGTTTTAAAATTTCATAAGCGTGAAGCGCAACTCGCAAAAAAGCCTAAACTGGTTTCTTAATCAAACCTAGAAGCAACCAAATTAAGAAATAGCAAAATAAACAAGCTATGAAATAAATAAGGAGCGAAAGCTCCTTATTTATTGCGACATAAAAATTGATATAAAAAGAATGCTTGGTGATAGAAAAAGGAGCCAAAGCTCCTTTAACAATGATCAGATAAATTATAAAGAACGGGAAATCAGTTCTTTCATAATCTCGTTTGTACCTGCATAAATACGATTTGCCCGATTATCGATATAAGCGCGTGCAATTGGATATTCCAGCATATAACCATAACCACCATGTAATTGAAGGCATTCATCAACCACATTAGAGAATACTTCTGAAATTTTGTATTTTGCGGCAGCTGCAGCATCAACACCTAATGTACCTTCAAGTTGTAATTCCATACAACGGTCGAGGTAAGCACGGCAGAAATCAATTTCTGTGCGCATTTCAGCAAGTTTAAAACGTGTATTTTGAAAAGCACCGATCGGTTTACCAAACGCTTTACGGTCTTTGGTATATTGAACAGTATGTGCCAGCGCTGCTTCTGCGCCTGCTTGGCAGATAATCGCGACCAGCATACGTTCCCATGCCAACTCTTTCATCAGCATGATAAAACCCATGCCTTCCATACCCAATAAATTTTCTTTTGGCACACGAACATCTTCAAAGAACAATTCGCAAGTATCTTGTCCTTTCATACCAATTTTATTGAGTGGTTTTCCTTTGCTAAAGCCAGCACGGTCAGCTTCAACGATAATCAAAGATAGGTTGGCAGAACCTTTCTCTGAACTGCCTGTTTTACATACCACAATTGCCATATCACATAGATAACCATTGGTAATAAAGATTTTAGAACCATTGATTACATATTCATCCCCATCTAAAACGGCGGTGGTACGAACACCTTGTAGGTCTGAGCCTGTTCCCGGTTCTGTCATCGCGATGGCTGTGACGGTTTCTCCAGAAGCCATTTTAGCAATCCAATGTTTTTTCTGTTCTTCATTACCAAAGTTGTTGATGTAGTTGGCAACAATATCCGAGTGCAAAGAAAAACCTGTAGAAGAGTCCATTGCATAGGCTTGTTCTTCAATCAGAATCATACTGTAGAGGCGATCTACGCCATAGCCACCATATTCTTCAGGCATGGTTGCACAGAGCAGCCCCATTTCACCTGCTTTGTTCCATAAATCGCGATCTACATGTTGTTGCTGTTCATATTTAGCAATATTTGGCACAACTTCTTTTTCATAAAATTTACGTACTGTTTCACGAAAAGCATCGTGATCGGAATTAAACAATTTACGAGGCAACATATTGGTTAAAGGTCGGATAGCACCTGATTGCATTTTTATAATATCCATATGAGTTTTAGTGAGTTGAAATTATGTGAATTGCTTATTTGTCGCAATGAGATGAATGCTCAAAACTCATTTTTAAATGATGAATTTGGTCATTTAGAAGAATTTAGCGAGAAATCGGTCGGGAATCGGGTAAACTAAGTCAGAATTAACCATTGGGGGAAAATGATGTCAGAAGAACTTACTTTAGAAGAACGTAAAGTGATTTATCGTGCTCGTCGCGGTTTAAAAGAGATTGATGTATATTTTGACCCATATGTAAAACAATATTACTTAGCAGCAAGTGCGCAGGAAAAAGCCTTGTTTAAAGAGTTAGTTGATCAGGAAGATCCAGATTTATTGGATTGGTTTATGGAAGTTTCAGAGCCACCTCGACCTGAACTCAGAAGCTTGATTAATAAACTTAAAGATTATGTCCACGGATGAGTTAAAGACTCACCAACGATATCAATTCAAACCCAGTCGTATTGCACTGGGTTTTCAGCTTTTGTGTTTAACAATTATTTTTATAGTGCTGTACTCCATTATCACTGTATGGATAAGTGTATTACTGCTGTTGTTGGCGTGCTTCAGTCTAAAAATATTTAGAATGCGTCCACGAGTCCGAAGTTTAGAACATTTTGATTTAGATCAGTGGACCCTACAATATGAGGATTCCAATCAAATTCATCATGTGCAAATTCAGCAAATGATTGATCATCGATTTTATATCGCAGTGTATTTTGCTGAGAAAAACAATAAAAGTTTAATTATTTGGCAAGATCAAGTGAGCAAAATACAGTGGAAATCTTTAAAATCTCGGGTAAAATTAAGTTAATTGTCTAACAAATATAAAAAATCTAATTTAAATTTAATCTAAATAAAACATAATTTTATTTATATTTTTGCTTATTTAATATCCATTGTTAGACCAAATATATACAAAATAGCGCAATTGTAAAATTGTCCGACAATTATCTCTGTAAAAATCTGATCTTGCATGTAAATTAAAACTACCAACAGCGAGGAGGAATTTCCAAATGGGTGAAATTCATACGTTTTGGTTCTTAGTGGTTGCAATTGTTTTTGCAATTATATTTGGAAGACTAGGAACTATGCTGAGGGAACAGATTGAGAAAGCTAACGCTAACAGTGTTAACGGTAGCAAATTTAAAAGACTTAAAACCAATAAACTCTCTTAAAGAGTTTACCTTTTAACAAGTAGCATGTGCTGAACCGTCGCAATGCTACTTTTTTTTGCTTAAAATTTGTATAAAAACCAGATCAGGTCAATTGAATACTTTCTATATTGTGGCAAATTCTTCAGATGAAATTAGAGCTATTACTCTGTTATTCAGAGATTGCATCTGATATTGTTACTTTAAAAGGGATATAAACACAATTATATAGAGGACAGGAAGTATGTCTAAGGTCCACAAGCTTGGTCAATTGATGCTGACCGCTGTTGTTGCCTCATCTGTGTTATCAGGTTGTTCATATGTTGTAAAATCAGGTGCGAATGTTGCGCTTGGCTTTAGTGAAAAACATATCGTCCCACCCATTTTGGCGGGCAATGATACAGATATGGCGTGTAACTCAGGCAATGCATTAACGCCAGCGATTATGGCAACAAAAGATATGGGGGCCGACCCCACCCGTATGGCGGTATTGTTATATTCAGCTGCGGGGATGTGTGCAGAAAATCGTGCTTTGGATGCAGAACTCAGATATTTACGTGCTTCAAAAGACGGTAAAGTGACTGAAGCGCAAGATGCTCGTATAGAACAAAAACGTTGGGCAGCCCTTGCCGCAGAACGTCAATACACAGGTTATCAATTATTTGCAGAACGTTGGCAGGCAAAATATAAATATACTTTAGGTGATTCTTGTCCAACCATGCGTAAGGACTTAGATCAAACCATCTATTTAATTGGTATGCTCAGTGGTTTGCAAGCGATGACCAATGACATTAACTCTGGCGGTGCAGTGAATGTACCGAAAGATATTGCTGCGATTGTCGAACGTGGTATGGCATGTTTAGACAATAACAAATTCTGGGGTGCGCCAATGGCGACCCGTGCAGTGATTTGGATATTGTTACCAGGTGCAGGAGATGGTAAGCCTGATCCAACACAGACCTTACAACAATCAATGCAAATCGCAGAACAGAAAGGTGTTCGTTTAGCATTTGCAATGAATGCCGTTGCAGCGCAAGCCAGTGGTGATGATGTTAAATTAAGAGTAGCGTTAAAAGCCTATGTCGCATCGCGTGCAGATGATAAGCCAGTAAACCCTGAATTTAGATTATTAGATGGTATGGCCGGTCAAATGGTTCAAGGTATTGCCGATCGTTATTGGACTGAACATACTGGTGTTCGTGCAGCAGATGATGGAATGACCACATTCTGGGATGAACAAGCATCTACGGGTGATGATGAATTGTTTAATGATTTACCTGCACCAACTGAAGAGCCAAGTGCTTCAGCTGACGAACCTGCAGCAAATCCATAGTATTCAATTGCATGAATTGGTTAGAATTGAGGAAGAGCGACAGCTCTTCTTTTTTTATGGTGTAGCATGGAACAACACAAGTTAGATAAAAATATATTGTTTATTGCAACCTGTATCATTTTTTTTGCAATTCTTCAGCTTTTTCAAAATCATTTCATTTACCAGCATGATGTTTTTTTAAGCCAGCCTTGGCGTTGGTGGACAGGGCATTGGGTTCATGTGGGATGGATTCATTATGTTTTAAATGTTTTGGCTTTGGCCTGTTTACCATTTTTATTTCCAAACATTAAAAAGCAAGTTTTTATTGCTTTATTGCTTATTTTACCGCCTTTACTCAGTCTCTGTTTTTATCTGATTTATCCTCATATTTTTGCTTATGCAGGTTTGTCTGGGATTCTTCATGGCCTGTTTGTATTTTGTGCAATCGTCAGTTTAAAAGAAAAGCCAGAACGAAATTTTGCCTTCATTGTATTGTTATGCATCCTCGGCAAAATTACATGGGAACATTTTTTTGGTGCACTACAAACTGAACAATTAATAGGTCATCCTGTTTTAATACAGGCGCATTTGCTTGGGGTGATTTTTGGAAGTATTTGTGCCGTTTTGAGCTTAATTTTTCGACTTAATGTCATCAAATAGAAAGCGAATCAACACTATTATATTTATGAAATATCATTCTATAAAATTTCATTATTTTGATGAGGTTAAACACATAGAAGTGTAAAGATATTTAAAAAATAAATTTGAATAAATGCTTTGTAATGAATGGATAGTGATTCTCATTTCTGGTTAATTATGTGAATATTGCATCTATTTTAGTGATAAAAAATATAAGTACTGAGTTGTTTTTTCACATTTAATGATAAGACTATAGATGAGTTGACAAAAAGCTCGCCAAAAAAATTAATCTTTGTCATGTTTTTCTTAGGAAAATTAAGGCAAATTTGAGTGGTGATGATAGGAATGGGTATTGGTAAAGGATTTTACCTCTCACCTAATAATAAAAGATAAGCTGTGCAAGCGATTGTACACTGGTTATAAAAACTGGAATAACAATGCAAGAACCTGTAAATAATAGATCGGGATTAGGTCTACTCAGTTATCTCTGGAATGAGTGGTTCTCAACCTTTTCCATCCTTATTCTGCTTCTCCTGACCTTGATCATTGGGACAGGGGATATGATTCATGGGCAAATGCTTCGTTTAGGTGAACGCCTATATGGAGACGAAAAAATAGGAATGCAATATTCCTTTTTACGTGCTGAGCCCAACAAACCTTCATGTGACCGCAATGTAGATATCGATAAGCTTGTTAAAGAAAAAATGCAACAGGAAGCCAGTGATCCTGATGCGGCATTTTTTGGTTTAACGCCAGAAGCAGATGTTCGCGCTTCATTCGTTTCAGCGCAAACGGATTGTGAACAGAAATATGCGTTCTATGATAAATCGATCAAACATATGGAAGATCATCCATCCCTTCGTTCATATCGTTCGATGGAAACGGGTTTCTTCTGGATATTGAAATGGGGCTCTGAACATCGCGTACTCATCCTGATTTTGATGGTGGTGATCGCGGCAATTACAGCATCATTGAAGATGCATCATATTGGGCTACGTCCAGCGCGTACCAAGCTTGATTTTAAAGTCTATAACATTGCGATGGTGCTGGGGAATGCCTTACTGAGCTTCTCGGTCATTAGCCAATATCGCTCAGTACTCAATTCTGGTGTTGAATCGACCCTTGAAACGATTGGGGTCTATTGGTTATGGATGATCCTGTTCGTTGTCTTGACAGTCATCAGCCTGTTTAAATTATTCCGGACACCAGAAAATGCTGAAGAAGGCGGTAAATTTGGCCTTGCGCTGCTGAGCATACCTTTATATGCCTTTATGGCAATTGTGACAGGTATTGCGTTTACTTTCTTTATGGACTACCCAATGGGGCAAGGTATTTACCTTGGCTTGTTGACTGAATTTTCAAATATCTTCCTTAACTTAGCACTGTTTATTTGGGCGGGTATGTTATTGACCCAAACACGTGTGATGGATCTTTTCTTGGCGATTCTTCGTCCTTGGAACTTAGCGCCTGAAACGTTGACGTGGATCATTTTGATTGGTGCTGCAATTCCAACCGCATATACAGGCGCTTCGGGAATCTTCGTTGTTGCTGCTGGTGCAATTATCTATAAAGAAGTGTGGAATTCAGGTGCACGTCGTCAATATGCACTTGCAGTTTCGGCAATGTCAGGTTCACTGGGTGTTGTATTACGTCCATGTCTCTTGGTGATCTTAATTTCAATGCTGGATAGCCGTCATGTAACTTCAGACGAGTTATTTGATCATGGTATTTATGTATTCTGGTTAACCGCATTTATTTTCTTAGGGGTGTCGTTATTCCTTGCAGAGAATAAGTTCCGTATTAACTCACCGAAAACTGCTGTCCCAGGTATGTTGCGTGCTTTCGTTCCAGTGCTTCCATATATCTTGATTGTTGCTGTCGTGATTGGCTTCTATCAGTTTGGTCTGGACACGAAAATGGATGAATTTACTGCACCTGTAATTCTTCCAATCATGTTATTGGCATTTATTTTATTTGATAAGTTATTGGGTAATAAATTACCGATACCAGAAAATCCAAATAAAGCGCTTGCTCTAGAGCATGAAAAAAATTCTGAATACTTACGTGAGCATGGTGATACCGCTGAAACGAAACGTGGCTTCCGTAGCGCAATTCGTTTTGCAACATCGGAAAGTGTTGGTCATATTGGTGCGTTAATTATCCTAATGGCATTGTCTGCAAGTGTTGGTGGCCTGATTGAACGTAGTGAAATCGTGACCATGGTTCCAACGCATCTGGGTAGTATCTTGGTGACACTTGGCTTTATGGCATTGTTACTTGCATTAATTGGTATGACAACAGATCCATTTGGTGCGGTGATTCTCGTTGCTGCAACGATTGCGCCAGTTGCATTTGAAAATGGTATCCATCCGATTCACTTCTGGATGATCGTATTGGTTGCATTTGAGTTTGGTTATGTTACGCCGCCTGTTGCGCTCAACCATTTGCTGACGAGGCTCTCGGTCGGTGATGCAGAGGTTGCCGCCGCCGATGCAGAGGCAAAAGCCAAATATACAAGCTTCTACTATCGTTATGAGCGTTGGATCTTACCAATCGTGGTGCTGTTCTCAGCATTGGTGATTGTGACCTATGCGCCGTACATGTTTAACTTGTTTGACTGGTATGCCAGTAAATAATTGAATGTCTAAAAAGCGCCTTCGGGCGCTTTTTTTCTGTCTGTGGATTTTGAATAGATTTAGTGATCTTTAAATTGAAACTGCTGAATGTACTCACTCGGCGTCAAACTGGTTTCACGTTTAAACATAGCACTAAAGGCACTGGCACTATCATAGCCCAAATCAAGCGCAACATTGAAAATAGATTTATTCATTGCCAAATCAGTCATGGCTTGCATTAACCTTGTCTGACGTACCCAATGACTAAAATGCATATTGGTTTCTTTCTGAAAATGTCGAGTGAGGGTTTTCGGACTAACATGTAAAAATTGGGCTGCGTGTTCGAGTGTCCATGTATGGCTAAGATCAAGTTTGATTTCAGCACAAAGCTTTTGCAATTTAATATTTTGTGGCTCAGGTAAGTTAAATGGTAGAACAGGGAGAAGCTCTAACTCATCTAAAATCAGTTCAAGTAATCGTGCTTCACGACTTTGAGGATGGATCGTGGTTTGAATCTGCATCGCGGAGCGAATAAGCTCTTTTAGCAGGGGCGAGATCGTGACAACACGACATTCATTGACTAATTTTAAACGTGCGTCTGGCTGAATAAATACACCATAAGCTTGCACATCACCACTGATCAGTAACGCATGAGCCTTATAGGCTGGAATCCATACACCGCGTCCCGGTGGCGTGACCCATGTTCCTTCTGTCGTTTGAATACGGATAACCCCAGAAAGAGTATGAATCAGTTGGATGCGTTCATGGCTATGCCAATCTTCAATATGCCCATGGGAATAATTTTCAGTAAAGGCATAAATTGGATAATCTAAAAATCCATGATCATAATTATTCCCCATGATTTACTCCTCAATCAATATGGCACTGCCAATCACACATTCGTGGAATTGGCTTAGTCCTCAAGCATAATGTCCATTTTGCGATAGTTGTTGTCATTTTGTCGCATAAATACAAAATGATTATTTTTTAACATGGTTGAATCTTTCTGTATAGGCAGAGCAGCATGTTTCAAAAAGCTTATTTCTACCCATTGTTTGCCATTTTATTTTGGGCTGGAAATGTGATTGTGTCTAAAATGGCAAGTCATGCAATTTCACCTGTGGCAATTACATTTTATCGTTTGGTTTTTGCGCTCGCGGTGATGAGTACTTTTGTGTTGATTCCTACTTGGAAAAATCGCCATATTATTCGCCAGTATTGGAAACATTTGGCTTTAGGTGGATTTCTTTCTGTATCCTTATTCCAATTTTTGTCTTATCAAGCCGCGACAACCACGACAGCAACCAATATGGCGATTGTGACAGCATTGATTCCATTATTGACGATTATTTTAAGTACATGGATTTTAAAGGATCAGATTAGCTATGGCTTAGTGATCGGAGGCTTCTTATCATTCTATGGCATCTTGTATTTATTGAGTCATGGGCATATTGCTCAAGTTTTTAGCCAAGGGATGCATCTTGGTGATGGCTTGATGTTACTTGCCGCAATCGGCTACGCCTTATATGGTGTGCTGTTAAAACGTTGGAAAATGCCGATCCCTGCATGGCAATCGAATTTTGTGATGTCGAACTTTGCCATCTTATATGTTTTGCCATTTTTTATCTTTTTACCGGCATCACAAATGCAACTGAATCAACAGACCATTCCTTTGATTTTGTACGCCAGTATTTTCTCATCGATTTTATTGTCTTATTTATGGATTGAAGGTGTAAGACATTTGGGACCCAATAAAAATAGTATTTTTATGAATTTATTGCCCGTGTTTACAGCTTTAATTGCCGTGGTGCTCTTGGGTGAGCATTTGCAAGTTTTTCATTTGGTTGGTGGTGGTTTAACACTCTGTGGAATTTTATTGGCGCAAATTATCCAAAAGCCAATCCAATGGAAAAAATCAAAACAGCAGTCATTGGACTCACTTTAAAATATTGAAATGTCTATTCTTTAAAATAAAAAAAGCCTTAACTTATAAATAGGTTAAGGCTTTCTGATAGCAGATCGTTATTTTTGTACATGATCAAAAATTATTGATTTTGTGCGGCCATTTGCTGTTGAAGTAGCTTGATTTGCTCTTCCTTAAGTTTAATCAATTGATCCGCATCAGCATGTTGTGATTTGAGGTTTTGTTGCTGATCATCAAGTTGTTTTTGGATGTCTTCTAGTTTAGCCACTTCTTCTTTCGCTAAACTGGCATTTTCAGGAATTTTATCTTTTAAAATGGATGCTTTGACCAACTCTACATTGGCAGTCTCTGAGGCTGCACTTTGTTCAACAGGCGTTGCCACAGGGGGTGCTGCCGCTTCCACTTTCTTCGCAGCAGGTGTAGTCTGATTCAATTGCTCATTGATTTGGGTGCTTTCAGAGGTGTTATTCAACCAGAAAAAAATAGCAATTAAAACGATAACTGCCCCCAACCCGCCTGCAATAATCCACATTAATTTTGAATTGTTTCTTTGTTCTATATGCATTTTATTCGGTCCGATCTATTTTGAAGAGCGAGGCTTGAATTGAATGACCCCAATTTCATCAGGTATAGCAGGTTCTTCAGGCGCATCTACATGGGTAGGGCGATTTTCAGAATATCCACACTCGATGCATTCAATCCATTCAGCATCGCCTTGGGTGAGCATAACAATACGATCCATCGCTTCACATTTTGGACATTTTGCACCAGCAATGAAACGACGTCTAATATTCATACACCCACCACACTTTAAACAATTTTGACCGCTAGTTTAAGCGTTTTTTTAGCTATTCGTCCAACCTTGATGACGTAATAATGCATCTATTTTAGGTTCACGACCACGGAAATTGATAAATGCATCAAGCGCTGTATCTTTTCCGCCAACTGCAAGGATTGCCTTACGGAACTCTTGTCCAGTTTGGGTATTAAACACACCTTCATTTTCAAAGCGGTCAAAAGCATCACTTGCTAAAACTTCTGCCCATTTATAAGAATAATAACCCGCAGCATAACCGCCCGCAAAAATATGGCTAAAGCCATTTTGGAAGCGGTTATAAGGTGCTGTTGCTAAAACTGCATACTTCTGGCGAATATCATCTAAAGTTGCTTGGATTTGTTCAGCATTTAGGGCAGGTGTAAGTTTATGAATGGTTAAATCGAACAATGCAAACTCAATTTGTCGTAAAGTTTGCATACCTGACTGGAAGAAACGAGCATTGAGTAAGGCTTTTAAAAGATGCTCAGGAAGTGAGTCTTTAGATTCAATATGTTCACTGATTAAAGCCAAGCTTTCCGTATCCCATGTCCAAAATTCCATAAACTGGCTAGGTAACTCCACGGCATCCCATGCAATGCCGTGTGTTCCAGCAACTGCAATATTGTCTACTTCGGTCAACATATGGTGTAAGCCATGACCAAACTCATGAAATAAGGTATTCACTTCATCATGCGTTAATAGGGCAGGCTGATCACCGACAGGTGGGGTAAAGTTCCCAACCATATAACAGATTGGTTTTTGTAACCCCGTTTCGGTTTGCATACGCGAGCGGAAACCACTCATCCATGCACCACCACGTTTACCGTTACGTGCATAGAGATCAAAGTAAAAACCACCAATCACAGTGCCTTGGTCTTCTAGCTCATAATAATGGGCATCTGCATGCCAAAGTGGTGCTTGGCGTTCAATGACTTGAATCCCATATAAACGATTGACCACATTAAATAAGCCTTGAATCACTTTAGGCGCAGGGAAGTATGGTTTTAAATCTTCCTGAGAAAGGTTGAACTGTTGAACTTTTAGTTTTTCAGAATAATAACTGCTGTCCCAAGGTTTTAGCTCATCTATGCCATCTTGTTTGGCAATGGCTTTGAGTTCTTCAATTTCTTTTAATGCAGGTATACGTGCATGTTCTGCTAAATCAACCAGAAATTGATCAACAGTGGCCACATCGGGTGCCATTTTTGAAGCAAGCGAATATTCTGCAAAATTGTCAAAACCTAAAAGCTTGGCCATTTCCTGACGTAAGCTGAGGATTTCAACCATTACGGGTGCATTGTCAAATTGCGTATCGCTGGCTTGATCTGAGGCGCGTGTAACATAAGCGTGATAGATTTCTTCACGGAGCGCACGATCTTCTGCATAGGTCATGATGGCCAAATAAGATGGAATATCTAAGGTCGCAACAGGCTGATCTAGTTCGCGTTGCTGACCGTATTGTTTGAGTAATTCAATACTGCCTTGTGGTAGACCTTTAAGCTGATCCGTGGTTAAAGTTTTGCTATAGGCTTGGGTTGAATCCAAAACATGATTAGAAAAATCAGAAGACAATTGGGATAATCGTGCAGAAATTTCTGCATAGCGTTTTTTAGCTTCACCTTCAAGGGCAACACCTGAAAGTTTAAAATCACGTAAAGCCAGCTTAATTGCACTTTGTTGCGCCGTTGGTAAGTCGCTAAAAATCACATGATCATAAACATTTTGATAAGTTTGGAACAAAGCAACGTGTTGACCAATCTGGGTGTAGTATTCACTTAGACTTGGCAATAAGGCTTGATAGACTTCACGCGTTTCAGTGTTATTCATCACTGCATTGAGGTGTGACAAAATTCCCCAAGATTCACTCATGTTATTTTCAAGTGAATCTATATTTTCGATCACTGCAAGTTGTTGTTGAATGCTTTCAGGGACTTGGACCAAGTCATTTAAAAATTTTTGACCGTCTTGGATGGCTTTTTCAATATTTTGTTTGAGTTGATCTAAACTAATTTGATCAAATTGCGGTACTGGCAACGTTGCCTGTTCTAGTGTCATGAGCTTTATGCCAAATCATTTCTTAAGTTATAGATAGATGTAGGGCTTCTGGCAGGGGAAATCAAGGTGTGACAATAAAATTAACACAGATGTTAATGGACTTGTTTGGTTTTGAGGTTGTATTCAAAAGGGATAGAATATGCGCCCGCATCAAAACTGATGCCCAAAATATCTTTTTTAAGATAAAAGCCATTTGCATTTTTTAGCGCAATAAAATTTCGATCTTCAGCATAGTATCGGTATAGGTATTGCAGATCTGCGCTATCGCAACCATTAGACGTTTTAGAAAGCGTTGCTGTTTTATTTTCAATACATGGGTCAAGTTGCTGAGCAATTTCATTTGAGATTTGTGCCGCGGACAATTGATATTTTTGTAGTATTTGTGACAATGTTGCGAACTGTTTATTTTTTAAATCAATCACATAATATTTTTCCCGATAATAGCTTTGTCCGCCTTCAATTTCTAAATGGGTATAAACACTTAAATAGTTTTGATCCTGATAGATCTTTCCTGAACTAAAGTCGATACGTGTAGCATCGTCTGCCAAAAGTTCGTGTTTGATCTGTTGGTTGATTTTTTCAAAACCTTTGCCTTGGATAAAGGGAATATTTCCTGAAAAATTCGTATATTTGGGGGGAATAGTTTGGGTTTTAAAGGTGATGGTTTCAGCAGAAGCTACACAGCTGAGTAGCAGTATTGAGAGTGATAGTATATTTTTAATTTTCATGCTGTTATTTCTAGAGTTATTTGAGTCGCTATAGATGCATTATAAAACAAGGAAGACTCTATGAGGGTACAAGAAAAGTATTTGTTAAAAGTAGTAAGTTTTGATCCTGACCAAGAACCAGAAGAGCAACATATTTATTTGATAGAGGTTTATGACTTTGAATTAACGGCAAATCAAATTAATTTTAAAAATTACATAAATTCTAAAGTCTTAGATGAAATGGATAAGCTGCATTTACTGAAAAGACGTAGAAAAATAGACCATCTCTGCTTTGTTTTGACGTATGAATTGAGGGTGGGGGACAAAGAATTTTCTAACGATTTAGATTTTTCTTATGAGTTTAATTATACGGATTCTGATCTGATTGTTTATGACTTTACTTATGATGGAGATGAAAAATACCATGAGCCATCATTAAGTGAAAAAACTACATTTTTCTTAAAACAAAATCAATTTTTAAAAAAATATTCTGAAAATAAAATTTTTATAAAACAATGGTTTGAATTAAATGAGTTTGAAAAGGAATGTTGGTTAAATGTTGCTTATAAGGTTAATTTCAATCCACACATAAATGAAAGTATCTCAAAAGTTAGCCATATTATTTTAGATGGAAACTACATACATTCGGAAAGTGATCTTTATTGTTATATTGGGGAACAAGTTTGTGGCATTTTGGGTTATATGGGATATAACACCTCAGCTTTAAGCAATTGTTTAACAGAAGAAAATTTAAGACCCATTTGTAGGCCATTAAATATTACTTGGAAGAATTTTAAAAGTTCCGAGCTGAATTTTAATTGCCTTGATGATTTAAATTATTTGGTTGAGCTACTCAAAGAGGATGCTATTTTAAATATTCAAATTTAAAATTTTAATGATAAAAAAGAGAGCCGAAGCTCTCTGATTTTGCGGTAAGTCAAAATTACTCAGTCTTTGCTTTTGCGTTCGACTTTTTCTTTTTTGCTTTAGCCTTTTTCTTCACTTTATCTTTAGCCTTTGTTTCAGGCTGAGTTGCAGCACTTTTTCCAGGTTTCTTAGTGTAAGAGCTGGGTTTTCCTTTGGGCTTTTTCTTTCGAATGGGACGTTCCCCATCTTCGCTGGCATTCCCACTGTCAGATTCAGATTTAACTTTGACAGGACGTTCAGAAAAAACTTCTTCTTTGGCAACGGGTTTTGCAACACGTGGTGCACGACTACGGATTACACGGCCCGCATGCGACAGTTGTTGTAACAATTCAAAATCAATCTTACGTTCTTCTAGGTTAACCCCAGCAACTTTAATCTTGACTTCGTCACCCAAGCCAAAGGCTTGACCACGATTTTGACCGACTAAATTTTGACTAACTTGGTCATAAACAAAGTAGTCATCGCCCAATTGACTCACATGAATCATACCATCCACATATAAGTCTTTTAGGGTTACAAATAAACCAAATTCAGCAGTTGCACTGATCACACCAACAAATTCTTCGCCTAAATGTTGCTGCATATAGTGACATTTCAGCCATGAAGTAACCGAACGCGAGGCTTCATCTGCACGCCGTTCAGTTGCAGAGAAATGTTCACCCGCATCTTCTAAAGCCGCACCTGAAAGTGGATACTTTTTGTTGGTTAAACTGGCTTTAATCGCACGATGTAATAGCAGGTCAGGGTAGCGACGAATTGGTGAAGTGAAATGTGTATATGCTTCATAAGCCAAGCCATAGTGCCCCACATTTTTTGGACCATAGTAGGCTTGCATCATTGAACGTAATAACACCGCATGAATACTCGGTGCATCAATACGATCTTTGGTTGCTTCAATCACCGTTTGATAATCGGCTTGTGTCGGTTGGTCAGGGAATTTAAAGCCCAATAATTTCACAAAGTCTTTTACTTTTTGAATGCGTGAAAACTCTGGTGCTTCATGCACACGATACAACATTGGAACTTCATTTTTTAAGCAATATTCTGCTGCTGCAACGTTGGCAAGCAACATGCATTCTTCAATAAGCTTATGCGCAACATTACGTGAACGCGGTAAAATTTCTTTAATTCCACCCAATTCATCAAAAGTCATGTAGGTTTCAACGGTTTCAAATTCCATTGCATGACGTTGTGCACGTAAACCTTTTAAAGTTTCATACAATTGGTAGAGCGTATTGACTGACTTACGGACATCACGATCTTCAGGAATTGCATTGCTGTCGCCATCCAAATATTGTGCAACTTGGGTATAGGTTAAACGTGCTTTTGAATGCATTACTGAGGGATAAAATTCAAATTTAGTCACTTTACCAGCACGACTTAAATTTAAATCACACACCATACATAAACGGTCAACATGTGGATTTAAAGAACATAAGCCATTTGAAAGTGCTTCAGGCAACATTGGTAATACATAGTGTGGGAAATACACCGATGTACCACGTTCTTGAGCTTCATCATCTAAAGGTTTACCAACACGGACATAATGACTGACATCTGCAATCGCGACAACGACACGATAGCCACCACCAGGACGTTTTTCCGCATAGACTGCATCATCGAAATCACGTGCGTCTTCACCATCAATGGTGACTAAAGGCAGATCTCGTAAATCTATACGACCTTGACGATCTTTTGCAGAAGGTTCTTTAAATGCTTCAGCTTCTTTGATGACTTCTTCTGGGAACTCATAAGGTAAACCATATTCTAAAATGGTTTGCGGGATAATGATTTCAGTATCGGCTTTATCCGCCATTGATTGAATCACATGACCTGTCGCAAATTCATCTCGTGTTGGATAGTCATCAATTTCAACACGTAATGCATCGCCGACTTTGGCTTTGGCATGTTCAATCAGTTCTTTTTCTAAAGTTATGGGCTGATGTGCATTGGGAGGTGCAGGTTGAATAAAGTATTCACCTTCAAATTCTGCAACTTTACCGATCAGTTGTTTAACTCGACGTTGAGTCACTTCAGTAATATAGCCCCAAGCTTTACCTTTACGGTCTGCAGAAGTTTGTTGGACTTTAACGCGGTCACCATGGAAGACTTGACGTAATTCGCGCTCAGGCAGAAGGAACTCATCTTTCTTCCCATCTAAGCTTGCAACACCTAAACCTTTAGCGTTGACATAAACAGTAGCGTCTAGGGTAGGTTGATCTGCCATCAGCTGATATTTAAAACCATCTTTCATCAACTGACCATCACGGACCATTGCACTTAAACGATGGCTGAGCGCATCTATACTTTTTTGATCGACAATTTCAAGCAGTTCAACAAGATCTGCATGTGACAATGCTTCTTGTTTTCGTTCAATGATTTCTAGGATAAGGGTACGACTTGGAATGGGATTGTCGTAACGCTCAGCTTCAGCTTTGGCTTCAGGATCGACCCAATTTTTCATGATGTATTTGGTTTCTAGTCAGAAGATAGGATTAGCATAAGACATACAGTGGAATACTGCACGTAATTGATTGCAATATTGTGTTTTTAATTTAGTTTTTAGAGAATTTTTCTTGGTATTTGTAGATTGTGATTATTTTACAGCATAAAAAAACAACAAAATGATGAAAATCGCTTAAAAAGTATTTAATTGAGTAAATTTCTCTATTTTTTTTAATGTCATCACTTGCCGAATCGGGTTTTAGTTTGTATTATGGCGGCTCGTTACGGTGAGATGGGTGAGTGGCTGAAACCACATCCCTGCTAAGGATGCATACGGGTAACTGTATCGAGGGTTCGAATCCCTCTCTCACCGCCAACGATTACTTATGACGCGCTCATAGCTCAGCTGGATAGAGCACTTGGCTACGAACTAAGGGGTCGGGAGTTCGAATCTCTCTGAGCGCACCAATAAGTTAATCATGATGTAACGAATGCCTTTTGGCAACACAAGTATTGCGCTCATAGCTCAGCTGGATAGAGCACTTGGCTACGAACTAAGGGGTCGGGAGTTCGAATCTCTCTGAGCGCACCAACTTGAAGAATTAACCGCATACCTTACGGTTTTTTTTGCCTGAAATTTAGATCGATGATTTTAGGCCGGTGATTTTAGTTGGTTGAATATATTAATTCTCTTGGCTATTTTTCGAAAAATAAAATAGCTAAATGCAATAAGCCCAATAATAATGCCAGTGATCTCTAAATAGGAAAAAGTGCTAATTTTAAAAAGAAAAAAAGATGCTGATTAAACTTAGACTAAGCCACAATAAACAGAAAATAGCATTTCATTAAAGAAGAATACTTGAAAGAGCCATTTGCGTAATGCCTTATTTTTAATTCGCGTCAGAAATAAAAACCGATGTTTAAAACCGAATGAACTATTTGGCGAGATTTCAGCTTTGGACAGCAGCATTCGATAAAAATGGATCTCATCAAAAGACGCATTGAGTTTATTTTTAACAGGCTGTTGTGTCTTTTCATGATTATTTAACCATCTATCCACCTCAAAACAGGGCAGTAAAGACTCTCCAAAACCATCGATATTTAAATATCGATTTTGTGGTGTTTTAAGTTCAAAAGATTTTGGCAGCCAATATTTGGATGGTGATGGACTTTTGGGATCTCGATGTTTTTCTTCGATGAAATGGATCATATTCACCATTTCATTGTTAGCTTCTAGGCTAAATGGATCAATCATCATTGCCATAATATCGGTAATATTAAGCTCGACTGAAAATGTTGAAGTACGTTGTAAATATTGTAAAAATGATTGCGCTAAAATGGCTACTTTTTCATCATTATAGAGTGCTGACCATATATTGAGTCTAGATTTAAACGTTTCAGAGCTTTTTAAGATCGTTGCCCGAAAGACGTAATAGCTTAAGCCATCTTGATCTTGAAGAGTGGTAATGTCTTCAACTTTAAATAAGGCCAACCAAAATAATGGAATAGAGTATTTAACTTCTTGATAGGTTTCATTTTCATCCATTTCACCCGTGGTTCTATCGAGATTGGATGAAATTAAAAGTGTTGAGTAATGTCCCATTGTTTCCTTTTATCATCTGAATTTTTATAGGAATATTTATGAAATAATATAATTGGTAATCTATAAAATTAAATTGTGAATAAACCGTTAGTTCTAATGAACTTGATTCAACCACTCATCGACTTCAGGACAGGAAAGTAGTGTCTCACCAAATCCATCAAGTTGTTTTCTATCCTGAGGTATTTCAAGAGATAATAGTGATAGAGGTGTAATCCAATCATTTGACAATGAATGGTTTTGAGGATTAATTTGAATATTATCAATAAAATTGATTAAATCAGTCATTTCGTTTTTCGCATCTATGCTATTAATATCTAAGTGCATTCCTAGAAGGTCATTGATATTTAACTCAATTGAAAATGTAGGTATATGTTCTAAATATTGTAAAAATAGTTTTGCTAAAATTTCTGCCTTTTCATCATTATAGAGTGCTGACCATATATTGAGTCTAGATTTAAACGTTTCACAGCTTTTTAAGATCGTTGCACGGAAGACGTAATAGGTTTCGTTGTATTGATCTTTTAGTGCTGAGATATCTTCTAGCTTAAATAAAGCCAACCAAAATAAAGGAATTAAGTATTTAACTTCTATATATATTTCATCATTGGATTTTTTTTCTTCTGTTTGGTCTAGGTTTGAAGAAATTCGTAAATTCGAGTAGTGTCCCATTTTGTTTTTACTTTTTTATTGAAGTATTAATTGACTAGTATAATAAGACAATTGTGTTTAGATCCAGAACATTTTATTATTTTTTGCACGTCTATTCTTGTCGCAGAGCAAGGATTGCAACATCTATTTTAGAGCTAAAAACTTTAAAATAATAAAATAACCGAAGCTTTAGAAAGAAGAACATGAAGAAATATACAGATGGATATTATATTTACCAGCATGTTGATTTTATTTGTCATTTCAACCTGCAACAGTGTGATGGCTGTAATCGCACGCTGACAGGTTTTGTCTATGAACTGCAAATCCAAAGTTTAGAAAATGAATCTGTCATCTTCTGTGCTGAATGTATGGAATTGTTAGACGTGGTGAATGCCGAATAATTGCTTCGGGTCGATGACTGTTTAATTTTAACATTGCTTATTTTTCATCGCAAAAAGTAAGCATTATCCAGCATTATTTTTATAGAAAAGCTTATCTGATAATCATATTTATTTAGAAAAAATTCTCACTGTAAGATAGTTCCAAATCATTTTTTCTGCTTTAGAGCGTAACAATAAAATAATTATTTTGGACGATTTCTTTGAATTGGCAATATATCTACAGTGTGATGCCACAGTTTGCTTCGGCAATGGTGACCACACTCAAAATCTCAATCATCAGTATTATTCTCGCAATATTGGTTGGTTTAATTTGCAGTATTCTCATTACCTATCGGGTACGGGTCTTTGACAAAATTGCCAAAATTTACATTGAATTATCACGCAATACGCCCTTATTGATTCAGCTATTTTTTCTCTATTACGGTTTACCAAAACTGGGGATTAAAATTGATGGGTTTACCTGTGGGGTCATTGGTCTGACCTTTCTAGGTGGAAGCTATATGGCTGAAGCTTTTCGTGCAGGTTTACAAGCTGTGGCCAAAGGGCAAATTGATTCGGGGGAAAGTATAGGGTTGAATCCTCTACAAGTTTTTCAATATGTGATCTTCCCTCAAGCTCTAGCAATTTCAATTCCTGCAATTGGTGCAAATTGTTTGTTTCTGATTAAAGAAAGTTCTGTTGTGAGTGCCATCGCAGTGGTGGAACTATTGTTTGTCACCAAAGACTTAATTGGTATGGATTATAAAACCACAGAAGCATTGTTTCTCTTGATCATGTCTTATCTGATTATTTTATTGCCTGTGTCTATTCTCACCAGTTATCTGGAATACCGTAGTCGGAAGGTGAGCCATGGAATTTGATTATCTGTTTCAACCCAGTCATCTTGCACGATTACTGGAAGGGCTGTGGGTTACTGCAAAAATTGCCTTTATATCAGTATTTTTTTCAGCAATTTTTGGCACGATTTTCGGTGTCATTATGACGTCAAAAAATTTACTGATTAAAAGTTTGTGTCGATTGTATTTAGAAGCGATTCGGATTATTCCAATTCTGGTTTTATTGTTTGTTTTCTATTTTGGCTTTGCAACATGGTTTAACTGGCAGCTCTCAGCGGTACTGGTATGTATTGTGGTTTTTGTATTGTGGGGCACAGCTGAAATGGGCGATTTAGTCCGTGCTGCCATCACATCGATAGATCAACATCAACGCGATTCTGCACATGCACTTGGCCTGAGTCCTATGCAAACTTTGGGCTATGTGATTTTCCCGCAGAGTTTAAAAAGAGTCACACCGGGCGCGATCAATTTATTCACGCGTATGATTAAAACCAGCTCCTTGGCAGTGCTGATTGGCGTGGTCGAAGTGATTAAAGTTGGACAGCAAATTATTGAAAATTCGCTGTTAATTGTTCCGAATGCATCTCTTTGGATTTATGGTTTGATCTTTATTTTATATTTCATCATTTGCTATCCCTTATCCCGTTTAGCGACGCATTTAGAAAAAGTTTGGGAGTAATCATGACTTTGTTATCTATACAACATTTACAGAAATCATTTGCAGAAAGTCATATTTTACAAGGCATAGATTTGGACGTAAAACAGGGTGAAGTCGTGGTGATCCTTGGTCCATCGGGATGTGGAAAAAGCACATTGTTTCGTTGTATCAATGGCTTGGAAAAAATTCAGGGTGGCACAATCAATTTAGCTGGCTCAGGTGTATTGGGCAAAGATTTAGCATGGGTGGATGTACGTCAAAAAATTGGCATGGTGTTTCAAAACTATGAACTTTTTGGGCATATGAATGTGATTGATAACATTTTATTAGGCCCTTTAAAAGTTCAAAAACGAACAAGAGCTGAAGCTGAGAAAGTCGCAGACGAATTATTGAAACGTGTCGGTTTATACGATCGTAAGCGAGATTATCCGCGACAGTTATCGGGTGGGCAAAAGCAACGTATCGCAATTGTGCGTTCATTGGTGATGCAGCCTCAAGTGATTCTGCTAGATGAAATCACCGCTGCTTTAGACCCTGAAATGGTCCGTGAAGTATTAGATGTGGTTTTAAAACTTGCACATGAAGGAATGACCATGTTGATCGTGACTCATGAAATGTCTTTTGCCAGAAAAGTCGCAGACCGAATTATTTTTATGGATAAAGGCAAAATTATTGAGCAAGCCACACCTGAACAATTTTTTGAGCATCCACAGACTGAACGGGCAAAAGCCTTTTTAAATATGTTGAATTACTAACAGTAATTTAGACATCAATATTCACCCTAATAGCAAGACAGAATGATCTATAAAAATGAGGATGTATGGCTTTATCTTATTCAACTCAACCATCGATTTTTTTTAATATTTCCAACGTTGTTCGAACATTGAGTGTGGCCTTATGTATGGGAATGTTGAGCGCATGTAGTCAGCCAACTGAACCAAATGCATCAGCGGAGAAAAATACCCAGAATGATCAATCTTTAGATCAGATTAAAAAGCAGGGCGTGTTTCGTGTGGCTGTTTTTGCAGATAATCCACCATTTGGTTATGTAGACAGTGCAGGTAAACCACAAGGTTTTGATATCGCTTTAGCAAAAAGAGTGACCAAAGATTTGCTTGGGGATGAAAATAAAGTTGAATTTGTGGTGACTGAGGCTGCTAACCGTGTGGAGTTTTTAAAATCGGGTAAAGCAGATGCGGTATTTGCCAGCTTTTCAGTCACTCCTGAACGTAAACAAGTGGTTGATTTTGCTCAACCATATTTAAAGGCTGCTTTAGGCATCGTATCGCCTAAAGCCAAGACGATTACAGATATTCAGCAGCTTGAAGGCAAAACCTTGATCGTCAATAAAGGCTCGACATCAGATATTTATTTCACTAAGAATTACCCAAAAATTAATTTATTAAAGTTTGAACAAAATACCGATGCCTTTAATGCATTGAAAGATGGTCGTGGTGATGCAATTTCTCAAGACAGTACTTATGCCTTGGCATGGGCAGCTGAGAATCCAACATTTACGGCGGGAATTCAACAAATTGGTAATCAAGACTTTATTGCACCTGCAGTGAAAAAGGGTAATAGCCAGCTTTTAGATTGGCTCAATACTGAAATTTCAAGCTTACAAAAAACAGGTGAAATTCATAAGATTTATGATCAGACCTTAAAGCCTGTTTACGGTGGAACTGTGGATGCTCAAGTCTTTTTGGATGTGACACCGAAATAAAAATTGCATTAGAGCGTTTAACTACGAAAAGAAATCATCGTTTAAATATGAAAATAGATCAGAGGAAAATTTAATGAATATATCAATAAAACAGCTGACTCATCTACTTGCAGCTTCAGTGTTTAGCTTAGGGTTAGCGGCGTGTAATAAAAACGCGTCAACAACTGAAAAAGCTGCTGAACCTGAAAAAACTAGCTCAAGTATTGAGCAAATTAAGAAAAATGGTGTGGTTCGTATCGGGGTGTTTAGTGATAAGCCGCCTTTTGGTTACTTGGATGCACAAGGTAAAAACCAAGGTTTTGATGTGGAAATTGCCAAGCATGTTGCCAAAGACCTATTGGGAGATGAAAACAAAGTTCAATTTGTTTTAACGGAAGCTGCCAATCGTGTGGAGTACCTTAAAGCCAATAAGGTGGATATTATTTTTGCTAATTTCACCGTGACACCTGAACGCAAGGAAGTTGTTGATTTTGCCAAGCCTTATTTAAAGGTTTCTTTGGGCGTTGTATCACCTAAAGCTAAGCCGATTACAGATATTGCACAGCTTAAAGACCAGACTTTATTGGTCAATAAAGGCACGACAGCAGACTCATTCTTTAGCAAATCACATCCTGAAATTAAATTACAAAAGTACGAGCAGAATACAGAGACCTTTGATGCGCTGAAAGATGGACGTGGTGTGGCTTTGGCACATGACAATTTATTGGTACTGGCTTGGGCAAAAGAGAACCCAAATTATACCGTGGGTATTACCAGCTTAGGTCAGCATGATTTAATTGCACCTGCAGTCAAAAAAGGCGATAAAGAATTATTGGATTGGTTGAATCAAGACTTAGAAAAATTATCTAAAGCAGGGGTTATCCAGCAAGCCTATGAAAAGACGTTAAAACCTGTCTACGGTGATAGCATTAATCCAAAAGATTTATTGGTTGAGTAAAACCCTTAAAACTTAAGTTTGCTCTTTAAAAAATATCATCGACTTTAACTGGGAAAACATAATTTGCATTTAATTGATCTTTTTCACAAAGGTCTCTTGTGCAAGTAGATGTTTTCCTTTTTTTGTCATAGGTTGCATAAGTGCCAATTCATCACCTGTATTTTTCTCGAGTAAAATAGAATGTGGTTGATCCTCAGCAAATAAAAATTGCTCACCCCATTGACGTAATGCCACGATGATCGGGAACAGTGCATAACCTTGTTCAGTGAGCACATATTCCAAATAGGCTGAGCCATTAGAAGCAGGTTGGTTCTTTAGAATTTGAGCATCAATAAGTTTAGCCAAACGATCAGATAAAATATTTTTGGCGACATTTAAATTTTTTTGAAAATCACTAAATCGTTTTACTCCATCAAAAGCTTCGCGAATGATCAATAAAGCCCAACGATCTCCAATCAGTTGCACTGACCGTGCAACTGGGCAAGCTTCATATCTGTCTTGATTCATCAGCTGTTCCATCTTTCATCTTAAAAATAAGACTATAAATCTAGTTGCAATTTAAAACAAGATTGCGTAATTTAATCTGGTTGCAAATTAAAACCAGATTGGTGCAAAATGAACAAAACAAATTATCATCAGCGCAATAAAACAAGAGAGCAACAGCAATCCCATCTTTCTCCAGCCTTGGTGATGCTGTTGGCGTGTGCTGCTGGGTTGAGTGTTGCAAATGTTTATTATGCACAGCCATTGCTGGATTTGATTGCCCAAGATTTTAAATTAGATTATTCGTGGGTGGGGTTAGTTGTTTCATTGACTCAAGTGGGATCAATCATTGCATTAATTTTTATTGTGCCTTTAGGCGATTTATTACCACGCAAATCTTTGATGTTGTTTCAGTCCATCATTTTATGCCTCGCTTTAATCTTGTTGGTTTTTTCAGATCATATTTTCACGTTGTTATTGAGTATGCTGATTGTGGGCATGTTGGGCACAGCGATGACCCAAGGCTTAATAGTTTATGCATCGGTTTTGGCAACTGCTGATGAACGCGGCAAAATCGTGGGTACAGTCCAAGCAGGTGTGTTGATTGGTATACTTTTATCTCGGGTACTGTCTGGTAGTTTAGCCGATTGGTTTGGATGGCAAGGGGTATATATATTCTCAGTATTATGTATGAGTATGATCAGTGTGTTTTTATGGAAATACTTAGCTGTTATCCGCATCGAAAAAGATCCTACTCAGCAATTCACTTATTCCCAGATAATCTTTTCATTGTTTGAACAATTGTTTAAAAATAGAGTGTTACAGATTAGAGGCGTACTTGCTTTCATCATTTTCGTCAATTTAAATCTGTTTTGGAATGCTCTGGTATTTCCTTTATCTGTTCAGCCTTTTGAATATTCACATAGCTTGATTGGTTTTTTAGGCATCATTGGTGCTATTGGTGCGGTTATGGCAATCCGTGTTGGTGGGTTGGCTGATCGAGGCTATGCGCAGCGTGTTACACAATATGCGTTTCTATTACTGATCGGAGCTTGGGTCATTTTAACCTGCTTATATTTTTCAATTTGGATTTTTATTTTAGCGATTATTTTATTGGATGTGGCTATTCAATCAGTTCATGTGATTAATCAAAGTCTGATCTTCCAAGCGGATATTCGATTACATGGGCGATTGGTCGGTGCTTATATGTTGTTTTATGCATTGGGCAGTGCTGTGGGATCATTACTGGCAACAACACTCTATGGTCATTGGGGATGGTATGCCGTGTGTACGGCTGGAATATTATTGAGTGTAGTTGGCTATTTATTTTGGTTGCTTACTGAAAAATATTTAATTCAATTTCAAATGAAACAGCATGCAAGCAGTGAATAAATGCATAAATCCTAGGTTTTTTGTCGATTTAAAGATAAATAGCCCAAATACTAAACACTTGGTGTTTAACCATTGAAATAATCCTTAACAAAAAAATGAAAAGGCGTATAATGCGTCCCATCAAGACGTCGCGCTCATAGCTCAGCTGGATAGAGCACTTGGCTACGAACTAAGGGGTCGGGAGTTCGAATCTCTCTGAGCGCACCAACTTGATAAAATATTTAAAAAAAACCGCTTTATTGCGGTTTTTTTGTGCCTAAAAAATGGCACAATGAGCGAGATAATAAAAATAAGGCCAATCATTCATGCATAAGTATTTCTCATTGTTTATCGTGCTGGTCATCAGTCAAATGATCGGATGTACCGCCATTCTGTGGAATAACAGTGACTCTGGCAGGTTGGCGACGGGTAAAGTGGTTTCAACCCATGCAGATCGTGTGATTGTAGATCAGGATCAAATTGTCGGTTTTGCCTATTTAAAAGAAAATGCTTCCTCAAAAAATAGCCATGATAGAAACAATGTAGATCGCTCCTTAATCGTGGTTGGGCAAAAATATGCGTATATGATTGATATTGGAAATAAGGAAATTTTAGAGACCATTCAATCTGATTTAGACCCCAAGTATTGGCGGATCAAACCTGTCCGTCCGAGTGACAAGCATTTTAGCTTGTCTTTAATGCCTGAAAGCGATGATCAAAAAAATCCACAAGCAGCTCAATTTAGCGGTGATATTGAACTGTATTATGCAAAAAACAATTTAACTAGACAGGAAGAAAATAAGTTATCTCGACTTGGACTGAGTCAGTACGAGTATGGTCAGGAAAACTCTGAATTTTATCAAAGAAAAATTGGATTGGTTGGGCGTGTTGTGGGCTTAAACGCTGAAATTAAAAATATGAAATTTCAGAACTTTAGTCAAAATTATACGATTGCGATGTATACACAAGGGAAAACCAAATACTCACTACATTCTAAAACATTGTTGCAGAAAATCGCCTTAACCCCAGTCACTTTAGTCGGTGATCTGGTCGCAATCCCGTTATATTTTCTATTTAATATTGGCACAACAATCAAATATCTGGCTGATTAATTGAGTTTTAAAAGTTCAATCAGCATTACTTTACTTTTTGAGCAAAAATTGCGTTTGCACCCAGTGCAGGTAACATTTCATGGTAGGGTAAACTGCGTGCTGCTTTCAGTAGGAATGGTGCTTTTTCATCAATTTTGATGGTGGTGGTCATTTTGAGTAAGGTGTTATTGCCTTGGGGTAAAAATTGAATTTGACCTTTGAGATAACGTAGATCACCGCCATTGGCATAGAAATTATTTTCGGTGGCTTTGGGATAGCTAAAACGCATTTTAAAATCAAAAGGAATACTAATAACCCCCAATCCGACACTGACTTTAAAGTCTGCATCTTGTCCTTGTGTGTTGATCGCTGTGGTTTTAATGCTTTTGATTTGTTTTGGAAAAATTTCTTTATAGGATAAGGGTTGTGTCCAACGTTGTAATTGTTGCGGGGTGGCATTTAAATATTGATAGCTTGTGGTAAAACGTAAAACTTCACGACCATGGGTATAAGGTACAGTGACAGGATTAAGTACAATACTGACGGGCTGTTGCGCGTTGGCACTGACCTGAACAATTTTATTGATTTGAGCTGTATTTAATTGTGGGCTAGGTAGTTGCCCTGCATTTAATGCCGTCACTTTTTTAGTCGTATATTTATTTTTGAGTGCTTCTAAAACAAAGGCGCTCGAACCATTTGGAATCGCCAGTTTTACTTCAGGGAAAGCATTTAAAATTTTCTTAAATAGGAAACCTTGCGGTTGGTTTAAATCGCCCCATTGTGTCAGGGTGACTAAGGTTTTGTTGTCAGCTAAATTGAACCATTCAAATTTCCCTAATGCATAAGGAATTGGGCCATCAATCACCATGGTTGAAATGCTATTTTGTCCAATTTGATGTTGCATCACCACATCTTCATTAAAATTCAATACAGGTATCGGTGTCGGGATGGAAATACGATATTTTAATTGACTGACAGGTCCTGCTGTTTCGATTACTTTTGCTGATTTTAAAGTCGGGAATAACCCAACATATTGGGTGTAATGGCTTAAGGTTTTAGCCACTTCTTGGCTACTTACAGGCACAACAATGGCTGCTGTTGAAAATTTAGCTATAGGTTGAGGCTGTTTGCTGAATGTCGGTAGTGACGTTTTGGTCGCTGGATGGGCATAAATTAAAATATTGTCTTGTGCAATTGCCGCGATTTGCTGGGCATTATTGTCAAATGGCTTTAACGCGCTGGGAATATTATCGCTCCAAGTGACCAATTTCGCGAAACTGATTTGACTGATACCGATTAAGAGCACTAGACCGATATTTAAATAAAAAGCTTTCATCACAATTCCTTTTGCGCCTTGATAAGTGGCAATCTTTTGTTCTTATAAAAACCATTTGTATTAAAGACCCTAAAAGGATTCACTTTTAAAAAATAGAGGTGTTCTGTAAAACAAGATGAAAATCCGCATCTCGCTGGAAAAATCTAGTGTAATATCTTGGCATCGTAAAATATTTGTATTGAAGCAACTATGTCAGACACCCAGCCTGCATTATCTGCACGTTATTATCTTAATTTAGAAGAATCTCAAGACGGTTTTAAACTGGCAACTTTTGGTAAAAAGCAAATTAGCCAATTTCTCACGCCTTTGGTCAGCATCGGAATCATGGTTTGGGGGATTTACCTCGGTTTAGAGGGGGTGGGTAAATATTATGTTTGCTTAGGTGCTTTTTTCTTAATTCTGCAAATGCTGATGCGGTATTGGTTTTTACCGATGATGTTTAAACGCCAATTCGTTAAATATCAATTTGGTAAAAGCGAACAAGGTATTGAATTATTTCAAGACTATATGGAATTATTCAGTAGTGGTCGTCCAAAGCAAGTTCATCATTATTCAGATGTAGATAAATTTGCAGAAGGCAAGCTTACCTATATGATCGAATTAAAAAATCGTACTGTGGTGATTGTGCCTAAACGAGCATTTGCGACACCCGCAGATCAAACGATTTTTATCAATACTTTTAAAAAGTAATTTGGAATTATAAAGTTTTTAACGCTGATCAATAAGAAGGGAACCATATGAGTACACGTCCATCTAAAATTGTATGTGTCGGTCGTAGTTATGCAGCGCATGCAGCAGAATTAGGTAACGCAATTCCAGATCGTCCAGTCTTATTTATCAAGCCGCCCAGTAGTTTGATTTCATTGCAAGACGGTATCTCTTGGAATGAGGCGTGGGGAAATTGCCACCATGAGTGTGAACTGACGTTACGTATCGACAAGCCACTTAAGGGCGAAACCAATTTAGATAAAGTATTGGATGCGATTGGTGCGGTGACTTTAGGCTTAGATTTAACTTTACGTGATCTCCAAGATGACTTAAAGGGCAAAGGCCAGCCTTGGGAACGTTCAAAAGCTTTTGATGGCTCATGTGTACTGGCTGATTGGGTCAGTGTGGATGAGATTAAAGATTGGTCGGCTGTTACATTTGAATTTGCAGTAAATGATGAAGTCCGTCAAAAGGGCGATACTGCTTTATTGATTTTTGATATTGCTTACTTACTTGCAGACATTTGCCAAGTATTCTCTTTAGAACCAGGGGATGTGGTGATGACAGGGACACCTGCAGGTGTTGCAGCATTGGCTTCTGGTGATCAATTGAGTATGACTTTACATGGTCAAAGCCAAGATTTTGTTTGGAAAACTTTTGTAAAATAAGCACTTAAAATGCAAGCAACCCAGTGTTTATTTATAATCAATACGCATTGGGTTTTTTATTATCTACAGTTTTATACAACAACAATTCATCGTTAACTTTTGCGATATATCCTGCTTGATTTATCCGTTGAAATTTACAGCATCGCTATTTTTTAGCTATTGTTTGAATCGTATTAAAATCGCCAATTGGTTCGTCTTAATAAAATTACCAATGGATGGCTTTGGTGAATTAACACATAAAGCAAAATTAAATTTAGCTCATGCCTTTTTAGATCGACATATAGATTGGTCGGGGAGATTATTGATTATCTGTATTTAGATCATTCCGCTTCATCTATTTAAAATGTAAAAAGTTGATTTAGTGATGCAACAATTTTCTAAACTGATCTGGGGTCCGCATCATCCAACGTTTAAACATATTGATAAAAGCAGAAGCATTGGCATAACCTAAATCTAGTGCAATGCTTTCAACCGTTTTTCCCTCATTGAGCATAGACATCGCTTTCATGACTTTAAGTCGTTGTCGCCATTCATTGAGTGACATAGCCAGCTCTTTTTGACTCAGCCTTGCCAAGGTACGTTCAGTCATATTAATCCGTTGGGCTAAAGCCTCTAGGGTACTGTGGTCAGCAGGGTGGGCATGTAAAAAATCCAAAACTTGTTTTAAGGCAGCATGATTGGTATGGGGTAAATAACTACCGATTAACTCAGCATGTTGTAACTGATCAAGTAACACCTGTAATAGTCGCAAATATTCAGGCTCAGATGCTTGCATTGGATGTTGTTTGATGTGCTGTAAAATCGCTGAAACCAAGGGTGAGGTTAAAAGAATCCCTGCTTGTTGAGGTAAGGCACTACATAACGATTGGTGGATATACAAAGTTGCAAGGGAAACAGGAGTCCGGTTCAAACCACTATGTTGCGTATTTGGCGGTAACCAAATTCCATATGGAGGTGGCGTAATATAATTAATTTGATCAATATTGACTTCCATCACCCCATTAAAGGCATAAATAAATTCGCCCCAAGCATGCCCATGTTCAGGATAAACCGACAGCGCAGGATCATGTCGAAAAATAAGCCACAGCGGTGCAACAATTTCCTCATTGGTACTGAGTTGAGTCAGAATATTTTTATCGCTTGTTTTTGTTATCGTCATGCAAAGATTGCCTGAATAAAAAGATCTTTTGTCTACTTTGAATTATATCCTATAAAAAAGACAGGTTCATACCATTGTGGTGTCTTTTGTCTGCTTTATGCAGTGGTTTTGGCTATTGAGAAATTATAACGATTCATCAAAAAAGTAATATCACCTCCCTTTCCAATAAATATTGCTTGGAAAGGGAGGTTGTTTATCTATCTGGATAAAATTACTTATCATCCAAAATGGTTGAAAGCGGAATCGATAATTTAGCGGCCAAATATTCATCGGATTCGATTAAGGTCGGACCGATATGCTTCATCCAAAGATCATCATCATGTACATGTTCAACATCATGACGACGAGGCAGGGTATAAGGCAATGATGTATAGAATGACCAGAAATCAATTTCATCTAAATTTCTGACCAGCACATATTCATTATTGTCAGTGCATTTAACCAAATTCTGTTTTTCTAGAAGTTGGATATAAACAGGCCAGCGACCAATTTCACCACGACCTAAAATATTTAATGCTTCTGCATCAGTTACCACTTCACCCGTTTTCTGTTTTTTATAAAATAATTCCAGAATATCGAGCATCATCAACACAGGATGGCGGGTTTGGATTTTACCTGTATGAAATGCGGTAAGCGCATAACTGATTTCCACACCCAATAAGACGATATTCCACGATAAAAAGATCCACAACAGGAAAATTGGTACAGCAGCAAAAGCACCATAAACAAGGGTATAGCTGGTGAAATTTGCCATAACAAAACCAAATAGGTTTTTAAGTAGCTCAAATGCAATCGCACCAAAAAGACCTGCAATCGCGGCCGCTCGAACAGGAATACTGCGATTTGGAATCGTCCAATATAAAATGAAAAAGCCTAAAGTGGTCAGTGCAAACGAAATGACCCCAAGTAACGCTGTACCATCAACTTCATAACCAGCAAAGTTATTACTTAAAACATTCATAGAGGCCAATGTTGATGAAATGACAAAGGCACTCCCCAATAAAATCGGGCCTAAAGAAATAATAGTCCAATAACGCATAAAGCCAATGATGCCATTACGCGTTTCTTGAACACGCCAAATCCGATTAAAAACCGTTTCGATACTGGTAAGCATCAGTACTGTGGTAATGAATAAAAACAGCACACCAATAACAGTTAAATTACTTGAATTCTCGGTAAAGACATTAAAAGCCTTATCAAAAGCAATGCTGGTTTTCGGCAAGAAATTACTATAAATCATCTGCTGGAGTTGCTGTCTAGCAGGCTCTAAGGCTTTGATTGATGAGATAATAACCAAGAAAACAGTCAACATTGGAACAACAGCAAATAATGTCGTATAGGTCAGCGATCCTGCTTGTTCACGACAACGATCTGCTTCAAAACGACCAAGTACAAAAAGAATGAATTGAAACCAAGTTTTTTCATAGAAAGGGAGTTTTTTAAGTAATTCAAGCATATATATCTTTGATCTCAATTATTTTTCGGCATATCTTGCATTTTCATTGTCTAGCTTACCCAAAAAAGCAGAAAAATACCGTATAGTTTTATTTTCTTATGTTGAAATCAAGAAATCTCTATGCAAGCTTATGTTCTCGTACTCTATTACAGTAAATATGGATCTACCAAAGAGATGGCACACTTGATTGCCAACGGGGTAGAAGCAGCGGGTGTCGCAGTAAAAATTCGCACTGTGCCTAATCTTTCCACTGTTGTGAAAGAAGCGGAAGCCAGTATTCCAGAACATGGCGATATTTATTGTACATTGGATGATTTACAAAATTGTGCAGGATTGGCTTTAGGTTCACCAACACGTTTTGGCAATATGGCATCTGAAATGAAATACTTTTGGGATCAAACCACCAGCCTTTGGCTAAATGGTGCATTACACGATAAACCTGCTTGTGTATTTACCGCGTCAGGGTCAATGCATGGTGGACAGGAAAGCACATTATTAACGATGTTACCGCCATTGTTTCATCATGGCATGATGATCATGGGGCTGACCAATGCCAATCCAGCCTTATCCAATACCAAATCAGGCGGTACGCCGTATGGAGTCAGTCATGTCAGTGGACCACGTCATGACCAAAACTTAAGTTCCGATGAAAAAGCTTTATGTGCAGAACAGGGCAAACGTCTAGGTGAAACGGTTAAAAAGTTAAACCCATAATTTTAGATGCTCTTGCGAGATCTAGATAAAAATTCAAAGACTTCTCTTTTATCTGGCGTCTAATGGATAAAAAGAGAAGTTTTTTATCATATTGATATTTTATATTTTGTTATTTTAGATTAAAGCGATGATTACATTTTTTACATTGGTAATCAAAAAAGATATTTTGGTCAACAATCACACCTGCTCGTTTACCAAAGCGATTTCCTAGAAATCCACCTGTAATTCCAACACTGATTGCGCCTACGAAGGTTCCTACAGTTCCACCAACAATAACGCCTAAAGGACCTGCAACCGTTCCGATAGCCGCACCAATAGAAGCACCAGAGGCAGCACCACCTACAGTTCCTGCTGCTGCACCCGCAGAAGTCAATAATACACTGCCTGCTTTGCCTAAAAGTTGTTCATGGTCACGGCGTTCTAAGTCTGTAGAGCCACACTTTGGGCACTTTACTGTTTGTTCATCAGTCATTGATTTTTACTCACTTAACAAAGTCCATTTGTCTTCGTTAAGTTATGGTTAAGCGTTATATTCACGTTCACTACTGGCATTTTTGTCATGCTTATCGCTATCGTTACAATCATGTTAGGGATATGACATGATTTTGATTGTAACTGAATACCGTGACCAGTCTTTATATTTTGTGTGAATGTAATCGCTAGAATGATTGACACAAGCTTATAGAAACATCTTGTTATTGCTTCAGCCGCATTAAACTTTCCTGATTAACGCTACACACCAATCGACCATCTTGCCACATCCGGCCGAAATTAAGCCCTCTGGATTGGCTAGATACTGTGGCATTCATATCATAAAGTAGCCATTCATCTACTCTAAAATCTGTATGAAAATAAATGCTATGGTCTAAACTTGCACTACGCACACCGCCGTTCGCATAACTAACACCATGTGGTCTAAGCGAAACCGTCAGCAGGTTATAGTCAGAATAATATGCAGCAATGGCTTGGTGCATCATTGGTGTATCTTGTTGAGTGGGAATGCTTTCAAAGGTTTGAAAATATTCAGCATAATTTGTATCTGATTTTATCGGTTTAAATGGGTTGAATGGCTGTACAGGATGGATGTTGATCAAAAATTGACGCATAAATATTGCGCGTGCAGGTTCAGGAACATCCTCATAAATCATTTGTTTCAGTTGTTGTTCTGGGATCAGTTCATCTGGCGAAGGGTAGTGAGGCGGTTCAATCTGATTTTCTAAACCCTCTTCAATATTGGCAAATGAAACCATGGCCGAAAATATAATATGGCCGTTTTGCCAAGCATGGACTTGGCGAGTCGAAAAACTTTTGCCATCTCTTAAATTTTCAACTTTATATAAAATCGGAATATCTGTGCGACCACTGCGAATAAAATAAGCATGTAATGAATGTGCTGGTCGATTGGTGGTTTTTGATGCGGCAATCAATGCTTGTGCCACCAATTGCCCACCGACAAGGTGTGATCCAAATAAACGTGTGTTTTGCCCTTGAAATAGACCATCATCCAATTGTTGTACGTCGAGTAGATCAACTAATTTTTGAGTGATTGATCTCATTTATTATTTACCTGAGTTATCTCTTTATTTACATAATATAGCTGAGGGCTTGATCAAAATAAAAGGCAAAACAAAGACGCTACTGATCAAAAAGCAAAAAAAAGAGCGCCTAAAGCACTCTTTTTTAATGAAAACTTTTGAAGTAAGACCAGCTTATTCTTCTACAAAGCTTACCGTACCGTTTGCCAAAGATTCAACACGTGCCAAAGATTCAACACGGTAGCCTTTATCTAATAACAATTGACGGCCTGGTTGGAAAGATTTTTCAATCACAATCCCAATACCCACAACTTCTGCATCCGCTTGATGAATCAAGTCAGCAAGACCTAAAGCGGCTTGACCATTCGCTAAGAAATCATCAATAACCAAAGCTTTATCGCCTTTGCTAATATGTTTCTTAGAAATCGCAATGGTGCTTTCAATTTGCTTGGTAAAAGAGAATACTTTTGAACGATATAAATCATCTTTAAGGGTTAAAGACTGATATTTACGTGCAAAAATAACGGGTACACCAAGTTCCAAACCAGCCATCACAGCAGGTGCAATACCTGATGCTTCAATTGTGATGATTTTGGTAATGCCGGCATCTTTAAAAAGACGAGCAAACTCTTGACCGATGAGCTGCATCATCACAGGGTCAATTTGGTGATTTAAGAAAGAATCGACTTTCAGAACTTGATCAGATAGAACGATACCTTCAGCTAAGATTTTCTGTTCTAGTGCGTGCACAGGGAGAATCCTCTAGAGGCAAGGTGCTTTTTAAAGCAAAGGCGTATTTTAAAAAGCACTAAAAAAAATGCAAGCTGAAATTGATCAAAAGGTGAAAAATGTCTTACTTTTTGTAACTGGTCAAGGTTAGGTTATAAGATGTTTTACCATCAACATGTGACATTTTCACGGGTAAATAGTCTAATTGAGGCGCTAACCAGAAAATTGAACTCTTTTCACCATTGTCATGGGTGAGTACAACTTTGACCGTGTTATAGGTTCCCGCAGGGGTTTTAATTGACTCTGTGCCTTGTTTAACAAAGCGACGCGCATCTAAACCTTTTGCATCTGCAATCAAATAACTTGATTTTAGACCTGCACCTTTTAAGTCTTCACGTACTTGTAATTCAGCATTTAACTCATCTAAAGCACCTGCTTTCCATGGGAAAGAACGTGCCTGATCTTTTTTCTTAGTGTTAATGGTTTTGCTGTTTGGATTAAAGTTAATGGTCATGGTGTCATTATGTACCAACACTTTACTGGTACGACTAAAACTACTTGAGTTAATTTGACCATTGGTAAAGCTAAAACGGCTTGTTTCACTTGCAGAAGCAATTGCCGCTGCTTTTGCTGCAAATACATAGGTCCAGTTATTGCCACTTTGACTCAATGTACGGGTCGCAGTACCTAAGTTTTTACCATTATAGGCAAACTGGTAGCTTGCTTGGAACGGACTCATGGCAAGAGCATTGCTTGAAAATCCAACCAATAACATTGCAGTTGAAACACCAGTTGCGATACTTAATGTTTTAAATAACGTTTTTGCCATCATTAAATGTCCTATGCATTTAAAAGTATTTTTGGATATGACACCTATTATGCGGTGTAATTAAAGAGAAAATATTCACTTTATTGCTAATCCTGTGAATTTATGTATACATTTTGATTGCGATAACTTGAAATCTAATCTGCAATTTGAGACTTAACTCTTTTGCTCAATCGGCGTAACTTCAGTTTCAAGATAATCATCTTCGTCCCATTCTGGGTCTTTATCTTCTCTAAATTTACTCAATAAAGCGGTTAGGTTTACATTACCAATCACCACCAACTCAGTTTCACGTAATTCTGCATGATTCACATGGACTTTGTTTAATGTGTCCATAATAGAACGATTTTTTCCTAACCAACGATTCAGGTCTAAATGAAGTAATTCATCTTTTACGGTAATGACATTAAATTTTTCTAGGATCATCCCCAAAGGATCTTTTTTCAGTACTTTTTGATAGAAGAATAAAGCAGTATTTACACCCATCTTATACCAAACACTGGGATAGCTGGCTTCGATCACTTGGGTGTTACTGATTTGTTCAAAAACAATCAACTGCATATCTTTGTTGAGTTCCATTTGAACTAACTTAAGATCCACCGAAAGAACCAAATGCATGCCTTTTACATTGAGTGTGGCATAAAGTTTTAACCAATCATCATGCAGGTCGGCATGTAAATCTTCTAAAATTTTGACGTTGTCGGTGACAAAACGTTTAAAGGTCGCATTTAAAAATACTTGTGATACTGGAAACTCGCGTTCTTCTTCTATAAAACCTTCTGCTTTTTGGTATACTTGTCGAATACGTTTAACAATGTTAGAAAGTGGCGTCGGCATAAGTATTGTCCCAAATCATCATCATTTTTTAAGGCGATAAACTTGTCGATTATTAAAAAAATACAAGTCTAACGATTGCAGTTTAACAAAAAACATTGCACCATTTTGAGTGTTTTAAAATTACGTTTTTACTTTTACTAAATAAGTCACAAAGTTTGTGAATAATGTAAAGTTAAACTTATTTTAATAAATTTTAAATTTGGCGATTGGGGAATTTTGTCGGATTAATGTCATGATAAAAAAATTATTTGCCAATACACAGCATTCTGAGTATTGGTGGCAAGACGCATTATTTGTTGGAGCTGTTTCTGCAGCTGTCATTGCACATGTACTTTTTTTATCTGTTCAATTTGGAATGCCACAAGAAAATAATACCAGTACAAAAGAAATCGCAATCAGTATTCGCCCAAGTGAAGATGAAGTTAAAGATGCAGATTTTTTAGCGCAAGCAAATCAGCATGGTTCTGGAACATTCCGTAAAGAGCATCGTATTTCAAGTGATATGCCAGCGCAAGCAGAAGACAAGAGTGCGGGTGATCAGCAACTGGAGGCTTTAGAACAAATACAGCAAAAACGAGAATTGAAATTCGAAGAAAAAGTATTAATGACGGTTCTTAGCTGGCAAAAGCAGGCCGAACAAAACGATCGTAAAAAGGCTATGGAAGAGTTGCAGAGCCAGATGCAAGCTAAAACGGCAATGGTGGCAAGTTTAGAAGCTCAATATTTACAGAAACAACAAAATTTTAGTAAACAACAAAAAATTAAAACCTTAGATGGTATTCAAGCTAAACAAGATGCATCTGCTGGATATTTAGATAAATTTCGTGAAAAAGTTGAGATGTATGGAAACCGATATTATCCAGATCTTGCCAAACAGCAGCGTCTTTCGGGTGAGGTCCGTTTAATGGTCATTCTCAATAATGAGGGTGGGATTCGTGCTATACGATTGATTGAAAGCTCAGGTCATTCAATCCTCGATGAAGCTGCCAAAAACTCAGTGCGTAAAGGGGCACCTTTTGGACGTTTTGATTCAAAAATGAAAGATATTTCTGAACTGCGGATTGTGCGCACTTGGCGTTTTGACCCCGCTGAATCTGAATTTGAAGTGCGCTAGAAACTGAACCAGATTGAATGGGATTATCTTGATTCTATTTTTAGTATTTACCTGCATAAATAGACCGATTTTTAAGTGATCTAGTGTTAATAGCTTTTTTGAATTTGGCAAATCTCAACACTAAATCTTTTATACCACTGTTGTTTACCAATTCGTTGAGCTGCTTGATGTTCTGCATCTTTATGCCAAGCCTGGATATCTTCAAGTGTATTCCAATAAGAAAGCGCAACTTCAAAGTCATTTTCACAAAGAGACTCAAATTTTTCACAGTTAAACTGGCTCAATGCTTTCTCTCGTAAAAGTTGTGCAGTTTGAAAATACTGTTGATCAAGCGTATTGATCTGTGCCTTAAAGATAACCACATATTTCATTTTCAGTGCTCGGCCTCTACTTTAACTTCTCTTTGAGAAGGGCAATAAAATCAGAAATTGATGCATTAAAGTAAATTGTGATCATGGGCTTGAATCGGTGGAGGAGTTGGTTTCCCAAGAGTTCCCAATAATTCAATTTCAATCATTCTCACCATCGAATCTAAAGGTAAATCATTACTTTGTGTACCAAAAGGTTCTTCTATCTCGGTACTTAACGCATCTAGCCCCAGAAAAGTATAGGCTAAAATACCCACCAGCAAAGGTGTTGCTAAACCCAGTAATGAACCTAAGCTAAAGGGCAACATAAAGCAGAAAAAATAGACTGTACGATTCAATAAAACTGAATAAGCAAACGGCAAAGGTGTGGTTGCAATACGGTCACAACCGGTTTGTACCAAACTGAGCTCATTCACATGTTCATTTAATTGGGTATAGATAATGTCGGAAATTTCGCCTTCTTTGAGTGCTTGCATCAATTCCCATTGGATCAAACTCAGCGTGTATTGCGGCGCATTGGTTTGTTGATACAACTGTGTCAGTGCCTGTTGACTCATACCACTGGTTTCCACCAGAGCATCTGGATTTGCTGTTTGATGCCTCAGACGATCTCTTAATAAGTTTGCAAATACAATCACATGTTGAATGATCCGTTCACGACGCCCTTGAGGGAATATACGACAATCACGGTCAAAGTGACGTGCATTGGCGATCAGCATTCCCCAAAGTTTACGCGCTTCCCACCAACGGTCATAACAGGCGGTATTTTTAAAGCCTAGAAAAATAGAAAGCACCACACCAATCAGGGTAAAGCCAACCAAGGGTAATTCAGGAAAA
>Ga0207712_10000347_pt1 | contig 41234 bp, 30 predicted proteins | sample KBSS44metaG_FD_184402 | JGI IMG/M metagenome (GOLD analysis project Ga0207712, IMG submission 184402) | Switchgrass rhizosphere microbial communities from Kellogg Biological Station, Michigan, USA - KBS S4-4 metaG (SPAdes) (version 2) | ecosystem: Host-associated > Plants > Roots > Rhizosphere...
AGGGACCAACACTGGCGATATTTTGAATGCCCAGAAGTATGGCACAGGTGCCGAGTACCGATAACAGGGAGTTATGCGTAAGGCTTCTCACACCGATCACATTTTAGAGTCGGGCGGGTTTTGCCTTCACAGGCTGGTAGGCAAATACTGGAAGCTCAGCTCGTTCACCGGCCAGACGCTGGTGATCACAACGATTTGCGCAGTGGTTATGTTTCTGTCGAGCCTTATCGATGGCACTTTGTATCTTACTGGACGAGACGTCGGCTTTGTTGAGCATCCAGCAGTGTGGGGGTTCTTGCTGCTACAAACGGTTCTTCCGATCTCAGTCGCAAGATCGATAGTCAAGCTCAGTCATACCAAAATTGAAGAAGGTGAGATTGTCAATAAACCTGATGAGTGCTCGGATCTAATACTCCCATCTGTGCGTGAATTCCTAAAACTAGGAGACCGCTACAGTCGGCTCGCGGCCGGCCTGTTTTACACGATGGGTCTAGTTGCATTGGTCATAAACAGTATTCAGAATCAGTTTCCCCACGTGTGGGTCCCTTATGATTTCTGGGATTCAAGCACGCATCTGTTCGGTTACATCGTCACTCGGTTTTATAAAGCGTATCTGTTTATCGTCCTGCTTCCTTATCTTGCACTGGTTCATACCGCGATTCTCGCGAGCACTCTTCGGGTAATTAGAAACTCACGAATTGCGGGCCACTTGCGACTGTTGCCTTTTCATCCTGATCGTTCAGGAGGTTTGAGTTTTGTTGCTGGACTCATCAGCAAACCCATCATCTTGACCTTACTGGTTGGAGGAGGGACAACGGCCGGCGCATTACTGGTGCATCGCGCAGTGAATCTCACGCCCGCTTTCGGAATCGGACTATTGTTGAGCTGGGCCATTCTGGCCTACATCGTTCCCATTCTATTTCTCAGAATGGACATCGTATCTATGAAGCGAGAGTTGATTAAAAAGATCAGACGGGCACAACAGATCAGATACTTAAAGGTCTTGGACGGTCAGCCGCTAGAATCCAGAGTGCTCGAAGATGAAAACGAGGCTTTGGAGTACTTTGATCGCGTTTGCAACCGGATTGATGGGATCTCAAGTTTTCCTCATTGGAAGCGGCTATTTGGCTCATTGAGTCTCGCCCTAACACCTTCACTGATCACATTCGTACTTAACTCGGTGGGCGGGCTTTCGGCGATCATGGCTCGTCTGACAGCGCCGCCTTGATTCTGTCGAAACTTGAGTAGATTCGATGGATCAACGTTAGGAGAGAAAGTAAGGACGCCACCCAGTAGATCAGATTCACTACACGCACCAGTCTGCTATCTTGTTTGGTAAGGAGGAGGAAAAGAGTGTTGCCCCAAACCATCACCGCTAGCAATCCACCAAGCAATCTGCTCGTTGGCAACAGTGGCGTTCCATCGACGGTGATGATTCTTCCTCCGAGAGTAGTAATCTCTCGAGTCCCGATGACGGCGAGCGGTAGTAAATCTATACCGCAGGCCGCGGCATATATTACCGAGATAATCGTGAGCGACTTATCACCAATCAGGTCCAAGACTCGTCCGAAATAAGTGATTACGTGCAAACGTCGAGCAACATATCCGTCCAGAAGGTCGGTGACGATTGCCGTTGAGTAAATAGCTATCAGAATCGCAGGTCGAACCGGTTGGAAAGCGAGGGCAGCAAATATGAGTCCTCCGCACAAGCGGGATATGGTAATCAGTTGAACGAGCCAGACCTTCGAAGCCAGGCGATGCATAACTCCCTGTTATCGGTACTCGGCACCTGTGCCATACTTCTGGGCATTCAAAATATCGCCAGTGTTGGTCCCTCTTGATTCTTCATTCGAGAACTCGATTGCCAGCCAGCTATTCGTAAGGCCACAGGGATGATTGAACATATATAGATTTATGCAATCGCGTCAGCAGAGTACGCGTGGAAGGAGAAACTCATATGGGTGGGAAATTATTTATTGAGCGGCGAGAACAGGAAGATGACTACGCGATCCGGCGACCAGGTGCTTCTAGGATCAGCGGACACGAGCCCACGCAAGCCGAAGCCATTGAACGCGCGAGAGAGATGGACAAAAACGCGACTATTCTTGTAGAGCGAGTAAGAAATACTAACAAGGGTCGTCGAGACAAGTGGCGCAAGCCATAGGGTTCGATTTGTGAATGGGGCACGCACGGTTCTTAGGGAGGATGCTGGCAACAGAGCCTCCTTACCCGACCCACATAGGTCTCCGCGAATTATTATGCCAGAGGCGGCGCTCCATGGAGGGAAACCCGTCTAGTGACGGCCCAATCTGCTCGTCTGCTAAGACGTTCCGTTCGCCGACGGTAAGGGCGTCGAGAATGGTTGGATCCATGAGCGAGCCTTGAAGTCCTGAGCTACCTTCGGGTGGCAACAGTTCGTCCTGAAGAGTATGAATAACATCTGGGATTACCTTTATTCCTTTGACAGCGGACGTTTGGCGTGGGATAGAGGCAGGTAGTTCTAAATTCTTATTCGGAGGGTGCCAGCATTGCTGACTTGACCGTGCGCTTTCACTCTGACTAAACATGTACCTGTTGATAGGCTATCAGGCAGGCGGAAAATAACCTGGGTGAAGCTGGAGTTAGGTACAAGCCGCACGTCTTCTGCGGCTAAATCGTAAATCTGATTCTTACTGTCAATCAGATTCACCACTACTGAGGCGGCAGTCTCACCCGGTGCCAGTTGGAGATTCGTGAGAAAGACAACGATCCTCGTGTTTCGATCCGGTCCGAAATTGAGCAAGTTAATTGTGTTTACAACCGGAAACCGGTCTCTTAGGAATAAGATTGAATCCAGCGCCGCCACTTGATCAATCGCCGGTCCAGACGTGTCTAAAATCAACTGCATTGGAAAGTCGGTTGGACTTGGCGAAGGTGACGGAGAAGGTGTTGGTGTTGCAGATGGGCCCGCGTTGAGAGGATTAAACTTGAGACTTGCTAACACTGCCCAAGCGCTAGGTCCCACCCCTACTCGCTCTGCAATACACTGGAACGGGGTCTTCAAACACTGAGCAGAGGGTGTCAATGTGTCGCCGTTGGAGAGAGTTGACGCAACCACACCTTTGCCGTCTCCAAACGGGGCGGATAACTGTGCCTCTCGAACCTGGTCCGAATAGAAACTCACGGAGTTCGCGAACTGCGATGAACCGTAATTCGCATCGACGACCTTCATCGCCAAAATCATCTGCGAGGTGAATTCCCATGCGATGCCGGTTTGTTCCGTCTGTTGAGGAGAAATAAGGTTGAAACCGCTGAAGATCTTTTCGTTGACCGTAGCCGTAGTTTTGAAGTGACTAAGAGCGTATTGCATTGGGCGAGCCCAGTCGATCTGACTGGGATACGAGCTCGCTAGCGCCAAGGTCGCGATAGTGTCTGAATCAAGGGAGTCGCAGGTATTGACGACGTCGTTGTTGCTCTTTTTGGATATGTCAGGACATAGCCCCGGTGCCTGAATCTGTGCGTCGGGTGCGTTGATCGTTCCCGCGTAAAAGCGACCATTTTGTAAATCAAACATCTGTAATACAAAACTCGCAGCCACACCGGCACGATCTCTCCACGTCGAAGCCGCCTGGGAATTTCCGAGCGTTGCTTCTGTCTGGGCCAACTGCCCGAAGGCAACAAAGATCTGCGCGTTATGGATAGTCGCTTTTCCCCGAATGAGCTGCTTGGGCAGTCCACCGTCGTTGTATCCCAGGAAATAGCCGCCATATCCCGTGGGGTCGTTGAGATTTGCAAAAATCCAATTGCCTATCACCCGAGCGTCGTTGAGGTATTTCGTGTCACCTGACTGCCTGTAACCGGCGAGCAATGCGAGGATGGCCCAGGCATTTTCTCCACCCGTCGCACCGTCTAACACCAGGCAAAAACGGGTTGGTCCACACAGTGCTTCTCCCGCGCTGAATCCGGCGAGGCGAACGTCGCCAGCCTGACCGGTCACAGCGTTCGGCGATGAGGGCTGGTTATTGAGAAAGGCAATGTCACCATTGATGTAGGCAGAATGAAGACCACACTGTTGAGCAGGTGCGCCCGAATAACAACCATCGCTGGAAGACGACGAGATCGGTATCACATCGCCATGATTGTCATGATAGAGCGCATAGTGGAAAGTGTTCACGATGTGTAATGCGTTCGTTACGTCTTCTGGCTCGCCTCGTTGCAACAGTGCGAGCACCGTCAATGCTGAGTTGGAGGTGGTCGCTAGATTGCGGTTTACCTGATCAGACGGAATCGGCAAGTGCTCATTTGCCACGACGCCGAATGTTTGATTTGAAACCGGGAAGCTAAGTGCTTTCGGATCTATTTTCTGACGTGCCGGTACCGGAAGAAACTTTACGTTGTCCAACAACACCGAGCCTCCGGCCGGTGCTACGTTTGCATTTGTGCCAACAGTAAACAGGACATGCGTGTTGCTGATGTCGGGCGGACAATCATTGTTTAGGAGGAGGGTTAATGTCTTCCATGAAGCATCCAATTTAATGAAGTCAGTGACACAATTGCCCACGCCAAACTGAACTCGAATTTCATTCGGCGATCGAACGTCGAATTGCAGCATCGTGGCTGATCGCAGATCGTATCCGATGCCTGGCAATTTCTGTGGGTCATAATCCTGTGGCTCCTGGAAAATCAAACCAGCAAACTCACCTGCGATCAATGGTGGAAACGCGATGCGGAAGACGTTACCCCGCGTCACATCAAATCGACTATGGTTAATCGTGCAGCCGCTCGCGGCGGTTAGATCATCAATGCAAGCGGAGTCAAGTTTTACTCTACTTGAATCGAATCCCTGGCTGAAAAATAACGCCGGGAATCCATGATTAAGACCGGAACCAGCGTCTTTAAAGATATAGAAATCAGTTTGATTTTCGATCACGCTTTGATTAAGCGATTCAAACGCGCAATCGATTAACGAGCTACATAAACCCGAACCAATACCTCTTAATTCGACTGTCTGAGGTGAATCGCCGGCAGCGTCGAACACAAATAGTGTCGCTGTTCTTGTACCGACACCAGCCGGTGTGAAGGTGACATTAATTAGACAACTGGCGCCCGCCGCCAAAGTTGAGCCGCAATTATTTGTCTGCGCAAAATCTCCCGTGAACGTGGCTCCAATTGAAATCGAGCTAATCGGCAAATCTGAAGGACTGTTGTTTATTAGCGTGACTGTCTTTGCCAAACTGACGGTGCCGGCTTGCTGGGCGGCGAAGCTCAATATCTGAGGCGACAAGTTTGCGGCAGGTGTGACCGTAAGATTCGCCGTGAAGCTATGCGTGACTTCAGAACTCGTTGCCGTAACGACAATAGGGTATGAATTAGGTGTCGTGCCTACAGTAGTTAAGATGGTAAGAGTCGCCGAACCTCCCGAGGAGATGTCCGTTGAATCAACACTGCACGACAATCCCGGGCACGATATCGAGAGCTTGACGGGCTGCGCTGATCCTCTCGTGGTTTGCGTCTGGATCGTATAGACGACTTTCTTTCCGGCAATGATGGACTGCGAGTCAGGAGAGACTAGAACAGAGAAGTCATTGATCGCCATGCCGATCGCGTTAAGCGGAATTGTCTGAGGACTTCCGAGTGCGTCATCTTTAATCACGAGTGTCGCTGTCCGATCACCCGTTGCTGACGGCGTAAACGTGAGTGTGATGGTGCAACTCGCTCCTGCGGCGAGAGGCGCTGCATGACAAGTATCGCTCACAGTGAAGTCACTGCTGTTATCGCCTGTGACAGCCACCGGGCCAGTAAATGTTACCGGTGCTACTGCAGTGTTTGTCACAAGTATGGTTGACGCTGGACTGGTAGTTCCGACCAACTGCGGTGGAAACGGTATCAACTGGGAGAATGCAAGGCTACCGAACCAGAATGGGTTGAATTTCTGATCCGCGAAGATGGCCCAAGTCGTCGCCGCCAGTCCCACCCGCTCCGGGATGCATTGAAAAGGCGTGTCCAGACACTGATTCACCGGAGTAAGCAAATCGCCGTCTTGAAGTGTACTGGCAGGTAATCCCAATCCGTCGCCAAAGGGTGCTGCAAATTGAGCTTGTCTTATTTGATCCAATGTGGCGGAAGCTATGCCTTCAAAAGCCGTCTCACTGTAAAGCTCGTCAATAAATCGCGCGGACACGATTGCCTGACCCGTGAACTCCCAGGCAACGCCGTTTGGACCAGAACTGGGATTCATTACCAGATTGAATCCATTGTAAGTGCGATTGTTGGCGGTAACCGTTTGGGCAAAGTGGTCCAAGAGGAATTGAAGCGGGCGTCTCCAATCAATTTGACCACGGTACCGAGATGATCCGGCGAGAGGCAACAGAGTGAAAGAGTTCGAATCTAGGAAATCGCAAATATTGATGATGTCATTCCCGAGCGCAACAGGCGGGCTCATCTGGCAGTTGCCGCGAATAGGATTTGGCGGTGATGGCGGATCGACAGTCACTGTTCCGGCATAAAACTTTCCAGCGGCGGGATCAAACATCTGCATGACAAAATCACCAGCGACATTAGCCCACGTTTGCCACTCCGCACTCGCCGCGGTATTGCCGCGATCAGCTTCTATCCGTGCGACAAGACTGAAAGCGGCAAAAATATCACCATTGTTTTCGGTAGATTTGCCTTTGATAAGGAAATAAGGTGCACCGTCTGTGAAGCCGACGAAGTAACCGCCATAACTAGGCTGATTAGTCAGAGGAGTAGCCGGATCTTTAAGTAAGGAAACGATCCACTTACCAATGATCTCAGCATCATTCAAATATTTAGGATTACCGAATTTCAGGTAAGCCGCTAGCAGTCCCAACATGGCCCACGCATTGTTGCCGCCGGTAGCTCCATTGAGAACAAGGCAAAAACCGGCTGGCCCGCAAGAGCCATCCGTCACTGAGAACCCCGCAAGACGAGCATCACCAGCTTGCGCTCCCCCTGGCTGCGAGTTGAGTAGAGCGATATCACCGGATTGATAAGCGCTGTGCAGGGCCAGTGAACCGTCGTTTCCCCTCGGCAATGGCAATCCTTGGTTGTCATGGTGCAATGCGTAGTCGAGTGCATCAGCTACTCTCATCGCATTCTCGACATCTTCCGGGCGACCTCGTTTAAACAATGCCAGCATGCTAGCCGCAGCTTCGTAAATCGGCGCGAGGTTGCTATTGGCTTGGTCAGGCGTGACCACGCTCTGGAGTACGGCGCCAAAGACTTTATTACCGACGGGAAGACTCAGTGCCTTCGGGTCAAAACTCTGACGCGCCGGAACTGGCGTGAACTCAATATTGTCCAGCAGAACGGTTCCGCCGTTTGGACTCATCGAGGCGTTGGTTGCTACCGTAAACAAAATATGGGCATTGCTAAGGTCTGTTGGACAGATAGCGTTGGACGGTCCCGGAGGCGCAAGCAAGTCCTCGAGGAAAACCGTGAAGTGTCTCCACGAAGAATCGAGCTGGTAGAAGTTCGTAACGCATCCGCCCACGCCAAACTGTACCTTGGCGCCGTTGGGCGACGTCGCATCGAACTCGACTTGAGTAGCAGGCTCGAGATTATAACCGGCGCTGGAGTTAGGTTGCCCGTTATAGTGCTCGGGATCCTGCCAGTTTAGACCTACGAAACTCGACCCCGACATAGTCGGATAACTAAAGCGGAATACCGTGCCGCGGGTCGTATCCAGGGCCGACATATTCGTGGCGCAGCCCATATTTGACGTTGAATCATAGATACAGTTCGCATCCAAAAGCACTTGGTGCAGATCAATGTTCCCGAACAAACCCGAGGCGTAACCATGATTCAGCCCTGAGTCTGCATCCTGGAACACAAAGAACTTGTTTCGATTGGCAGCGATTCTTTGATTGATCACTTCATAGGCACAATCGCTGATAGTCACGCATGGAGGGACCGCAGCTTCGCGCCTCGGAAACAACTGCAATTTCTGGCCCATGCCACTGGGATCGGCGTTGCTGCTCGCAATCTGTAGGGCAGAGCGTCTCCTGAGTAGGAGACTCTTGCTGTAATCGGTGCTTGACTGAATCCCTTGAGCTAGAAGCGAATTTGTGGAAAGCTGAGATTGCGCGGTTCTAAATTCCGCAACGCGACGACTACGTTTCAGATTCTGAAAAGTGCGTTCTGAATTTGTAGTGTTCGGGGCGACTGTTGTCCAAAAGAGACCACTACCGGCAATCAAAGCTGTGAGCAGTAATAGCAGGAAGCGTGTGAGAGTCTTCAACTCTTGAGTAAGTTTGTGCATTGCAATCTACACCAATCGAGTTTGAGGCCGCGAGGAGCAAAGTCATACGCAGAGAACTGAAATCTCACAGCAAGACGGACTAAGTACAGACTGGAGTTCTGTCGTGCTCTATAAGGATCGCTTGATTCAAATAGAATACTGTTCGCGAATTACGACCACCTCTAGGCTTCACCGGTGTCTCCCATGTCCCCTGAGGCTCTGATCTCTGGAGCAACTCCTCACGCGGTTGCAAGGAAACGAGACATCCGATTCGATCTTCCAAAACCTCCATCAGCGTTCTCCCGATGCGATTGAGATAGTCCCAGGAGTCAACTGCCAGCACGGTTTTGAAATCATTGATGCTCGCCTTGTGCTCATCAGACAGCACCAGGTACAGCAGAGCCAAATAATGATGAACGCGACGGGGGCTGTTCGCTGGCTTTCCGTCTGCACTTGTGCGTGATTCAACCAACGTCTTTAGGTTGTCGAGTAGTTCCAGCGCCTCCTCTTTAACCGATCCCTGCAGGAGACTAAAGACCAACATCTCATTTCTGTTGTCTTCTTTCTCGTTTCCGCCAAGCGCTTTCCATGTCGTCGCTGGCGGATATTTGATCTCGAGATACAACTCCGAGACATCTGTTACGACGGAAGCGGCGGTGGAGGCGCTAAACGTCGCTGGGTCGATGTCTAACATTCGCTGCAATTCATTTAGGCGAGCGTCTTGGCGGTACGACTCACAAATATCCTTCAAGGAGGTCACTCCGTCATAGTTCACTACCAGAGACTCGATAAATCCTTCCAGCTCGCGGATGTTTCCTAGCCACTGACCATTGTCAATAGCCCTGCGGAGGTCATGAGTCAGAGTGACGTTCTTCTGATGCTCTTTGTTAAATCTCTCCAGAAAAATATCGGCTAAGAAAAGAATGTCCTTTCGCCGTTCACGCAACGCTGGCAGCTTGATAATCAGAGCCTTCAGACGGTCGTACAAATCCGACCGGAATTCGCCCTTTAGCGTCATCTGGTAAATGTCTTTGTTTGTCGCAGCTATTACTCTCGTGTTGATTTTTATTGAGTTACTTGATCCTACTCTCATTATTTCGTTCTCTTGTATGACCCGAAGGAGAGTTGCCTGGACGTCCAATGGCACATCAGCGATTTCATCAATGAAAATCGTGCCTCCTCCGGCCGCTTCAAAGAGGCCGATATGCTGATTCAAAGCACCGGTAAATGAGCCTCGCTCGTGTCCAAAAAAGCTATTCTCAGGTAGCACCCTACTTGCGCCGACCGGAGCGACTTTGAAGGGTCGCTCAATAACGTTGTCTGGACCAGATCCGCCCGCCTGGTGAATTGCCCGCGCAACGACGTCTTTGCCCGTTCCTCTTTCACCAAGAATAAGTATCGGTAGGCTCACCCGTGCCGCTCTGAGAATTCGTTGTAAGATTCGCGTCATTGCGGGATCACAAGTTGATATACCGAGAGCAGACAACGATGTGCATTCGTCATCGAGGTCTTTGTACTTGCTTCGCAGGTTGCGCATTTCAAGCAGGTCATTGGCGGTTCGTCTAAGGACTGCCTGAAAGAAGGGCCAACCCGCATTGGCTAGGCCCTTAGCGGATACCGCGCCAATTCTTCGCGAGTTCAGCCATTCTTCAATGTCATCAAAATGTGTAGTCGCTTCGCCCTGACCACTAACCAAAATTATTTCCGGCGCAGCTAGTGATCGTCTCTCAACAATCTTTTCCAGCACCGAAAGGAACTTCTCGGCCATAAAGGTGGGCTCGGCGTGATCGTTCACAGGGAAAAATGCATCCAGGACAACTACATCAGGCAGCTCTTCTAACTTTGCGATGGCATCCGTTAAATTGAATGCCTGGACCACGCGATCGCCTGGAAAGGAGACCTTCAGATTGTCGTTGTCACTGTGGTTGTCGTCGACGATTAGAATTCTCATAGTCAAACTCAGTTGAGAGCTAACGAAGTTGGATCGATATCTTCATCCGTTGCTCGTCTACAATGAGTCCTCCATAACATTGTGTAGCAATGCAATAGGCCTCAACCAAACCAATCCCCGGCTTCGGAGTATCACTACCATCTGCAAGTAACTTGTGAATTTTGGCCTCGAACTCGAGCAGACTGCTGTTCTCATTCAAGGCGTTGCAAAGATTCGGGTTTTGAACCCATAAAGACTCAGCCTCGTTTGCCAATGAAACCCGCTTGGATTTAGGGTCATAGGATACGGTGATGGGGCTATACGATCCTTTTTGATCGTCGAAGGATGCTTTGATGGCGTTTTGGAGTAGACATACGAGCGCTTGCTCCAGCATGAAAGGAGTTGTTACTTCGACTGCGGGGCAATCGACCTGGAAGGAAAACGGTGCACAACTCGAGTCGCCGTTGGCGCGACTCCTTAACAGTCTCTTTTCGAGCAGAAATTGCTCAGGATCGGGTCGATTCTCGTTTTCCCATTGCCGGAAAAGACAGGCGGTGTGTACCGTTTCCAAAGCGAGAAGAATCGACGTCCAAATAACGCCTTTAAGCTCAGCCTTACCCCAAACACTCTCATCGCGACCCCTACGCCAGCCTTGAAGGCCGTAATTGAGGATCAGCGCCTTCATTGCCTGCCCCCATCCTCTGGCCTCGAGATGTTCATAAGGATTGCCTTTGAGGTTCTTGTGCACGGCGAATGCAGCCATGAGCGCCGAGGAGGTAAATCCGCGAACTCGGCGAACTTCATCCAGAGCCCGCTCGCGAAAACGGAGCATTCGATAAATCGCACTGATGATTCCGATCAGGCCGACGATTAGTCCAACCGCGGTTAGCGGCCACCACTTTCTAAATCCCTCTCGCCATCGTGTCCATCTGTCAATCTGCTGGTTTATTCTCAGTTCCGCCTCGGCGGCGCAACTCTCTAAGCTCGTCGTCGGCGTACCCATTCCGCCAATCGTTCTCCAGATTCTCTGAAGACTCTCAAGCACTTCACGGGACTCTACGTTGGTGGGCCACTCGGCTATGGCCGGGTATTCCTGCTCACTTCTATTCTTCAGCACGCTATCCAACGTCGCCGCCATCACCTTTGCGCTGTCCTCAGGTTGCGATTCGGTAGAGGAATTGTCAGACAAAGAGGCGACCAACTTATCGATGCCAAAGTTCGGCGCTTGCGCGGGCAGGTCTCCGAGCTCTGACAGTGTCTCGGTGTACGCCGGATCGGTTGCTAAAAAGCGGACTAGATCAAACGCGCGTGGTTTGTCTCTGGCGCCGTTCATAACAATTAGATCACTGCCACCGACGAATGTTCTGGGTGGCGCAACCATGCCGCCGAAGTCCCAGAATCTCACCGGATGAGGCGGACCCTTTTGATCGGAAAAAGTCGCCGGTAATCCCTGTTGCACGATGCGATCACGCCATCGCTTTACAAAGCTGACCGGTTCGAAAATGGCTACGTACTCTCCGTTTAAGAAATGTTGGACTGCTTCTTCGTGAGGCATTTCAGGGAAGGCTACAACTCGACGACGACCATTACGTCCATCTGTTTCGGTAGCCGACTGCATCAGCATGCGCGGAACTGAGAGTGCAGCATCGCTGGTTAAATCAGCCTTCTTATCTTTTATGAACGCTCCCCCGCCGGACCAGATCAAGGGCACCAGATCGTGAAGAAGATTTGGCCCAAAGGCTATCGGCATCGCCATGGGTGGGTTAGTACGTTTGGACTCTGAAGGTCGCTTGCTTATGGATTCAACGATTGTGGCCCAGGTGGTGTTGTCAATTGTGAGAGGCGGATCTGATAACCGATCAGACATTCTGCGCCAGTAGAATATGAGCCGAACATCAGACGTGTAGCGTAGCGAGGCACGTGGAGAATTTTCGGTGCCTCTCCAGTCCAGGTTGTCAGACTTAGGGATTTGTGGTGCAAGAGCTTGTCGATTGGCAAAGTAGCCGACCCAGCTTGACCCGATTTGGGCGACGTCGGGTGCGATCTGGAAATCATCAGGCGTTTTCGTTTGCGCGGATTCAATACTTTCGTTTAGTTCTTGAAAGGCCTGTAGCCACCACACAAATCGCACATTGATACGGATGTTTTTTTCCCTGGCGAAGCGCTGCAAAGCTGCCAGCGTCTTACGTTGTCCATTAATCAAAGGAAAATTGGGTGATGCAAATTCGGGATTCCAAGCCCTAAGTTGATCCTGGTAAACGGTTACGGTTGTATTTAAAACAGTTACATGCCCATCCGCCCCGACTTCCGAATTGAATCTATCTAAATCAAGAGTGCCATCATCCGTGGCTGCCGGTTCAAGCGGAATCAGCCAGATAGTCAGAGGTTTGGCTGTCTCTTCTTCGCTGGCTGTTGGAGAGCCTCCGCTCATAATGGTCAGAGAAAGGCATAAAGCGATAACAATTTTTCGACCCATATAGCACCCACGAGGCCATGAGGCTTGCTGTCGTTTTTCATGCTGGAAGCGGGATCCAGCAAGCGGTAGGCCAGATTAACGTGATTTGGAAACGCGCTGTAACCCAGCCATTTGTGGGGAAATCCGCGTGTCTCGCGCACATTGGTTACTGACTCACTCTCAGAAATTACAACACCCGCAAAATTGGATCTCTAAGTGAGAGAAACGGGTGACGGCTCAAACTGTCCGCAGGTCAACTGCGAAGAACCACCGTTCGAATGAATGTCAGACGCCGTGAAAGAATCGTTGAGCTGTTAACAGGGTAACTCGCAGAGCGTCCCGATTTTTTCCTGAGAGGCGAAGGCTTCGATTCGACGCTGTGGCGCTATCTTAACTCGTCTTCGTCTTTTTGATAATGATTCTCGTTGCCTGGTAGCAACCCTACTTGAAGTTTTCTCTGCGTAGTCTCTGCGTGCTCTGCACCTCTACGGTAGAAGAAAACCTAAACTTTAAACCGCAAAGACGCAGAGCACGCAGAGAGACTACGCAGAGAGCGGTGGCCCAGCATGAACTTGTAGTCTCTCTTAGAAACTCACTTTCGGCGCTTCACTCTCACTAAGAACACAACACCCGGCATCAGGCGCAAAGATGGCCCAGTTCAACTGGAGATCTGAATGGACGCGAATCGGCATGTGACTTGCTCATTAGCAAATGGTCCATTGGGTACTAAACGCTTACATTCACCGAGGACAAAACAGTGACTCCGAAAATCATCACCCGCAGTCTTCCGCGTTTGAAAAAAGGCACCGGAATACAGATCACGGCCACGATCCGACCGGATCTTGAGGATACGTTCGATGAGGCGGCTTTGCGTTGCAAGATTAAACGGCTCATCCGTGCCGGAATCAGCCATTTCAGATTAAACCTATCTCATTTTAGAGCTGAGGATCCGGAGGCCCTAAAGAACCTGACGAGTGCTGAATATAAGTCACGTTGGTGTGAGCTCGTCCGCTACATCGACTCAGTAATACGTGAGTTGGGAGTCAACGTATTCATTATGCTTGATACCGCAGGACCTGAGTTTCGTATTGCTCGAACCTCAGATGGCGTAAAACCATTGATGAGGCTCGAGGCTGGAACTGAGTATTTGCTGTCGGGCGAAAGCAACATCGAAGACTTTGACTCACCGACAATATATTTGAAAATGCCGGCTGGATTCACGTCTTTTGGTCCAAACGTAATTGGTCGTGAGGTTTGCTTTAAGGATGGAGATTGCACTTCCGTCGTTCTCTCTAGAATCCGGCCGATGCTGCTGAAGATCAAGGTGCAACATGATCTGGATCTTTCACGTGGCAACATCAAGGCAAACTTTCCGGAGTTTGATTTAGAAGGAATCGCTGCGGTTAGTGCACAAGACCGAAAGCACCTCGAATTCTTTTTGAAGATTCCGCGAAATCCTGGGGCCCTGCCTGGTGATGCAGCGCACGGCGACTTCATCAGGATTCACTATATTGCTCAATCCTTCGTCCGCTCGGCGCGAGATGTCGCAGATCTCGCTGCCAATCTCCGCGCCATTGATGGTATCGAGAAAATCGAAACGCCATACCTGATTCCAAAGATTGAAACTGCACAGGCGATTGCTCCTGACACTTTAAAAGCAATCATTCAGGATGATGAGACCGCCGCGGTTATGGTAGCTCGCGGGGATCTTGGCAGTGAGTTAAAAAGATGGAGGATAGCGTCCATACAACGGCAGATCATACGCGTAGCACATTCATGCCTTAAACCGGTGTTGGTGGCGACGGAGGTTTATGGCTCGATGGGCAAATACCCAAAGGATGCCTGGCAGCCCAATCGAGGCGAAGTGCTTGATCTTCGACATGCTCTCGAGGCAGGAGTTGATGGGATAGTTTTCTCGGCAGAAACTGGTGCGCGCGATGATCCCGAGAGTACCGTGGAGTTTGCCGTGAGACAAGCTCATGAGGATGAGAAAGACATCGAAGAGGTGGATCTGCACAAAGCCGAGCGCGATCGACGACGAGAAAGAATGGAGTTTGGATACGATACCCTGCTCGGCCAAAAACCCAGAACTCCTCAACCTTTGGATCCGCTAGATTTTGAAACTCTGGCCGACTTCTCAACCATGGATTGGGCCTGCGCCGCTGTTTATCGAGCAAACATTCGGAGAGCTGTAGGCATATTTCCATATACGGTCCGTGGCAATACAGTCCGCGACATGGTGCATTTTTTGCCTTACAGACACATTGTTGCGCTCGTCAATAATGAGAAAACGCTGGCAAGACTCGCGTTATTTGCACATGTGCACCCGGTCCTGGTTGAAGAGGTGCCGGATAATTTCGATGTGGCTGAATTAAAGGAGCTGGTGGAAGCGGTCATAGAAAAATTCGACATGGGTAAGCTCGGCAAAGAAGCGTTCGCAACCATGCCGCACCCGGTGAAGGAGGCGAGCGGCACGGATACCCTCGTCCGAATTCTTTGTAATCCCAAATCGACTACAAACAAGTGAGCAATAACAGCAGAGTTAGATTCAGATTCATAAACCGCACGCCGGGATGAAGGACTCGATTTTTAACACCACAGGTCCCTACCGGTCCCTGTACTGACCCGATCCGAGTGCGAGCCGCGCGAGTCATGACGCCTGCCGGCTTTCAAGCTGAATCTTATCTAATAACTGGAAGGACAGCTGCTTCTCATTCAGGTCAGTAAGCTCGCTATGCTCCTCCATAACGAGCTTAATGTCGCCAAGGTCAAGGTTAGACCAGACCCAGACAATAGTGCGCGCGCGCATTATGAGGGTCGCTATCGAGTGCTTGCTTAAAGCCTTTTTTGCCTCGGCGTAGCTTCCTATATTGAAGTAGACAAGTCCAAGGTCGTTCGCAATTCCCCATCCTGAGGCGCCAACACGATTGCTTTGGCATAAACCTTTAATGCATCTACAAATTGTCCGACCAGCTTCGGGTTGATCTCGATTCGCGCGCGTAGCTAGTTTCAATTCCACGGCTGCATTTGCGTACAAGCCCTTCCTCAGTACCGCAAGACATCGTAAAAGTCTGCTTTACAGAAGTTTAACTTGGTCTGCGTCGTTTGAATAATAATCGCATGGTTGAAAGCGCTGCTTTCTGAGCTGCCTTAGCAGCTCTTGTTGACTCTTAAGCCGCAGCGAGGAAGGCAGTCAAGGGCGGAGCGAACTGTTTTGTGGTTCGCGGAGTTCATCGAAGCGAAGCGTAGACCCTTGAGGGCCTCCGCAGCGAAGGCTACGAGCGGCTCCGAGTCAGAGGTCGCGCGTGTAAACGGCAAGAGCTTCTTCTTGGAGCGGAGTAAGTTGAATCAGTCCGCAGTAGCAAAAGTCGCGAAGGCGCTGTCGGCAGATCGCAACCCAACGCGATGTCCTTTCCGACTAGGTATGTGACTTCGAACATACAGTTGCATCATGCAAGTGCAAACCGATCTTAGCTAAAACTGACGGTAAGACTTTGTGGAAGAGCTCACTTGCCACAGTTAGAGCCAGCTCAGCGTCCTCGCGGTTCACCTTCATCAGACCATCTCCGTGAAGAATTGCATTTCGTTGTCTTCGCACATCATCGACATAGCTCCACAAACTTCTGTTCGACAGGCTCGCCACGTTCGCAGTGAGATCGATACCACTGAATTCGGAGACAATTGCCACAAGAAGCGCTTTGAACTTATGTACTGATCTGGCATTCTCTATTATTCCTGCCAGAACCGGGGCCACAGTGTCGCTGTGGGCTAGTCCATAAACCATAGGCTTAAGCAGCGCATCGCCGAAGGTGAGTTCCGCGGCAGCACCGGCAAATACTTGTGCTGCACCGTATTGGCCCATGTTGAAGAGTTCACCGGCTTGGCCGAGTAGATCAAAGGCGGGTTTTGCGACGTCAGGCTTTTCCAAATAGAACGATCTCTGACGTTCGTCAATGAATTCCTCTATTCCGCGACTGATATCTTCGTGATATGCATCAGAGTTGTAGTACTGCTCAAGAACGCCATCGTAAATGGCGTCCATTTGCATCTCGTATTCTGCGTCTATTGGCTCATAACCCATGAACATCACCTCACATTCGCTCCGCAACCTTGCGGTGAAAGAAGGCCATATTCAAACGAGAACTGCAACTCTGTAATTAGCTTTGGCTCTTGCTAAATTCCCTTTTCAAAAAATTCACTCCGGCTACAGTGGGCCAGAGTCCGATGCCCAATATGAATAAACCCGGAAAGATATCTCCTATTAAATTTCCCTCTCCAATGGCTCGGCTATTCTGTGGATTAGTGTTTTGGTATTCAACGTCCAAATATGTCGGATTCGCCGGGGTTACCGCATCGTCTTCCTCAACTTCTTCTTGAATAGGATTGTCATATAAAGAAGCAGTTCCTGAATAACGCTGGTTATCCACAGTGAAGACGTATTCAACTTCATAGAAATGTCGGTAGCCAGCACTATGTTCGGTCTCAACTAATTCCACCTTGTGGACCACTTTCGTAATTTCCGCTTTAGCAGGTTGGGCATGCTTCCAGAGCCACCATCGGTGTAGCAAGCCATCCATCGCCGTATAGATTAATAACGCACCAAGCAAAATGAGTCCGATTCCCCAAACAATGCTGAATACTGCGCGAAAGACACTGCCGACACTTGTCCCGAAAAAGCGCTCCAGTGGTTCGGGGTCGAGCACTGCCACGGACATTAATAACGCCCAAGCGGCAATTATATTGAAGATGGTCCAAGTAGATTTTTGAAAGGCGAAGGGTAGTAATGGATTGAAGAGAATCGCAAGCGCAAGATGAATTAGAATGAAGGCCCACTCACGGTCTGATTCTTGATAAGCACGGTATGCTCCCCAAGCACCAGTCAAAAAAATGAACCACCGCAGAAAAACATAAAAATTATGTGAGTGTTGGCCTATGGCCCAAAGCACAAGAAAAATACCAATAAGGCGCGCAATAATAAAAAGTGTGGGAGTCACAGCCACTGAACATAGTAAGAAGGAAGAATCAAGTCAATGAAGAGACGATGATTAGCGTAAGCTGCGAATCGATTAGTTTAAACTACGAGAAGAGCGACGAGCATCTACATTGTGTGGTGAGTCGTTTCTCACCCTCTCTCTGCCATAGTACACCTACTAAGACTCTTTATTTTTGATGTTGTCTCCATGCAAATGTAAACAGACATTGTGAATGGCGGTACGCTCTCAAGCCTCGATTAAGTCTCGCGGGATCAGCAATAATGCTGCATGCTCTTACATTTGGATTCGTATGATCTCATCAACATATTCAAGGACACGTCTATTACTGGAGATGAGTTTTTTCAACATCTAACGGCGCGTAATGCCAAACTGGTCTATTCGCCTGAAACCATTCAGGAAATCGTCAAACCGAATGATGCTGCCAAGTCTCGGGCTCGACTTGAGGCTCTCGTTACATTCCCTCACCGCTATATCCTCGAGAAGCACACCTTGTTTCGTCTAGAGTTTGTCACCGCGATTGCCGCCTTCTTGCATGGCAACAGGCCCGATAGCTTGAAGGCCAACCTTTTGCAACTACCTGGCAAGAGATCGATACGCCGCTAAGCCTTAAGTATGGAATTGAAAGAGACTTCCTGGTTGAAATCGTGATGCCGTGGCGTCGTTTCTGGGGCCATCGCTGGCACCAGGCACCAGCGTTCCTGTCTAAGTTCGCTACATCTCAAACTAGCCTTACCGGAGTGGCCTTAAAAGCGAGGACGGCTACGCGGGACAAACATCCGCCTGGATCAGTTCGGCACCTATGGGCGAAGCTACATTGAGCTGGACGGGAGAGGTGCAAAATTAGGTGATGTGGCGGGTGCCGGATTCGGGCTCCTTGCGCACGAGCTTGCCCATTGCCGTGGTTTGGACCACCACAGAAGCGAAGACGATAGAAGAGAACGGCAAGGACATCTTATGGGAAAGGGCGTACGGGGATTTCGGGGATATTTCCGACCAGAGTTTAACCGCCGACCGTTGTGTGCGGAGTGTACAGGATGCGAAGCTCCTAAACTCCTCACCTTTCTTTGAGGTCAGACAATTAGGTCCGAGAGGAAAGGATGTTTTTCCAGCCAAATGACACCGTTGCTATTTCTATGCATCAGCTGCAAACAAGGTAAGCAATCTTCAGCCATTCACCACAATACGCATAATGGTGGTATTGATTTGTTCGGCTGCGCTTCAGATGGGCGAATAAGGGCCGCTGTCCAAGCGAACGGTGCGTGGTCACGATTCGTAGACTCCGTTCACGAGTGAAACTTCGTTGCTGGCGCGCTTCTTAATAGCGTATGCAAACGATCGCGGTGTTCTTGCGGAATTCAACTTGATAGTTCGAGTTCGTCATCGATGATTTGTTCGACAGGAATTTCTGCGAGGCGAGCATAAGCGAGTAGGATGGCAAGTGGCGGTTCGTTCTTGTTGAGTTCGTACTTGGAAATGGTCGTATGTTCGATTAGAGCTTGAACACCAAGTTGTCTGACTAACTCTCCTTGAGACACTCCTAAGCTGCGTCGGATTTGAAGCAGCTTCTTTGCGAGATGTTTTGGACGGGGTCGCGAGTGTCCCATAGTTTTAGCTTTCGGTGAAAGAGGTTGATTTGTGCGAATGACTGGAGTTTACTGGGCGGCAGGCCAGAAGAATCAGTGCAAATTATTCGCCGATCGGATTAAGGGCAGTCGAGAATCTGCGGATTGTGAAGTTCGTCTGCAAACTCTGTGATAAAGGCTTCCGCCTGTTCTGTATTCTTGAATATAAACGCCGTATTGAAGTCACTGGAGAACAGACTCGGAACGCCTGAGATGTAGCCTTGAAATGTGACTATGATTACGCCGGTCTCCGTTTCTCCACCTGCGGCATCAATCCGCCGCAGTCGTTCCAGGATTGCCTGATTGATCGCCTCGGCATAGAGCTCGTCTGCATTCGGAATGTGACCGACCTCTAACAAGTGAACGTTGGTGCCGAGAATTGCGAGCAAAGCTAGTCCCGCTCCGTCAGTTCCGATTTCTGCATCTTCTGGCACATCCATTAACCAATCGAGCAGTGCGTGTTTAGTCGTTGGCATTAGCTGCCTCCCTTTCTTCTCGAGCAGAAGTTGACTCGAGTAGTCTTGACACCGCGGTCCAACTCGCTCCCGGCCGTCACTTGATATGAGTAGCTTAGCTGCAAGTTGGCCCGCGATTATTTGCAGATAACTATTTGGCTTTTGCTTTTTCAATTAACGCGATCTCTTTGGTGAGCGCGTCACGAAAGCGCGTGAGAATGGCAATGAGCAAGTTGATTTTGGTAAGGGATCGGCGGCGTTCTCGCTTAGTGCCCAAAAAGAATTCAATCTGGACTCTGCGCCGGCAATCGGCAATGGTAAGCATGTTGTGACCCCACTTGTATTCGCCCTCGTTGGAGGATTCAACCTCGGCGAAGATATGCGACGTATAGCCGGTTGAGACAGGCGAGAGGAATGAACGCTTGCGAAGAGAGAAAACATTTTTCATGTTAGCAACCTCGGAGGAATAAATACGTGAAAACCTCCGTGTCTCTGGACAAAGCGATTGCAGTGTCGCGCCTATTGAGAGACAAGGAGGCTGGATACGCTAAGAACGCAGCGTGTGGCTTATTTGGTCCAATGCGTGAGCTGTGAGTTTATGGACCTGGGCCAGCGAAATCCCTTCTGCTAACGGTAACGCCAACTGAGTAGCCGACAATCACTTCCTCCCCAGGTGCGGGAGTTTGGTCAATAATCAATCCGGGTTGAACGGCCGGATCGTGACGTGTCGCCAATAAACGAAGGTTCAAGTTAGCGGTGTGAAGCTTCCTCTCAGCGTCTTCATAGGTCAGTCCTGTGAGCGCTGGGACCTTGGTTTGAACTGGTCTAGACCGGCGCTCACGTTGGACATCAATACTGAGTCCCAAAAGCGCAATTGCCGGTATAACGACATACACAACCAACGCCAGCGTCACAAGAATTCTGATAAGTAGTTTCTGTTTGCCTCGAACGGTGTAACCAACGAGGACGCCAAGTAAAAATCTCATTACGGTGGTTCCCTTTGGAGATTTCCTAGTGAATCACCGACTGGTTATCCGCTTATTTTTTCTGATCGGTTGAAGGAAGCGTTGAATGGACCAATGATCAATCGGAGGAATGAAGGCAGGATTGGCAAGTGTGAGCGAATTCTAAAGATGCAGACCAAATTTAGGCCATCGCATCTTTGGATGCGACTGTAAGTCTTTTAGCTTCTTAGTTTGGAAGTGAGCGTTCTTTTACTGAGCCAAGCGGGCAAGCCTTATAAAAATCACACTTTCATTGAGGTGGAGCAAAAATGTACCCCCTATTCCTACCCCTCAGTCAATGTAGATCGTCAATGAGTGTAGATCGTCAATGATTAGCAACGGCCAGGCGACATACTCCTAACGGCAACCGTCAATGGTGGCTCCGGCGATTTCATCCAGCACGTGTAGGTCTCGCGATAGGGCACGCGGTAACCCTGTTGAATCGCGGTCCGATCCAGCGCCTGGTCCAAAGCGTGTCCTTGCTTTTATGCTCCGCTTTAGCATTAGTCTTGAATGGAGTAAAGGGCATCGCTTGCGTGTCCGCTACCAACCGCAGATTCGCGACACTGGAATACGCTCTAGCGCCGGACTTGTACTTGCCTTGTTCCCACGCAGCTAAGGAATAGCGCCTGAATGTGACGCCAAGCTCTGAGCCGATTCGTTCCAAAAGACGTTCTAACATTTGCCCGTACTGAACTTCAGTTACCACCACATCAATACCCCTTTCGTCTTTAAGCTACTTAGTTCCGGCAGAGCCCGAACACGCCAGCAAATCGTTGCGTTTTTACAGTGGAACGGTGAGCCCCGAAGGTAAGATTCAGCTTGTTAATCTCGCGCCGGGCCGTTACTGGGTGTTGGTCCAACCCGCAATCGACGATGCGTTATCCGCATTCCCTCAATTCCGCATTCCGACGAAACTAGAGACGCGTGCAAAGTTGCACCGTGATGCGGAAGAGCTGAAGATTGAGATTGAACTGAAGCCCTGTCAGGATCTCGGCGATTTTAAGATAACGGTGAAGCCGCGACGATGGGAACTTCCCATAACGTTCGGGCACCCACTCGTGTCCCAATGTCCCTACGGGGGGAAACACTGTTTTGAAACAAAGGACTTGCAGCCGAAGGAGCACTGCGCGTCACGTTTGTACTTGGCTCAGGAAGCGGACACGTGAAAGGCTGAAGTCGACAAACGAGACCGCAGCGAAAGGAGCAAACTGAGATGAGGGATTTTTGTTAATCCTATTGTAGCGTTGCGCTTGGTCCAAGTTTGTCCCGCAGTTGTCCCGCAGTTCTTTACAAACTGAGCACTTCAAGCACAATATGCAACGCATGAACAGTCGTTTCTTAAGCTTTTTCGTAACTATTGAAACAAAAGGCTCGTGAATCTGACTCCTAAGCGGAGGGTCGCGCATCGAATCGCGCCAGCGCGCCCACTTTTCGCGGTCTGTACAGAGGATTGCACATCGAAGAGGCTTTGCAGGCGGAATCCATCGTGATCCCAGTTCCACCTCCAAACATGCTCGCCGCAATGAAAGCAGCTCAAATGATGGTCTCTTTGCGGTGTAGGTCCACGTGTCTAGCTCGTTGTTAGGGAGAGACATGCTCAGCGTTCCTTCGGTGAGAATTCTCCTCTCCAGGCGCTCAGGTTCATCTGAAACAAGTTCCAGAAGAGTTCACTGGTCAATGCGAATCGGTTAGATACGCCATGAAGTTATCCCATAGGATCAGCACGAGCGTCGGAGAATTAATTAGTAACCGTTCATAGGAGAAATCATGGGTGTAACGAAGTCGGACTTTATCGAAATCGCAACCCGGCATGGGTCCAATGAACAGGAAGCCCTCAAGGACTATGACCTGATGGTGCGTTTGAACTTCGATCTCTCCCGAATGACGAGAGCGGATCTAGAACAGTACTTCCAAGCCCAAGCCGTGTTAAGAATCGATGATCCGCCAACCAAGCCAGCCAAGAAACGCAATTTTATTTCAAGGCTTTTTCGCAAATAGGATTTATCTCAAACCGCCGAAGAAGAAGCGCTCGAGGCGCGCTGCATCTCAGTGATTTATTGCAGAACGGCTTCGCCTACTCTTGGAGTAACCAATTTGTCGGATTAGGAGGTCAGTATGAGCAGTCCTGTCCCGAAGAAACAAAATCGGAAAGACGACACGAGGACCGGTGGCAATGTGCAGACTAAGGGCGCATCCAAGCGCAGCGACGATGCGTCGTCACGAACCGGTGGCAATGTGCAGACTAAGGGCGCATCCAAGCGTAGCGACGATGCGTCGTCACGAACCGGCGGCAATGTGCAGACTAAGGGCGCATCCAAGCGCAGCGCTGGAAGAAAAAAGTGAAAGCCCACGCCGCAGGGGCCGATTCACTAACCTTCCCTCGGTAGCGTCGCCCTGAGCACGTTGCACCGACGCAGCAGGCAGACTCCTCTGCTTCACCGAGGTGTAGAACTATCTCGCACAGGCAACGTCTCAGAAGGATAGCTGCCTGGAGCTAGCCTTCTCCTTCACTTCTTCAGATTATTCTCTCACTCGTCTTTCGCGAGTGGTGAAAGAATTGACGTGTCAGCCGCCCTGGTATTACCTTAGCTTCTTAAGCGGATACTTCAAAAATCACATCCTCAGAGGTGAGACTTTTATTCGTCCGCGATCTACACGCCCAGTCACCGCGTAGCGTCAGTCTTCTCTCATGCCAATTGTCGGGAGGCCCGATGACACATTCCGCGGCGCAAGCCTCAGACGAGACAGGACTGGCGAGTCCAGACTCTGCTCGGAGAGGGCTTCTACGAGCGATGCTCATCGATTTGATTCTCAAGCAGCTTGCGGTACTTTCGCTCGTCGTCCTCGCTTCGATGCCGCTCGCTGCTCAATCGCGAGAGGAAGTTTTTGAACTCGGACGCGACTCTTCTGACTCGCGGGAGATTTCCAGCGGTGCGGTTCGCGTTTACGAAATCAATCTGCGCGCAAACGACTACCTTCGGGTACTAATAAACAAGGGTGACCTGAGTCTGAAAGCGACGTTGCTCAACGGCACAGGTGTAAAACTCGGTGAGTTCTTTAGCCGACGCTATGGCCCACTGCGCGTCTCCTTCATCCCGCCTGTAACTGGTTTGTATCGACTTGAGTTGTTGTCGCTCGAGACTGACGCTTCAGCACCTCGCTACGATCTGCGAGTCGAAGGAATTCATCAGGCGATCGCCAGCGACCGGAAGGATGCACTTGCGTCATGGTCCTATGCCGAGGCCGAAAGGCTCCGCACGGAATGGTCCGTGCAGTCGCTGAGAGCCGCGATCGAAAAATACAAGGCAGCGGCCAGAAGTTGGCAATCCATTTCAGAGCAGCGACGCGCGCTCGAGGCGCTCGAAGCGCTCGGTGAGACCCACTTCATTCTCGGCGAGTACGCACTCTCCTTACGCTCATACAAGAACGCGCTGAAAGTGAGTCGGGCCATTAATCGAGGGAGCGCGGTTAACGCACTCAACGGCATCGCGTACGTGTACCTTAACCTGGGCGATAATCCCAACGCCCTCGCCTATTGCCGTAGAGCGCGCGCTTTGCAGAGGCAGCCTGGCGACCCGCAAGCACTCGCCGGCGACCTCCGCGTAGAAGCTCAGACCGTCAACAACGAGGGCGAAGTACACTACTTACTCGGCGAACTTAAAGAAGCACTCGACTCGTTTACGCGCGCGCTTGATCTCTGGATTCATTCAGGCGATCGCCGTGGGCAGGCGCTTGCTCACCTCAATCTCGGTTACACCCACTCAGATTCCGGCAACCTTCAGAAAGCCTCCGACCATTTCCGGCAGGCTCTTGCGCTCTGGCGCGCGGTCGAAGATCGGCGCGGCGAGGCGCTCTCGCAAACCGCTCTGGGCGCGATCAACTCTTTCATCGGCGAAAGACAATTGGCGCTCAACGCCTATGAGCAGGCATTGCGAATCTTTCGGACCTACGGCGATCAGCAGGGTGAGTCTGTGGCGCTCAACAGCATCGGTCAGGTCTATGAAGACTTAGGTGATCTACAGACTGCGCTCGATCACTACAAACTTGCGCTGGAACTCAACCGGACGAACGGTAACCGCGACTCCGAAGCCGTCATCGAGTATTACGTCGGCCGGGTTTATCGCCTGATGGGTGAGAACCAGCAGGCGTTGTCGTATTACAACCAGAGCCTCCGCCTCTGTAGCAGATTGGGCAAGAAGCGCGTCGCAGCTTACGTTTTCAACGACATCGGCATCATCTACGACTTTTTGGGCCAGCGGGAGTTTGCGCTCGATCAGTACAACGAGGTTCTCAGTTTCTACCGAGAGGCTGGTGACCGGCGCGGCCAAGCCAATACGCTGAAAACCATTGGTGACCTTCACTATTCGAGAGGCGAGAGCGAACGCGCCGTGGCCTGTTACGCAGAGGCACTGTCTTACAGTCGCGCCGCATGGGATCGCAGCGGTGAGGCCGAAGCGCTCTACAGCATCGCACGCACTGAGCGCGATACCGGCAAACTAGACCCGGCGCTGAATAACATCACCGACTCGATCAAGATCATCGAGGCCATGCGTTCGCAGGTGGTCAGCCACCAATTGCGTGCTTCCTACTTCGCCTCGATTCACAAACATTACGAATTCCTCATCGCTCTGCTGGTGCAGTTGCATCAACTACGCCCCACGGGTGGCTACGCTGCCGCGGCTCTGCAGGCGAGCGAAAACGCTCGCGCCCGTTCGCTGGTCGAAACGCTGCTTGAAGCTAAAGCTGGCGTGGGCCTCGACGTTGATCCAGTGATGCTGGAGCGCGAACACTCTCTTCAGCAAGAGCTTAATGCGAAGGCGCTTTATCTCATGCGCTTGCGTAACAATGTTCAGACTGAGGCCGGCGCTGAACAGGTCGAAAAGGAAGTTCGACAACTCACGAACGAGTATGAAGAGGTACAGGCGCTGATCAGATCTCAGAGTCCACGTTACGCGAGTCTGATGCAACCGCGCCCACCTTCACTACAGGAAATCCAGGCCGAGTTGCGCGGCGACGACACGATCTTGCTTGAGTATGCAATGGGAGAAGAGAAGAGTTATGTTTGGGCGGTGACGTCCGACTCCTTTTCGGGATACGAGTTACCGGCGCGCGCCCAGATCGAAGAGTTGATCCGCGAAGTTCACAGACTTTTAACCGCACGCCCCAGTGACACCGACACCAAGTGGGACGAACGATACTGGCAAAAAGCCGCGGAGTTGAGTCGAGTTCTGTTTGGTCAATTGTCTCAGCAACTCGGCAGCAAACGACTGCTGATCGTCGCCGACGGAGCGTTGCAGTACTTGCCTCTAGAAGCGCTGCCCTCGCCCGCAACAGCGGAAGAGCCGGAAAACGAACCACTGGCGACAAAGCACGAGGTTGTGTATCTGCCTTCTGCTGCAACGCTCATCACACTCCGGCGTGAAGCGACCCGCCCTGTTTTGGTTTCGAAATCCGTCTTTGTATTGGCCGACCCTGTCTTCGACAAAGGCGACCCGCGCGTAAAAACCGTTGGCGCCGTGAAAGGCGCAGCCACGTCGCCGGCCGCTCTCACCGGCATCCGGGCCAACAACTTCCCGCGCCTACCTTCCACGCGGCGAGAGGCCGAGGCAATCGTCTCCCTCCTTCCGGAAGACGCAAGGGCCATAGCCACTGACTTCGCCGCCAATCGTGCGCTGGCGTTGAGCGCCGAGTTAGGTCGCTACCGGATCGTGCACATCGCTACCCACAGCGTCGTAAACAGCAGCCACCCGGAACTCTCGGGCATCGTGCTTTCGATGGTGAACGAGCAAGGACAGGAAGAGAATGGGTTTCTACAGTTGCATGACATTTACGGCCTGAAGCTCGATGCCGAGCTCGTGGTTTTGAGCGCCTGCAACACCGGCCTCGGCAAGGACGTGCGGGGCGAAGGACTCGTCGGGCTGACGCGTGGTTTTATGTATGCTGGGGCTTCGGGTGTTGTGGCTAGTCTATGGAAGGTTGACGACGCTGCGACTGCCGAGTTGATGACTCATTTCTACAAGGCAATGTTTGAAGACGATCTGCCGCCGGCAGCGGCGCTCAGGTCTGCGAAAGAAGCGATGAGGAGGCAAAAGCATTGGCGCTCTCCCTATTACTGGTCTGCTTTCGTTTTGCAGGGCGAATACAGAAGCCGGAATAAGGGCTGGAGCAGACGAACCTTCGTGATAGTCGCCGCGACGCTCGCCACGCTGGGGGTCGCGCTTGGTAGCTTTGCCTACCGCCGACTCCGTGCCTGGCGTTAGCCCCCAACCGAGCGTGCCGACAGAGCGCCCAAATGCCGAGAGAGAGAGGGTCAACCGACAAGAGCTTCAACGCACTGCTCGCCTGGCTTCACCCGGAGCCTGAAACAGCCGCGTTGATGTATGAAACTATCCGTGCCGATCTCATCAGGATTTTCCGCTGGCGGAGTTGTAGCGACCCGGAGGGCATGGCCGACGAAACCATCATCCGCGTGACGCGGAAGGTGGGCGAGATGGCTGCTTCGTACGTAGGCTCACCCACGTCCTACTTTTACGGGGTAGCGAAGAATCTGCTCTACGAGTATGACCGGAGACGCGATATCAGTCTCTCACCACCAGCCGAGCAGTTCATTCTCGCCGCACCGCTGACGGAGGAGGATGATTCCAGCGAGCGCGTGTACGAATGTTTCGAGAGGTGCCTAAAGCGACTTGAAGCACGCGAGCGCAAGCTGGTGATACGGTATTACGACGGTCAGGGCAGGGCCAAAATAGACGGCAGAAAGAGGTTGGCCGAGAAGTTGGGGATTGATCTTAACGCCCTCAGGGTACGCACGCGCAGGATTCGCGCCAAGCTCCGAGAGTGCATCGAGAAGTGCCTCGCTAAGGAGCGTCCGGCGACATAGATTGGGCTAAAAATCATAGTAGTTAGTTCATCATTCGTCGGCGGGAGGGAGGCCGATGAGCGAAGCGGCAAACGAACTGTTATTAATCCGAAAATATCTGCTCGGTTCTTTGGAGGGAGAAGAGCGTGAGCGGCTCGAAGAGCGCGTTCTGTCAGACGCTAGTTTCAGGGATAGAGTTTTGCTCGTCGAGGAGAACTTGATCGAAGATTACACCGAGGGTGTGCTCGAAGAGACGGAGCGGCATGGATTCCGAAAGATGTTTTATTCGAACCCGCAGCGCCGGATCGAAGTGCAGGTGGTTGCAGGTTTGAAACAACACGCAGCGACGAACTGGCGGACCAACCTTTTCAAAGCCGTACAGGATACTTGGAAGTCGCACCGCGCGACACTCGCCAGCGCGGTTGCGTCGCCGTCACTTTCGGGTTTTCGCAAGGCTGCGGTAGCCGTCGCATTGGTGATTGCCGTGGCTATTGTTTTTTTTGTGGTCCAACGCTTCTTGCGTTTCGAGCAAGCGCCTCCTTCACTCACACAAGAGCAGCAGCGTCACGATCTTATCGAGCGAGAGCTGGTTCGTCTCAACACCAGCGGTGAGTCTCAATCTCGACCATCTGTCCTGGCGGCGACTCTGTCACCCGGCCTTACGCGGGGTGACGACACTCAACCTACCACCGACTTTCCGATCGTGACGCTGCCACGCGGCGCCGAATCGGCCCAGCTACGACTCTTGCTCCGATCTTCGGATAATGAATATCGCAGCTTTCACGCTGTGTTGATTCCTGTCGGCGCGCGCGAGTCGTACAAAGTCGCCTTGAAGCCCGTTGAGCTGAGCCCCGGTGTGCCGGCACTCATCCTGACGCTACCAACACAGGTGCTCGACGACGGTGATTATAGTGTGCAGTTGAGCGGGCAAGCTGCCGAAGGACGTACAGAGGCGCTACCCGATCATAACTATTATTTCCGCCTCATGCGTACGGAGAGATGACAAGTCAACCTCAAACTGTCCCTGACCTGCGAGCCCTCCTGATCGGCATAGACTGCTACATGCCGAACGAGCTTTCCGATGGAACGTTCTACCGCAGTTTGTCTGGGTGCGTCAGGGACATCTTAAAAGTCGAACAATTTCTGCGTAGCGAGTTTGGGCTAACTGATGAGCGCCTCATACGTCTGACTGCATCAAGGGGCGGCGGGGCTAATCAGTCGTCAAGAGGCAGCGGAGGGACGCCGTCAGCCACAGAGGATGAAAAACCAACCGAGCCGCCGGAGCAGTGGCCCACTTACCAGAACATCGTGCAAGCCTTTCGCCAACTGGAAGAGGACGCGCGACCCGGCGAACAAATCTACATCCATTATTCCGGTCACGGCGGAAAAGTGAAGACGCTGCCCAAGCACCGCGCACTTATCCCTGGCAAGTGGATTGACGAGGCACTGGTTCCTACTGACCTCGGCGATGACGAGGGACGATACTTGCGCGACATCGAACTTGCTTTCCTGCTTCAGAAGTTACTCGCGAAGGGACTGTACGTGACGATCGTGCTCGATAGTTGTCACTCCGGCAGTGCGGCTCGCGGGGAAGGGGCCGGAGAACTTGGAAAAACTTCCGCCAACAAAGACGATGTGCGCGGCAGCGACAGCATAGACGACCGTCCGAAGCTTAGCCTCGTCGCGAGCGACGAGGAGTTGGCGCACAACTGGCAGCAACTATCGAAACCGTCCGCTCGCGATGCGTACGTCGGCAGCGATTGGCTGCCGGATCCGAAAGGCTACGTGCTGCTTGCGGCCTGCCGCTCGAACGAGGGAGCGCATGAGCATTCCTTTGACGGAGTGAACAAGGAGGGGGCGCTTACTTATTGGTTTCTTGACTCTCTCAAGAAGTTCGGACACGGCGTGACTTATCAAAGACTCCATCGCTATATCCACGCCAAAGTCAGCGAGCAGTTTCGCCGGCGGGAACCACAGAACCCACAGCTTGAAGGCGAGGGCGACCGCATCTTGTTCGGCCGCGAACCAGTCCAAGTCCCGCACGCCTTCACCGTGCTCAACGCAGACGTGGCCAAGCGTCAGATTAGCTTGAGTGCGGGGCGCGTCCACGGTCTTGGTGCGGGTGCTCGATTCGCCCTGTACAGGGCTGGCAAGGTTGATTTCAAACGGTCTGAGAAACGGTTAGCTACTGCGGAGATTACAGAACCCGGGGCTACTTCTTCACTGGCGAGTCTCGTCCGCAGATCTCTGGACCGGCACGTTGAACAAGGCGATCAAGCGGTACTGCTTTCGCCGGGAACTGATATACCACGCTACACCGTAAGAGTGATCGCCAAAGAGAAACTCCTCGCACAGATCGCTCAGCTTCTCAGACGGCCCAATGAGGGCTACGTGCAGTTGATGGAAGCAAACGAGAAGACAGACTTCGTTATCAACGTTACCCCACAGGATCATTTTTGCATCTGTGACTCGTCAGGCACCGAGATTCCGAACCTCAGACCTGCTTTGAGTGTTGCCGACCCCAAGGCGCCGCAACGCGTGGTCAAGCGTTTGCAGCATCTGGCCCAATACCGCAAGGTACGTGAACTTGAAAACCTCGATCCATCTTCGACACTCTTTCGCAAGTTCTCCGTCGAGTTGTTAGGAGTTCAGGCTGATTACAAAATGGGACAACCGATACGCCCACATCCGGTCGCCGAAGTGCACGGCACACCATCTGTCAGAGTTGGTGAATGGATACTCTTCCGCCTGCACAACCACTATACGAAACTTGAAGGAATCACTCTGAACGTGACCGTTCTTAACTTGGGACCGGACTGGAGCATCCAGCAGGTTTTTCCCTCTCGCGCTGGACTTTTCGAGACCCTGGAGCCAACCGGGCAGCTTTCGATCCCGTTGCGCTTCGAGTTGCCGGATGGCTACGACGAAGCGATTGACGTGATCAAGTTCGTCGCCACCATCACACCTGCAGACTTTCACTTCTTTAAGCTTCCGCCTTTAGATACTCCAACCGCCCTAGATCGCGCCCACAAAGAGAAGTCGACTCGGCACATCTCACGAAGTTTTGAGCGCGGCTCGGGCCAAGCACAAACGCCCGCTGTGGTCGTTCCACTTCCTGATGTTGAGGATTGGACCACCCGAAAATTTGAAATCAGAGTTACGAGTTAACACCCGTCAGAACGCCTCACAAAACCGCAATTTGATGCTCGTCTTACTCACGCCGCAGGTAATGTTTTTTCTCCGCCAACATGAAGGTTGAAGGGGCTTTTGAAGCCGAGGGTGGAGGAAACTTGCGTAATGTTTTTTCTCTTCCCGCATGAATGTCAAACACCTCGTGTAGTTCTACTCCAGCACCTGGAGTGCTGCCAGGCTACGGCCGAAGGAGTGAAGCGCATAAATGAGAATACTTAATCGCCTGAAACTCGTCTTCAATTTGATCGCGTTGATTGCTGTTATCGGTGGCGCAGACGTGCGTACCGTCATCGCGCAAGTGCAAGACACTGCCGCTCCTGCTTTAGCCGAGTTTGACTTCAATCCGAAGACAATCGACGTCGGCGCTGGTCCACAAACCGTGACGATTACTCTGCGAATCACGGATGACTTGTCAGGTTTTGAGTTTGGTAACTTTCTGTTTATCAGTCCGTCAGGACAACAGGTCCTTTCGGGAGGTTACAACCTATCGAGCCGCATCGCCGGAAACTCACTCGACGGCGTTTACCAGGCTTCTGCGGTGATTCCACAATTCAGTGAAGCTGGGACGTGGCGCGTGATCCAGGTGTTCTTGCGGGACCAGGTTGGCAACAGCATCGTGCTCGGCGAGCCGGATCTGATCAATCGCGGATTTCCGACTGAGTTGGTAGTCAACGGCGGACCGGATCTGGCGCCTCCAGACCTGGTTGAGTTCAGTTTCGATCCCACCAGCATCGACGTGAGTGCCGGGTCGCAAACTCCGACTGTCAGACTGCGAATTACCGACACTCTCTCAAGTTTCGAATTTGGCAACTTCCTGTTCCTGAGTCCTTCCGGACAACAGGTTATTTCGGGAGGTTACAACGCTTCTAGTCGAGTGTCGGGCGATTCCCTTGACGGCGTCTATCAAGTGTCGGCGTCAGTCCCTCAGTTCAGCGAGGCGGGAACCTGGCGTGTGATCCAGGTATTTTTGCGCGATCAGGTTGGCAATTCGATAGTCCTCGGTGAAGGCGATCTGTTGAGCCGGGGATTCTCGACGCAGTTACAAGTGAGCTCGAATCCGCAGGACATTACCGCTCCGAGTCTCACTCAGTTTAGCTTCGCGCCCGCCACGATCGACACCAGCGCGGCCTCGCAGTCTGTGAAAGTAACTCTGCGAATCGCTGACGATATCGCAGGTTTCGATTTTGGCAACTTCCTGTTCCTGAGTCCTTCCGGCCAGCAAGTCAATTCCGGCGGATACAACAACCCCAATCGGATCTCTGGTAATGCATTCGATGGAGTTTATGAGGTCACAACCATATTCCCGCAATTCAGCGAGGTCGGCACGTGGCATGTCATTCAGGTGTTCTTGAGGGATGCCGTGGGAAACTCGGTCGTTCTCAACGAGACGGATCTTGTCACTCGTGGATTCCCGGCCACGCTGACCATTGCTCAGAGTTGCAGTCAACTGACTGCACTTGGTCCGGCGCAGGCATGGCTTGGACTAAAGAACAGCGATGACGTTGGTACCAGGTTCGACCTTCGGGCCGAAGTTTCGCGGAACGGTGTGGTTATTGGTTCCGGGCAATTAGACGGTGTGTCCGGTGGCAGCAGCGGATTCAACAACGCAGTTTTGCACACCACAAATCCAGCACTCTCCGCTCCAATTAATGTTTGCCCGGGCGACACGTTGAGCCTGAAGTTGTCCGTGCGGATCGCCGCGAATGTTGCTGGACATAGAAGCGGCACTGCAAGGCTTTGGTTCAACGATTCCGCCGCCAACAGTCAATTCAGCACGACCATTGGAAGCACCACCACCCCAAACTTTTTGCTGAACGGATTCGGCCTTGGCTCAGTTGCCGGATCCGGACCGAAGAAGACCGTTGATGTTTTCGTCGATCGTGCGGTGGGCGGCAATCCATTCAAACCATTTGGCACCTGGAGTAAGACGTTCTAATAGCTGCGCGATTAGCGCACAACAACGTAATCAAATTCGTCCCCAAGGAGAAAAAAATGCTCAGATACCGCACAACATTCCTCATCATTTTCATTCTGGCTCTCGCCTTTGTGATCGCAGGGCCAATTCGGCTGGTGTGGGCGGCGACCTTCACCGTCATTAACACTTTCGATAGCGGGGCCGGCTCACTCCGGCAGGCGATCCTTGATGCGAATGCGAGTGGGGCCACGCCGCATACGATCGTTTTCAACATCCCCACGTCAGACACGGGATTCGATGGAAATGTATTTACGATCAAACCTCTCTCGCCGCTGCCGGATGTGAGAGGAGGCATCACCATTGACGGCGCGAGCCAGACGGCATTTTCAGGAGACACCAACGCCTTCGGTCCGGAAGTGGTCCTTAACGGAAGCATGCTGTCGAGCGGATCGGGAATTGTGATTAGTGGCGATAACGGCGGCGTGAAGGATCTGGTAGTCAATGGATTTCCTAGCTCCGGTCTGGTTCTTTCACGGCTGCCGTTCGATTCAACCCCATCCGGAAATCAGCTGCTGAACAACTACATCGGCACAGATCCAACGGGCACTTTTGCCGTGCCCAATGCTGGAGGAGTATCGATTGGAGGTTTTGGAACTCCGGGCGCGGAAGCTCGCAACAACCGCGTCGAAAACAATCTCATCTCGGGAAATACATCAGCGGCATTTGGAAGTTGCGACATAAAGGGAACGCAGATAATCAACAACAAGATCGGAACTAACCGGACCGGCGCCGCTGCCATTCCCAATGGCTTGGGGCTAGTCATGGACTGTACGGGTTCGCTCGAAAATGTGATTCGCGATAACACCATCGCGTATAACCACGGTGACGCCATCAAGTCCAGGCCGGATTTACGTTTCGGAAACTTTCACCACGAAAACACGGTCCGCCACAACTCGATCTTCCTGAACGACGGTCTCGCCATTAACTGGTCGCCTCCACCCTTTGGCACCACAGATGGACCAACACCTAACGATGCGTGTGACGCTGACGTTTCGGGTTCGAACTTCCTGCAAAATTTCCCGGTACTCACTAAAGTTGAGACTGACGGCTCGACGACGACTATCGAGGGTACCCTCAACAGCAACGCCAGCCAGACCTTTGAGATAGAGCTCTTTTCGAACGACGTGGCAGATCCTTCAGGTTTTGGTGAGGGTCAAACGTATCTTGACGTCGTCACCATCGCCACCGATGGCTCGTGCAATGCAAGCTTCAGCATCGTATTACCGCTCGCAGTGCCTGCGGGCAAGTTCATAACCGCGACGGCCACGAATTCAACCGGCAATACTTCTGAGTTCTCTGCTGCATCCGAAGTAGTTTCAATCTGCGATTCAGCACTCACTGACACGGGCACACGCATATCTGTTGGTCCTGGCCCATCGCGCGCAATCGTTACACCAAACGGAGCTGAAGTTTACGTCACGAACAATACCGGCAACTCGGTGAGTGTCATTAACACGACGACGAACCTCGTCACCCACACCATCGGCGTCGGATCTTCGCCGGACGCGCTGGCGGTGTCGGCCGACGGTTCTAAGGTCTATGTCGGCAACAATGGAGGCAACGTTAGTGTTATCGATACTACGACCAAGGCGGTGACGACGATCATCACGGGCAGCCCCGTGCGCGACCTGGCAATCACGCCGGATGGTTCGAAGGTCTACCTGGCGATGGAATTTTCGGGTCTGAAGAAGATCGACACCGTTACGAATGCGGTTAGCACCGTGTCAGGCTCGGTCTGTCCCGAGGGTGTCGCTGTTACGCCGGACGGACAGTTTCTTTACGTCAATTATCAATGCGGAGGTCCTGGTGGATCTGGTGGCCATGATGCAGTTGGACGATTCAATGCCGCTACCGGGGCGTTTCTCGGCAGTATCCTCGGCCTGCCAAACGTCGGCAATCGCATTACGATTTCACCCGATGGCTCTCAAGCCTGGGAAAACGGCGGCGACGCCTGCATCTCCGGCGGTTACGATCATGCCGGCTGCCCGGCCGTACCGGCTGGCGTGGTTAATGCGATAAGTACATCGACCAACTCGCTGTTGCAGAGCATCGGGTTTCCGGGTTTCTCGCCAGGCATAACCTCTTTCTTTCCTAACAGCCAATTTGCGGCGATCGGCAGTGCTCCGAATCTACTGATCTTCAGCACCTCCACTTTCGCCGTCGTTGATTCGCTTCCAATTGCGGCTTCCGGCAGTCTTGCTTTCACGCCGGATGGTAAACATGCGTACGCTCCGATGCCTGGTGCAGGTAAAGTCGCGCTCCTCAAGATACCTTCGTGCGGCGATACGACACCGCCGACGATCTCATGTCCGGGTGATCTGGTTGTTTCAACTGACGCTGGCGAGTGTTCGGCGGAGGTGAACTATACCGTTACCGCTGACGACGACAATCCGGGTGTGACTCTAACGTGTTCGCCTGCGTCTGGCTCAATTTTTCCAAAGGGGGAGACGCTAGTCTCGTGCACTGCCACTGATGCGGCAGGCAACACTGCAAGTTGCGAATTCACCGTCCGCGTGGACGACAACGAACCACCAGACATTAGTTGCCCGACGGACATATCGATTGCCGGAAACATTGCCGGCTCTTGTGGAGCCAATGTTGCGGTTGGTAATGCATCCGCAACCGACAACTGTTCCGGGGTTGAAGTCAACGGTGTTCGAAGCGATGGTGGCGCGCTGACCGACCCATATCCTCTGGGTAACACGACCATCACGTGGACGGCTACGGACAGTTCCGGCAACGCTTCGTCGTGTTCGCAGTTGATCACGGTCACAAACCCGAGTCCGGTTCCGGCAATTACTGGTCCACCGAGCGGCGCCGTCTTCGCCGTCGGCACACCTGTCAACTTCAGTGGCACTTTCACTGACAACGCCGGAGGAACCCATTCGGCTCAATGGATGTTCGACGCGATTGTTCAGGCTGGAGTAGTGAATGAGGGCGCCGGCACAGTAACCGCGACACACACCTTTACGGCGGCGGGAGTTTATCTAATTAAACTCATCGTGAGCGATGGATGCGGCGGGAGTGGTGAAGCCGCCAGTGTCGGCGGACTTGATGCACTGGTTGTCATCTATGATCCTGACGCGGGTTTTGTCACCGGCGGTGGCTGGTTCAACTCGCCGCTCGGAGCTTATGCCGCGGATCCATTGCTCATAGGCAGGGCGAATTTCGGCTTTGTTTCGAAGTATAAGAAAGGAGCCACTGTCCCCACCGGGGAAACCGAGTTCAACTTCAAAGTCGGTAATCTCAACTTTCACAGCACCAGTTACCAGTGGCTGGTTATTGCTGGCGCCCGGGCTCAATACAAGGGAGTGGGAACATTAAACGGTGCGGGTAGTTACGGCTTCATGTTGACGGCGATCGATGGGCAGATCAGCGGCGGCGGAGGCGTAGACAAGTTCCGTATCAAGATTTGGGACCTAGGTACAGGCTCAATTGTCTACGACAACCAGGTGGGGGACGCTGACGACGCGGCGTTAAGCACTGCACTTGGTGGCGGGAGCATTGTGATTCACAAGTAAGTCATCGCGACGAACCCGACACGACTCCTTTAAATAAGATCTTTATTACGCCGGCTGCTCTCAGGGTTTCGGCGTTTCGAGAACAGCCTCCGCCAGAATCCGATTAACCGCTGCCAAAAGGAAGGCGGCGGTTTTTCGGGTGTGACGTTAAGCTCCTTCGCCAATGCTTCCACCAAGTCGGACCGCGCCGCGGAAGTTTCGTTGCTGCGGCAGAAACGAAGGACGCGGGCTATCAAGCGAACGCGAGTCGCCTCTTCAACCAGGGAACGTTCCTCAGCCCTCTGGATTTTCGACGCGTACCCAACTCGGATGCCACTCCACATATCGCAGTGAAACGCCTCGTTCGCGATGTTGTTCGCCAAAGAGACGTACCGGTAATAGGCTTCGAATTGTGGATACTCTGAGAGGTTGACCTCATTCTTTTCCGCGAGCTGCCACAGGTATTTGTAGTAATCCGACTCGCTAATCTGGCCGAGTCGTTGCGATAGCGCCTTAGCCACCAACTCCGTCACTTCGTCGTCTGAAACGACGTTGGTCAGGACCGCAATGAAGCTCTCACGCTCCGCGTTGACCTCCGCGAAGTCGATGCTTTCTTCGAAGCTTTGGGCGGTTAGATAGTCGCTGATGGCTGGTGTCGTAGGAGCTCCTGGCGGGAAAAACTGTTTGACGGCCTCACTTGAGGGAACTTTTCCGTCGAAGTAGGAACGAACGAAGCTGTGGTATCGCGCCAGATCGGGGTTGAAAACTTTCTCGGACTGATGGACGAGTTGCTCGTCAAAATCTGCCAGACGCTTCGATAGATTTTCGATGCGGCTATTATCCAACGAGCCGTCGTTGACGGTGAGATCGAGGTGTCTGATCGCAACGAGCCCCGGGCGCTGGTCCATGTAAGCGTCGTTGGTGAGCGCGGCTAGTTCCTCCAGAGCGTGCCGGCTGGCGAAGGGGTAACCCACCTTTGCGCACACCAGCGCCACGTAGAGCCAGGTGACGCCTTCGCCCGGCGACTCTTCGACAGCCATCTCCGAAAGCCTGATAACGCCAGGCACAGACGACTGGGTGTTGAAGACCCAGAGCAGACGAAGTGCTTTGGCGTCGTGATGAGCGAGCGCCTTCCGGATATGGTCCAACGCGCGCTCGTTTTCCAGTTGCCACGGCGTGACCGAGGTGTCGAGCACAGCCAGTGGACCGAAGTGTGCGGAATGAAGGACGGCGCGAAGTGGCTGCGGATCTCCAAGCACGGAGCCGCAAAGAGGGCACGCCAGCCGCCAAGCGAATAGGTCGAGGTCACCGAGTCGGAAGCACAACGCATCACGCTTGGCGCAGCCGCCGCAGGCGAAGACACCGCAGACCCCACAGCTTACCGTCAGCCGGCCATCCGGCCTTCCTATCGACACTACTGGGACACTGTACGATGGTCCCTCCATCGCGCAGTGTCTATTCGCCTGACATTGGCGGCTCACGCCGGGTTTTAGCGACGTCGCACTCATTGCCCAATCATTTACTTTCCAATTTCCGCGCGCTGATCAAGATGACGTCTCAGCCGAACTGGAGCCTCGCGTTATGGGGTAGAGAATCCAGAATGGAATCTGCTCGCTCGCCAACGTCGCCTTGACCGTCGGACGGTGAAAGCCGAGGCAGATCAGCAACGCCTTGTCGATACTCAACTGGTCCATTTGCTGCAACGTGCCGAGCGCCATTCCGCTCGCACGTTTGCGCGCGCTGTCGTAAAAGCTGATGAAAAAATCCCTTCGCTCATCAAACCGCCGAGCGGCCGCCAGTACGTCGGGCGCCACTGTGACACCGGCTGACTGAAGCGTGGCAAGGATGATGGCGAGAAAGGCGTCGTCCAAAGTCTCAACCAATTGGTCGTACAATTCGGGCGCGAGTTGAAGTGAGACTAGTCTTTTCAGGAGCGCCCATCGAGTCAGGCACGACATGACCTGCCGCTCGTCACTTCCGCGAAACGCCTTCGCCTCGAAGTAGGCGAATGCCTTCGGCGCTGCGTCCGAGAGCACCTGATATGGATCGTCCGCCTCGATACTTCGCAGCGCCTGTCGGCTCTCGATGAACTTGCAGAAGTTAGGATATGCGTTCAGGCCGACGCCGAGTATCTGGGCCATGTCGCAAGACTCTCTGGGGTCATCTCTTTCCTTGGAGTGTCTTGACTGATAAGCCTCGAGTTCTAAGCCGCTGAGAGCTAAGACAAGGTTTCCCGGGTCAATGCCGAGACGCAGCCTGAAGTACGCGAGTGCGGCCGCCTCGTGTGGTGCTAGTGGAACGTTCGCGTATTCCTGCGGTGGCGTAGGATTCGCATACGCGTGAGTCGTCAACTCCGACTGGCTCGGCGCGATCCCCGACTCCAACTTTTTACGGAAGGTCGTCACGCGTTCGGGGTCGAGCACGCCCTCGCTGGCGTTCTGTTTAAGGCGCGCGATCAACTCCTGCTGTTCAGCATTCGCGGTCGCGGCATCCATCTCGGCCTCGCGCCGAATCGCGATCAGCGGCTTCTTGATGTCGGCTGGCAGGTAACATCGCGTCGCCTCTTCGAGCTCGAACAGGTCTTTGAGCAAGACGCCTACCGAGATCCTTCCGCCTTCGTATTTGTGCCTGAGTTGCAGGAACTTACTGAGGGAAGGGGTGGCGAGTTGCGAGGCCCGCAGCTCGATGCAGTCGAGCACATCCGCGAACAACCCGTCGTAGCGCGTCGCGGACATCTGTGCCTCGGCCCAGACACTCGTCATCACGCTCTCCAGTGCGAGATTGTCCACGCCGACAACGCGCACATCGCCCTGGCGCAGCCGCTCGTGGACTTTCGCTCCCATTCCGTCGGGCCGCCCGTGCGCACCCTCCATCGCCTCAACGCAGACGAGCGAGACGCCAGCCTTGATGAATATGTCCAGAGTTTGGGTGAGCCGCTCGTCCGCCAATCGGGCAAGATTTTCGCCGAAAGGTGAGCCATCGTTCATCACCGCCGTGAGACAGACCACGGCACACCCGGAGGTGACATCCGGTTCGTAGTTCGAGTCCATGACGGTCGCGTAATGATCGGGAATCTCGACTTTGAAGATCGGGATGAAGGTCACGCTGTTTCTCCGGGCCGAGCAGTTGGGTGAAGGTTAGGCGTTAACCCAATAGCGCCGCGCAGGTCAGCTCCCTCAAAGTTTGCGCCGTCAAGGCGGGCCCGAGTGAAGTCCGCATTACGGCATTTGGCTTCAGTGAAGTCAGAGTCAGTCAGGTCACAATTGATCAGCGACGCAGAGTTGAGGTTTGCATGGGCAAAGCGGCAATGGGAAAGATTCATTCGGCTGAGAGCCAGCTTCTCCAGGCGGAAGCCTGTTAAGTCGACCGTCTGCCGGCCGTGCACCTGACGCTCCAGTTCGATCCACAATCGAAGCAAAACTTTTCTAACATCATTCACGTCGTCGGTCAGTGCGCCATACAAACTTGCTGGTTCACGGCAAAGGCTCCGACGAATGTCTTCGATCATCTTCGCGTCGCCGCCCAGGAGGCCATAGGCGAAATCAAATACTGCATCGTTGGCGTCAAGTTGCCGCGCCAGCCCGAGAATCTCAACCAGGCTGATGATGCTGGCGGCTTCGGGTTGGAGATTCTTGTTGAGGGCGTGGAGAAAGCCACGAGCCTGAAAGAAATGCTCAAAGGAGTTATGCCCGAAAGTGTAGTAAGTCATGTATTCGGACGATTGCGGGAGGTAGAGCGTTATATGATTGAGCAGTGAGTAGGTTCTCAGATCGTGGACGATGTAATCAGTGAAGTCGCTGCCCGGCAGCATCTGGAACGTGCTTGCGGCCACTGCGATAAGATCGTCGTCATTGACATAGACGCGGTTCGTCTGCATACGCGACCCCGTGCGCTGGGCCATCTTCGCGGCCAACAGTTCCATCACGTGCAACTTCTGCGTGGGTGACAGGAGTTGCGACGCGCGCGACTTTTCCATCGTCTTCTTGAAATAGTTCTGGACGTAGAACTCGTAAAGGCCGGCCTCGCCTGACACTTGAGCTGAGAGGATTGTCTCTCTGGTCTCGACAATCATGCGACACCACAGCGGACGGTTCGTAAGATCGACAAGCGAGCGCGTCGCGACCTCGTCGCGAAAGTGTCGCCAGCCGCCGTCGAAGGAAACAAGGCCCTTGGTCTCGCAGCGTTCGAGCAGTTGCTCCCAGTTCGATTGATCCCACGGCTCAAGGGTCGCTGCGGCGAATGTAGGGAACGCCTTCCTGAACTGCTGCACGCCCTGCGGGAAAAGACCTGTGCGAAAGGTCACGAGCAGCGCGAGACGCGTGAACCGTCTCAGAGAGGCGAAGATCGATTTCAGGATTTCCGTAATGGCCGTCGCGCTGGCGGTAGACATCGGCATTTCGTCGACGCCATCAAGGATGAGCAGGCAGTCATGCGTGGCGAAGAGCTTCGCGAGGTCGCACCCGTCAAGTTGCGACTTGAAGTAGTTGCTAATCTGCGTGAATGGATCGTCGACAATGTTCGGCGAGAAGGCGCGCAGAGGATAAAAGAACGGAATGTGCGACGGGTCAGCAGTCTCCGCCAGCGTCAATGCCAATCGCCAGGCGAGGAATGTTTTTCCTTGCCCGTAGTTTGCCGAAACGACGAGTCGGAGTTGCTTGTCCGCTGCCAGTCTTTGCCGGATGTCCTCAACCAGATCAGTTCCACGTGGTCCGTCGTGCCAGGAGCCGCCAATGGTGATGAAGTGATCGCGCGGATGGAACTCAAAGTGATCGTCAGGTTTGAACCATGCATTGCATAGATCGACCAGGCGAAAGCTCAAGTAGTCGTCAAGCAGATCAGACTGTTCGTCGCGTGGTCCACGCTTCGGCGTGATTGCGGTTGGGATGAGAAAGAGACGCGACGGATCAACCCCCGGCTTGCTGAATATTTGCGGTGCGTCATGGTCAGGGCAGCCCTCGATACGCAGTGCGAGGCAGCCTTGCTTGAACGCTTCCTGCACGGAGCGC